>Ga0065711_1032759_pt1 | contig 26736 bp, 16 predicted proteins | sample Hoacrofraction12_FD_59098 | JGI IMG/M metagenome (GOLD analysis project Ga0065711, IMG submission 59098) | Hoatzin crop microbial communities from Cojedes, Venezuela - Epithelial fraction 12 v2 (version 2) | ecosystem: Host-associated > Birds > Digestive system > Esophagus > Crop | place... | reverse complement strand
TTTTTTTTTTTTTTTTTTTTTTTTAATACTAGACCAGAAAAAAAGTCTTTCTCTGGCAGTATCACAATTAACAGGAAACAAGGACCAACAGAAACACAGCATATGATGCCAGGAGTGCTGATCCTCCTCCAAATTCCGAATCCATTTAGCACATCCCAGAAGGCCCTGCACAGATGAAACTCTTTGATATGTTTTTAACCTCTGTGATAGCTGCACAGGTGCAGCCCATTTGGAAAGCAGGCAGCTCCCATTTTTCCACCAGGAGCAATGTTACTTTGAAATCATTCCACGGAGTCATTAGACACGAGTTTGTTGTTATTGTTTTTAAAAGACATAATTTATTAATTTTCTGCTTTCAATAGCGTAAGGACTGCAATGAATTAAAAAGTCACCTCTGAAACCTATTAAGGTGATTCAGCAATTCCCAGTCTGCTTTGTTAAACAAATTGACTTACGTCATTGTCTTTATTACCAAAAACAAAATAAAACAAAACAAAAAGTCCATACACTCAGAATACATGCTCTTTTCAAATTCTATGTCTGGAGATTAATCAAATCTCTCTGTTAAGCTGTCGTGGTGAAATGGGAAATGAAATACCTCACTATGTGTGTGAACACATTTTAAAGGCAGTTTTTAGAAGTTAGAAAATCTTGACAATGTAATAGAAATTATTACAATTGTGAGCTCATTTTTTGTTTCAAAAAACTTCACATGGTAACACAATCATGAAATCTTTCTATTTATTGAAATAAAGTAGGTGAAGCAGTATGTCTATTAAATTGTCTGTCAATCTTATTTTTTTTAAATCTAGACACTGCTTTTCTTTACTGAAAATGTTGAAGGTAAGCATATCTCATGCAAATAGCAAGTAAATGAAAGCCAAATATCTCAGTATTTAGTTGTCTAGAGTTATTCTGCTGAATACATAATTCTCTTACTGCATCAGTAGATGTTGCAACCAAAATAGGCTATTATGACCATTGTATTTGATCTCCTGGGTAACATAGGCAAAAGAACCTCAACCATTAATTTCTGCATCAAAACCATTATTTTTGTTTGATCTACAGCACCTCTTTTAAAAAGATACCCAGTCTTAATACAAAGACTTCAAGCAAAGGAGTGTGTCCCTAGGTAAATTGTTCCAGTTGCTAATTTATTCTTCCTGTTAAAAATGGGCACATTACTTCAGTTCTGAATTTGTCTAGCTCCTGCTTCCAAACACTAGACTGTTACATCTTTTTCTGCTCAAAAAGCTAGATTAAAGATGTCAGCAGTAATTGTGCGAGTTGATCTACAATAACATATAGCCTTTGGTGTCAACACTAATCAAGGTTAGGGAACTCCAGCAACATCTAGATACACAGCAGGAGGCAAAGGTTCAGTTAATTCAGAATTCTCTTGCCATTGTGCTTTTGATGAAATTTTAATTCCATTTCGGTGCAGGTCTATTTCATTTATTGTTTGGTGTTTGAGAATATTAAAATGAACATTAAAAAAACTCCCGACTTATTCCTAGGTTTTGGTTTATATGCTGTTATTTACTTGCATATATTGATAAAAGAAAATGCAAAGCTACTGACAGTCTCTGAAAATGTTTATAAAATAGAGCAATTACTATTGTCAGAATTTATCACCAATAATGCTCAGATAGTCTGTAGCTTTTTCAGTCTAATAGAAAGGCATGAAGGCCATCCTGAACAGCTGTAGACTAAACTGATGGGTACTGTAAGCCAGCAAAAATCACCTCTTTATAACAGCAGCAGATTTCATCTAAATATGATTGTTTTAGTGGAAAACGTAAATTCCGTTTATTTTTTTAAGGACTTTGCTTTGAATACTCTGAACTCCTTCAAACTCCTTTGGTTTACTTACTTTCCAGTGTCCAATGTCTCTTTAAAATCTAGAAAAAGGAAAACTGTTTTGGACAAACTGTTTCCTTTTGAAAAATGCAAACAGAAAAATCAAAATACCACCACTGTATGACATACGTGCTTTGTGGGCTTTTATTGAGAAGAAATCAGCAATGACTGTATAATTAATGTTGAGACATGCATTTAAACAAAAAGATTTCAGTCTTGATGAAATATATGAATGATTGGATTCAGTCCCCAAACATGACATAGTAATTCTTCACTGGACAATCTGGAGTCTAGCTGTGGGGAGTGTGCAGCAGGGGGAAGTTCGGAATCATTTGGGGAGGGCAATCTGTAGGGCATCAGGGTCTATATAAGGTTGAGAATCCCATCAGAAAGCAAGAGTTATCCTGAAGTTTGCCAAAATAGTTACTTGTGGTCTTCCTAACTTTGTAAAACAAAAAGCAACAACAAAAAAACCCAAAACCAAATAAACAACGAACTGACACCACACGCACACAAAAAAACCCCACAAAACACGCAACGCAGTAGAGCTCGTCCATGTACTTGTACTGTACACAAAGACAAAATAACCCAGAAATTATGCACTGAGTTCTTATCCTAGCAAGGTATAAAAATAAATTTCTTTCTGTACAGCACTCCTGTCTGCTAACCAGAAGCCATGAAGAACTCTGTCCTCCATACTATGTGGTAACTTCAGCCACATCTATTAGCTGTTGAAGTGGAAGGAGGTACTAAATTTCTTTATCGGGACTGATATTAAACACTATTAAAGACTGTACAATTCCCTTCTTTATCCACCTTTCAATACTGCACACTTGAACATAACCTGAACTGCAAGGCTGTCCACTCATTAATCATATACTTCAAAGCCTCAATCAACTTTCCCGACAAAGGAAATACATAAATTTTTAAACAGTCTCAGTGGGAGTCAAGGTTTGGGTGGAGGGAGGAGACATGTGGAAAGTAAAAGTGGGCAAGGTTGAAAGGCAAAGGTACAACTTGTAACTGGGACTTCAAGGGGTGGATAAGCTTAACTAGTGATTTCCTGGTTTTTCTGACACTTGTGTTGATAGTGTGTGCACTTCAGAAACCTGGCCCTGGCCCTTAGTTTCACAGAGCAGGGGAGAGAATGTGGAACAACAGCTGCACTTCAAAAGCCACATGGCTTTCACAGTGTTTTGTTCCCCTTCACACGTTTTCATGCCAGAAGGGAACATATGGTCCACTGTTTGGAAATTTCCCAACCTAAATTTTTGTTTGATTAATTTCATCCAACTACTCCCAGTTACAAGCCCTCATAACACCCCAGACAGTTATGCTCTTTCCTTTACATTTATAGCCTTCATTTAGCTGTAGACGCTTATGCACCTTCTTAATCATCATATAGCTATGCATGACCACTACTTTTCATCTTTTCTTGCCATCATCTTTCTGTGCTCTTTAATCATCTTTGTGGCTTTTTTCTGAATTCCCTCCAACTTCTTGATATTTTTGTCTGATCTTGTGTCCATACCAGCACTTTCTCTTGTAGCTGTAGTCTTACTTTTGCATTGAGAATCACTTTCTCTTCAGACTTTCGTACATCACCTATCACAGCAGTACCTGAGCAGTTTCCAACATGTTACAGAATATGACCAGTGTCCCTGTTCCCAGCCTAGCCTATGATACTGCATGTTCCGGGTTTTGGAACCTTGTGTAGCACCCTATGACAAGTTCATATTCAATCTCTCATCCATTTTTATTCTCCAAATGAAAGACGGCTGTGCAGGGAGCCTGCAGGAGCCTGGGTGCCTCAACAAAATGCTGATGCTAGGTGCAGATCCTTCTTGTGCAAGCAATGAATTTCTGCACTGTGAAGAACTCGATGGCGTATGAGCTGGACAAACGTTCATACATGGTACACACGTAGGATACGTGTTGGCCCTTAACTCATACATGCTCTTTAAGTTGGGATCCAAATCATTATTTAGTTAAGCAGAAAGCCAGCTTGACCCATTAAAAACTCCAATGAACTAATGGTATGCAGTCTCCTCACGTACTGTTTGAGTGTGATCTAAAGACTCATAATTTATACATTTTAAACAGTTAGTTTTTCTTCCCCCTCAGTAAATGTGTAACAGGAAACAGACAAAGCTCCTTAACTTTTCTTTAATCTTCCTCACTAGTGAAGTGAAAATCAAACGATAATTGTCTGGATGATCTCATTATTGTCAACAAAACTGAAACCTTGAAGTCCACATACACTGAAATGCTGATACATTAAACAAAAAAGGAACTGTGCTTACATGTTGTTCAATAAATAAATAAGAGCTATAGAGAGATCCATGATGAATGAGCACCCTGGGAGGGCTTCAGCTTGTCAGAATTATACAGTGACATTAATCACAGCATAACAGGATTGCTGCAGGCTTCCAGTGCAAAGTCCTCATTATATCTTCAAAACAAGACAAAACAAAAAAACCAAACTCCCCACAACTTCGAAGCTCCTCGAACTGGAATCTTAACTAACTGACTTTTTCAGCAGAACATAAAACTCAAAGTAAACTGACCTTCATCACACAAAGAACCACACAAGCAGTGGAAACCTGTCAGTCTAGTTGCACCATCCAACCAGGCTGTGTTTCCACTCTTTGTGATCATTGTGCTTGTGCATCAACATGGCAAAGTATTCTTCAGGAGCTCTCAGCTACATTAGCAAAACTACACCATATAATTACCATACTATGACCTCTCCCACTCAGGTGATACAAGCACTATGTGTGCAGCAGTCTCACCAGCAGCTCTAAGTGTCATGTCAGCAGTGCTTCGGGGGACTCCCACCTCTTCAGCACACAGAGAGAGGCTGCTGGAGGACAAAATTCTACAGCACTGACTTGGCTCCAGAAGAATTCAAAATACATGGGGACCAGAAATGACTGTAGTATTGTCAACCGTTCAAATGTGCCTAGATAATTAGTTTTTTTAATATAAGAATTAGATTAATGGGACCTCAGAGTGCTGATCATCTTACGAGTTACAACCCATCAAACTAATCTCCTTCGAATATTATGTACATGTATACTTTCCAAACACAAGCACTTCAACAGACCTTTCCTAAGACAGCTGTAGACAGTTTTACTTCTGGCCAAAGCAAAAAAAACCCCAGTCTTTCTTTAGCAAGTTACTTTGCTGTTTCTAGAATGAAAAACTAGGGGATAAAATCTTCATGTTTAAAATCATCTGTTCAGCTCTATCCAAATTGCAGAAATCAGAAATATTAATTACTAATAAAAGAATATTCTAAACTTCAAAGAGCTTTGTGGTTTAAGTTTCCATAGCATCTTCAGAAATGGTCTGAATAATTTCTAATTCTCTCCCAAACAGTTTGCTTACCTCCAGGTTGGGTCTAGTTTCGGATTTTTGTTAATGGAATTTCCACAACAGTAGCCAGACACCATTAGTTGCAATTAGCTTAGGTTCACAGAAGTATCACCCACACTACAGATTTTCTGTGCTATTTTCAGGTGTTAAGAATGTGAAAAAAATACAGTTATATTTCTGGAAAGAGAACTTAGGCATACAAATAAGTAGATGGATTTTCAGGAGTTCGCTACATTTGGCGTTGAGCTGTTTTTAAAGTCAAGTATATACTTAAGCATCTAGTGGGACTTGAGTAGTACTGAAAAATCTGGTCCCAGTTATGGGTGCTGAGAACATAAAAATCCTACCTCAGTATAGACAAAGCCTTAAATGTCATTGATCTTTTTCTTTCCCATTCAGCTCTAATCCTGCATCAGCAGAACAAAGAATTAGCACTGCATGGTTGGGAAGTTAAATTTTCCTCCACACCTGCAGGTCATTCCTCCTGGACTCCCTCCATTGATAGCCAAAAAGTTATTTGCTTAAAAAACTAATCATGTGGTGCAGCTGAGCTCCTTCATTTCCAGAAGAAAGGCATCTGAAGTTAGGCCCCTGTTTCACAAAGAATTCATGAGAGAGCTGGGTTCAATCAGTGGGATCAGCCTGTAGAATCAGGGCCATGATTTTGTTACTGTTTCTTTAGTCCAATTAAAAACATGTATCTTAGGTAAAACTTTCTTACTTTCAACAGAATTATAACACACTGCAGTTTAAAAGCGTCATACAAAAAGTGCCATATAAATGCAAAGTGCTAAGAACACAGTAGGAGACTGGCATTTAAGAGAGAAAAAAACAGACTGATTCAAGAAGCATTTCTTACTAGGTAACAGTTTCTTATAAGTCACCATTTGAGGTAGAATGAACTGAAGAAAGCTCCTTTTTAGTCGTTCAAGGCAAGTGATTCAGCTGAGAACAGAATGTCCTCTTATTGAATTCTCCTTTGCAAGGAAGGACAAATTTATTAAACAAGACAGACAGACAGGAAGAGCCATAGATAGTGCTCACATCTCTGAGTCAAGGGCTTTTGAAATACTAAATCCTTTCTAGTCCACCTTCCCACAAGTGTGTTCCAGCAGGGCTTTTCCCACAATAAAATGGAGGCTGGGAGAGGGAAGAAGGAAGGGACAGAAGCTCTGTCACCCCCTTGGAAGACACAGTGAATCCCTTGTCTTTACTCAAGCAAGTGGTACAGAAGGAACACCCTGCAACTTTCCGCACAGTTCCTCATTTTGATCAATAAAACATGGGAAGAAGCAGGAATTGCAGAGAATTCCATAAAGCAATAAACAGCAATTTAGTGGTGATAGTATAGCAGCTACTCCCTCACCCCCAGCATAGACTCAGATTTCAGCAAAACTAGCACTGCTTCAAGTCCACTGTTCCCTCTAGTCCCATTAAAATTTTTTGCGTGCTGGGTGAGTCCCAGTTGTTTGGATTTTCACATTAGATTATATACTGCAATAACTGTGGCCTGTGCTGTTTCACATTCAGTCTCATTTCTTGGTGCGAAACCCATACCATAGAAGCTACAGCAATGCTTCCCCAGTTCCTGTTGAAGCCACGGCCCTGACCACGTCTTTGAAACATGATTTGCTAAGCATTTCTTCAGTTTTATGTAATGCTGCTAGAAAAACATTTACTGTTAAGGACTACTATATCAGAATAAAGAGAGAGCTATTTATTCTCATATTTATGGCTCAGAATAGGACCCAATGACTACCCGAGTCATTTCTAGACCTACGCCCATAGTCAGAAAGGGCAAAAAGGTGAGAAAAAAGCTCTCCTTCCTTGGAGGTTTTGAGAATGGTGCTTACAACACACACACACACAAAAAAAACAGCTCCAAAGAGCAAGCAAAGACCCAGTTCTTCAGATTCAGCCCCATCCTGTCTCTCTTGGGATCTCATTGCAGCAAAGCCATTCTCTGTCCTCAGAGATCCCAAGCAACCCAAATACGAGGAGGGAGAAATGGAAATGGCGTCCTCCCATCTCCCCAGGGCTGGGCTGGTGCCCAGCCTCCTACACCTGCACATCTCGGAAGGAGTCCTCTGCCTCTGCAGTTGTTTTCACACCAGATTCTACTTCATCTCTCCCGCAGCAGGGAGAAAGCCTCATAAGAAATTAGTCTTTTCTAGAAACCACAAACCTAATACTAGCTGTTAGTAAAATAATCTCTTTCCCACCCCACCGTAGTCATATCGAAGAGCTACTGCCAATCTGTTTCTTCCAAGGATGTTTGTATCAGCTTTTTTGCTGTGTGAGGAATTCATCCTTCATGTATGCGATACCAATGGTGTTATGAAACACATACTTTTTGCCTTCTTTTTCTTTTCAGCTAGTGGAACATATTAGCTTTAGGAAGTCTACGTAGAGCAAAAGGGAGAATATTTTGTCCTCTTTCATTCCCTGCCAAAAGGGTTAACGGAATCGACAATATGGCTGTGCTGGAGAATAAAATAGCAGACGGAATTGCTATCTCCTAAATAAAAAATAATTTCAGTTTATCTTTTCTCCAACAGCTTAGGAAAATAAATGTTATATATTTTCTCCTAGAAGGCACCTCAACAGCAACACAACATTGACTTTCTACAGTAACTGCAAATAGACTGTCTTAAAAATACGCTGGAATAATGTATCTATTCATTCAAAATGGAAACTTCTCCTTTAAGGTGTTGAGTCAGTCCCTCTGAGCCCAAAGTGCATTAAGCTACAGCTCCATCTTTAAACCAGCCCTCATCCCAGGTCTCCAGGCTGGGCATGCCTCCACAGGAAATCCAGCCCTGAAAGCCTTGAGTCTCCCCCCCAACCCCTATCGCCAGCAGAGCAGAACGGATCACAGAGGTGGTTAAGCAGACTCCAGCAGATTTCCAGCTTTGAAGGCCCTCAGTTCCCAAACCCTCATCCTAACCTGTTATCCTAGAGTGAATAATCTCAAAGGGTTGATTTGATAAAGCTGAACCACTCTCAGTAATCAGTTAATCATAAAAATATTCCCCAGAATCAACTACAGAGAAACAAAAGAACAAAAAGAGAAAGCAAGAATCTTTCCTTGTAGACATCATTACAGAAATCCCAGCTAAGGCTGACGGTAGCTTACTTGAGTAAAGAGTGCAAGAATAGATTTTTAAAATCATATAATTTATGTTACTTCTAATCTGTTTTTGCCAAACATCCCCTGTGTTTCCACATTTGTCTTGGATCAAAAGATATTTGCTAGGCTTCTCCAAAAGGGTTATTTCCAGAAATAACAACCAGTCCAAAAGACTTTTTCCTGAAAGTAATAGAACAGACAATATCCAGAGACTAAACTGTGCCATAACCTATTGGTGATATGTAAATCAATAGATGAATCTGCTGCATGCACATCATGTCCAGCATTGCATGCCAGTAAGTAACTTGATCACATAGAACAAAATTTTCTTTGGACAGCACCATATGGATCGATGTTGTCATACACTTTATAAAATAAATGAAGTTTTTTTCGAGAATGTGAAAGTCTGCACCATCTCTCAAATCCCCAAACCTTTCTCATAAAATAAAACCACAATTTGCCATACTGCTCATAGTCTCATTTTGCTTTTTATATGAGCAGCTATTAGTGTTTAGTAAAAATAATAATAAAAATCTAGAATGTCGCTAGATGCAACGGAAAGATGTGTGCAGGCTCTTTACCTTTTTCCTCCTCTCATCCACATATTTAAGTTTCTTGCTTCGATTATCTTAACAGTTATGATCATTCAAACATTCAAATAATAAAGGTCTTGTATACAGGCGAAACTCTGTTAACACTAGTGTGGTTTGTATTTAAAAGTATGACAACCCCATCAATCAGAAAATGGAGATAATAAACATCTTTGAAGAGTGCTTTAGAAGTTAGTAGAATATAAATTTGAACTCCTGATCTTAAGGCTCTCATATTACTCTAATTACACTGCAACTGGAGCTCCCTGTGTATACAAATATGTTTGGGGTACGTATAAATAAAATTACTTAAATTAAAATTGCTTCTGCATTCTTCCTGCCAAAAAAAAGAAATCTTAAAAATATGGATCAGCAGTTGAAGAATACTCAGATACAATAGTTAAATGTGATAATGTGGTTCAAAAATAAATTTTCTTCCTTAGTGCGCCTCAACCAAACCTCTAGCATCTACTTAACATTGCTTACTACATTTCTATGTCTTCATTTTTCCTTTAATGCAGCCATACCAGTGTTCAAACATACACATCTTCAAAGGGTGTCCCACTCATAACTGAAGACGCGAATCGGCACTCAGGCAGGTTTGGCAGTGCAGTTACTGCACAGTGGGTCCAAAAGCGGAATTTAGATGTCTTCCCTGGGAGAAAAGTTGCTGAAAACGGAACTGAAATTCTGTCGGTCTAAAAGGAACATAGGGTTTACCAGAACAAATTCACCGTGCCTATCGGTACGGGAGAACTGAGGTATCCTGGGCCTGGGTACCCCGGCCTTTCACAGGTTCGCAGAAAGACAGACAGAAGAGAAGCAGGAACAGGCAAGCTCTGCACTGAGCCTGAAGAGCTCAGAAGTAGAGAATCATGGTAAATACGGTCAGAACAGACTTCAAAAAGGTATATAGTGCAGCCTTACTCCCAGAGCGGGGTCAATTATACTCTTGTTATTTCTGGCAGATGTTTATCTAAAGACATCCAATATGAAGCTTCAGTATCTCCCTGCACATTAGCATTTTTTTTAATCTTAACTATTAAAGAGATTTTTTTGAAAAAACATTAAGCCAGAAGTCATTTGACACAAGCTTAGCTTGCTATTTCCCTTCTTGTGCCTCACAGATGTGGAGGACAGATTATTCCTTTCTTCTTTTCACAGCTTTTGCACACTTGCATATTACGTCTTCTATTAGTCGTCTTTAAATAGACAACCCTATTTCTTTCAATCATTCCCCCTAGCTTATGTTTGCAACACCTCTGATCATGCTCCTTGCTTTCCTCTGGATTCTTTCCAGTTTGCTCACACCTGGACAACTCTCCACTCAAGGCTATGTGCATGATGACCAGGGCAGAAAGAACAAGTCATTTCTCATGCAATATATTCTTCTGCAAGATAAACATATTCCTGACTCACTTTCAGCTTGTGAACTACCACAGCCTTCAGATACACCTGCAATACGTATTATCTAGTCGATTGTCCCCATCTATTCTTTGCACAGTATTTTGTGTGAGCCTGCTAGAAGTGTGTTTTCTCTAAGAGAGGAAAATACAGACATTTTTCCAGCCTGCAAACTCATTTTGAATCCTAACACTCTCTTCCCACCTCCTTGCGGTCTCTCACCACTGTATATCTGAAATACATACTTCCTTTTTCATCTATACTCATTGATAACATTAGTGAACCATACTGGTTCTATAATAGACACTTGCAGAAACCCAAGAGCCACTTTGAGAGGAAATTATTGGTGATGACTCTTCAGGTACCATTTTCCAGCTGATTTTGCACTCACTCTAGGGCTCCCTCATGTGACTTCTGCAGCAAAGGTGACGTGTAGAGAATGACATCTTTGATGCAGCTGTGGGATAGTTCTCCCACAAGTGTTAGAAAGTGTTTGAAAAGAGTGACAAATGTCTGTCTCTGCTCCAGTTGCTTCTGTCCTCTGCTTCCTGCTCCCTACAGTTTCCTACTTGCCTCCATGAAGGAGTTACTCCCCTTATTAGTTACTAGAATCAGTCAGCCAGCCACTTCATCCACCATTGGTGCCTATTCACCTTTCCAGTCCATTACAGCCAATGAGTTGGATGAAGTGGCTGGCTGACTCCAATTAACCCTGTCCCAGCCGAACCCAGGACACGAGCATTTTTTCCCACTAAAAATGAGATACGATTTATTGTCTATTTTTTAATTATGAAATGTATTCACTCTGCTTATTGGCTGAGGCTTTAGCATAAAAATAATAATGGATAAACAACAAATGAGGACAATAGTGAAACATATTAAAAACATATCTTCCTTTAGCCAATTGAGTTGTGTGCTCCTCTCACTCAAGGCTGTGGAACCTGGAAGCGTACTTACAGGCTAGACTTCCCAGAGTCTGTTGCACTCAAACTTACGGGGTTTTATCCAGCCTGTGAGATTTGAGGGCCAACTTAAACTGAAGTTCCTAACTGAACACATTGTTTTTCATAATACCAAGAGACCCTAAGAAAATTCAAATTAAAATAGTGAAAGTATTCATTTGAGCAATTACAATGCTTATATGACAAGTGACACTCCCCTCTCCTATCTCCACTTTTTCTTTCTAGTATGGGAATTCTTAATAAGCACCATAGAAATCCAGATCCGCCTACTCTGCTTTTCCTTGGAAATTAGAAGACAAGTGGCAAACCAGTTGATTTGAGACATCTGAGAGATCGCACATGTGAAAGGCCTATTAACTGAGTTGGGAATTCTTTCCTGCCAAAACTGAGTCTGCCTCTATATTTGTACTTGCTTAGCAAAACACTGCCGCAGTTGCCAAGGTCTGGCCTACTCCACGTGTGAGGTTTTATGTAAATTCTTTAATAGCTGATTTTGGTTGCAGGTTCATGACTATTAAAACGTGATGCAGGGGAGGGAGGTCATGGAGCCACTCAAAGCTTGCTCAGTGTGTCAGGGTTTTGGGGTGGGAAGCCTGAGTGGCAAATTCAAAACAGCTAAGGCTTGTGGATTCAGGTAGGTCCCTGCTCAGTGAAGGGTGCAGCTCTGGAGAACTCAGGGCAGCTCTCGCAGTCCAGCACTTGCAATAAACCTGGGGTGAGGATGGACCTCTTTCCTTCCGCCTCTCCTTCTGTGCCCAGGTACAGCAGCTGCTGCCTGCTGAACAGGGGCTCCCAGGGGGCAAGAGGAGGAACATCTGCTTCCACCACATAAATATGTGCAGCCTGAACTGCAATAGCAGATCACCACAATACACGCCAAACACATCTGTTAAATAAGGTCCATGACACCAAAAAGCCTTTCAGGGTCCTAACTATACATGAGGTGGCTGAGTGCTCTAATGGTAACAGAAATATAAATTCATTTCACTGCGAGGGCTTGGAGAAGTGCTCTTTGTTAGGAATCCACACCTATTCCCCCTTCCATTTAAAGCTGACAAAAACTCCCAGAGCCTCAGTGATCCAAAAATGCCTGCAACAAAACTATGAAAGATAATGCTTCAAAGTCTTGATATTTCTGAGGCAAAAGGCAAGCCAAAGCAATTCTTCCTTAAACATACGCAAAAAAAAGAAGAAAACAGAAATAAACCATTCCCCTCCCTCTATTTGCAGGTCCCCTTTAAACAGATTGCACTCCTCCCCCTACAAAAAGCAAAGAGAAAAAAAAAGCTGTTTCAACAAACAACAGATGCTGTCTAAACTAGCTGCATGGTAAGTGAATACTAAAAACATATGTTGTCTTCTGCCTAGCCATATGTCCTTCCCACACACGTACTTTGATTCCGACTTCGGTGTAGTTTTGGAAAAACAGAACAAGAGTGCATGGAGAGGTTGTGCTCTAGTAAGTTTTCAGAAAATCCCCTAAGATTTGTTTAATTGATGACAGACCCTAAGAAGTAAATGGTACAAATAAAACGCTCCAGGAAACAGAAATTACCCGTAACAATTAAAGAGATTTGTAAGTATAGACCGCATCTCTGATGAGATGATGTTGCAGCATAATTGTTGCTTGTAAATTTCTTAGAGTATAGCATTAGATTCAAATGATCTTCATGACCCCTGAAGGAATTTATTACAAAACGTCTCTCCTTTTAACTTAACGCTAACTTGGTATACTTGTCCTAAACAATAAACTCTCAATTTTCCTTTAGAAAATACTGAATTCTACATTGCTCCCCACGGATTCCAAATGCAATGATCCTTCCCAGATGATAAAGTCATATGTGTCAAGCATATAGCTTAACTGTACCAGAACTATTAGAGAAAATAGGGCTTGGAAAATATCAGCAGTTACACTTTGGCATTGAAAGCTGTTGCTTCTAAGTGTACGCTTGGAGGATTAAGAAAAGATCAAGAGGTAAAAGATCACAGATCTGGCCAGCTGTTGGCATCTAACTCCAGGATGTGGACGCTCCCATCCTTTACACTGACTTTAGTGGCGTAGCGACAGCAAGCCTGTAAGCCAAAACAGACTGTGGTCCCATGTATTTAAATACGTCTCTCTTTGCATAGCTGAATTAATCCAGTTAACCTGAAAATTATTTTTAAAAATCATCCAATCCTAACTGCATATTTCCTACTATTAATTAACACCTTGGGTAGCTTTGAATAATTGTTTCCTACCTATCCCCTAGTTTCCTCTTAGTCAAACCTGCAATTCATACACTGACATTGTTTTGAGGTACTAGGACCAGAGCATCCTTAGAAATGTTGTGACAACATGCTGGTATTACTATTTCGGTGCTGTAACATGGTTCTGTCAGCAGGCTGGGACACTGGTCTAGGAAGCTCCTCTCCAGTAAACAGTGTTTTTTTTAGAAAGGATGTAAGAATGTAGTCAGTCAGCAAGGTCAATGGCAAGCTGTTAGCTCATATCTACACTTCACCAATGAAATTTTTGAGACGTTTCCTTGATCCTCTTTCCCTCATCACCTCCTTCCCCCAGCTCCAGCTACTACTGGGAGACATATAGCATTCAAAATACAAAAGCAGATATAGAATCTTTATATGGCTAGAAGTACTTCTGTAAGTACACAAATAATTCAAAATATTTGGATTCAAAGTACTTCATATACAATGCCTTTAATCTAAGTTTGTTTAACTCTATAGTGTATACCTGCACTTTTCTGTTAATCGTATTGACTGCCTCGGACTTCATCTTTGCTTCTGTGTGAAGTGATAGAAAACTAGAAACTCCTGCTTGCAACAGACACACAACGGGGCAGTCAGCCAGCCAGTCACACAGGTCTGATGCTTCCAGAAATGAGCACTGCACTGGTTCTAACCTATAAAACTCTAAATACTGTGCCTAAAAGAAATCACATTTGTATGGTATAATGCCTAATTATTAAAGCATGTGAGCCAGGTAGCTACTGTGGACAGATGGGTGAGTAGATAAAAGTGTTTTTACTGTAACTTCAAGCAATACTGTCTTCTCTTTCCTATGCCTGGAGGGTTAGAGTCTTGCCCCCTAAGGAAACTGCTAGGGGAGAAATATCTTCTCAAAATCTATTACTAAAAGACTATAGTATATATTTTTCTACAAAATGTAACTATTCAGTCATGCATGAATGTACAGACAGTATTTTAAGGGAAATTGCATGAAAATTCATTCAAGTTTTACAGTCACGCAACTAACACAGTCGCACCAACGTCAGACTAATAAAACATGCATTCCCCATAACAATCAGGCGCTCTCAGCACACACGAGTAGCCAAACTAGCTTTCTGTTTCACCACTGGTTTGCAAGTACTTGAGTTCTTTGAAATTCAGTATCTTATCTGTAGTAAAACAACATCTCCTAAAAGAACAAGGGTTGCAGTGTACATCTCTGTGTATGAAACACTTCTTGTAAACCACCCGCTTTGCCTATCCGATCTTCTCTGTGCATTCAGCTGTAGCCTGTCAACATCCAGATTTCTGTCAACTTTTCCTTTTTGTCAGCATGAATTTAGTAGGTTCCTCTGCCTGCCCCACTGCTAACACACTTTAGAAGGAAAATTCCCTGGTGTTACACAGTAATAGTTGGTGACCAGTACAGTCACCTTGCTTACTTCAGAGCAACCAGTGATTTCTTAGCCAAAGGCATGTTTTAAATATGTTCATAAGCCATTTGAAAGTCACCCACAGAACTGTATGCCTAGAGAATCATCAATATTCAGCAGTTAGATCAGGAATGCATGTCAATAAATTAGCCATGAACTATCCTTTCAAGTGGGTATACTTTATGGCACCTCTGATGTCAGAAGCACTACAGTTTGCAAGCGGATGAGTATAAAGTTTACACTGATGGTAATTCGGGGTTTACTTCCAAGATAGCAAGTTAGCCTAAGGAAACAAAGGTTGCCATAACACACAAGCGAAATGTGAGGAGGAGACAAAAAGTTAGGTTAGGTTAGGTGAGTTTTCAAAAACCCAAATCTTCATTCAAGGTACACAGTGTCCCACTTGATAGTTTCACTACCCCCCTCCCACCATTTTCCACTCATTCATTCAACATTACACTGGTTCATGCTAATTAGAAGTCATCATTACCTTTGGGTTTAAGAAGAACAAAAGGTAACTCCTGGGTTAACAAAAGACTTCATGGCTTATATCCTTCCACTCTGTACTTCTACACTGGCTGCACAGATACACACGAGAGGATATTATTGTTCAGCTGAAATGCATACATAATGATTATCTGTCACATTGTGAAAACTAGCAGTCCTTCCTTTAGAACACTTAAATACAGGAGTCTTGACTTGCAGACTTCAGAATGAAGTACTCAAATCTGAGCTGACAAGGTTAAGCATTCATAATCATCAAATGAAAAGTTGTAATTAGCGCGGAGATTTCAGATCTTCACTTACAGAGCAGGATCTGAGTTAACTCTCTTATTCAGTGATTAGTGGGTAAATAAAGAAGAGATCATCTATGACCCTTAAAACTTTTGCATAACTGCTTACATGGAGAAGGAAAAGGAAAAGGAAAGCTGGATGAATAAAAAGAAAAAGAATAGCACTAAGTTGTTCAGAAGCCTTGGTTCTTCCATAGGTAATTTCATACTCTCTATTGACTGTCTTGAGTGAAAAAAAAAAATGCACATGGATTCAAGAAACCAGATGGCTCTGAAGATGAAAGGAGAACTAACAACTCAGAATAATTTTTACTATGTCCATTAGAGATCTTCTGAATTAGAACAGGAGGAGCGCAAAGCAAGCTGGTCAAAATGTAGGACATCCTATTGAAGTCATCCCAGATAGCGACATTACTATAGGGAAGCATAATTCTGAACATGCTAATGCTTCCACTGTTATTTATTTCTTGCTTTTGAAACTCTCACATGTATGCCATCTACCCTTAACAGACGCCAAGGTCCTGAGAGCAGGTCTGACATTTCTGTCACTTGCTGTCTTTTCTGGAGTACTAATACATCTTTTTAGGAATTATGTGAAGGTATGGGAAGCGAATGGAGTCTCGAGAAAGACCTGTGGCGTCCAGTGGTGTCACAGATAATGCATTCTATCTTTATTTTCAACCATGTTCAGCATATTAACATTTTTTTTTAAACCTCTTTCAGTAGGTCTTACTTTCAGGAATTAAATCCCCAGAGGAACCACAGAGAGGACACAAAATTCAGCTTCATTTCCAAATTTGGGCCAGATCCCATGCAAATGAAATATCACAGCACCACAGGAAAAAATCTCTTTGGTGCTCATGCTTTGGTTGACTTGAATCTGGCCCTTGTAAACTAGAAGATACCGATAATCTGTGACCTTGCACAAATACCAGAGATTTTTATCTGAGTATCTCCGTTAAAAGCACTTTATAAATAGTTAGCTTTGTACACCGTTTCCATGAGGTAGTTTCCACAAGGAAGGCTTCCACTCGTTAGCATGCCCAAGCAATATCAGCTTCCCTGAATGCCACTGATGGCTACAGCATGTGCTGGTAGCTTAGGTGTGGATGGAAGCAAGTCATGCTGGAACAGAGCTTCCTTTCAGACATTTAACTATTCACCAGTAACAGGAAAACAGATACTTGTGGTTTTATACTTCTGTTAAAAAGTTCTTTCAAGTTTTGCCTTCAGCGATAAAAACAAAGAAAAATTGTTTGTTCCTGTTTTAAAAATAACACAAAAAGCTGAAATTTCTTTTGAAGAGAGTAGTCCAGGAATCAGAGAATGAGGGAACAAAGAGTCTAAGTTTCCATCCAAAGAAACCAAAGGAAATTTCTGCTTCCTAGAGTAGCACATCAAACATTTTGTAGGGTCACTCTAGCCATCCTGGAAGTCCTTCACCTTCAACAACATTTCTGAAATGAATACTATGAATACAAATACATCAGTCCTTCCTGTTGATGGTGAAGGATGGACTTTATCAGTTAGGCCCACGCCACTTTTCTGCAAAAGAATGATATATTCTTGTATTTGTTCTCTATAGCAAAGTATACAGACAATGACATAGCAGACCAGCAACTGATGGAGATTACAGCAGCTTTAAGAATAAAAGCACATAATGTAGGAGCCCAGCCAGATCATTTAGAAACACAACTTCTTCTTCCTAGAACATTTTATTTGCTTTTTACTACCAGCCAGTTGTTACCAAAGGAGTAAGAATTCTTTTCCTCTCCCCCTGTTTTATATATATATATTAAAAATACATATGAATATATATATACACACACACACAGAGTCTGAACATACGTATATGACCTAGGTGTCATTTAGCTACCAGATCATCCATTAAATTTTTCCGAAAACATCCACCAGGGAGGACAGGTGCAAAGGACAGACTCTGGAACATTAGCACTTTATTTTAATACTGCAAACAATCAATATCAAAACTCAAAAGAAGAAATATTTTTCAGATGAACTGCTAAAATGGAGGCTTTTTCCACAGCATCTATTCTGGGGAATATTTGGAAAATCAAACAAGAAGTTATTGAGAAATCTGACGAGAAAACTGGCTGCAGTTTCTCCAGATATTTCTAGTACACTTAAGCATCAGAACAAATATCTGGGGAATATCAAAGGCAACAGATCCAATTATTTGTCCTTATTTTAAAAATCAAACCAGTTTGTTTTTTGGGGTTTTTTTACTACTTTTCAAGAAAGGAAAAAAACCCACAAAATTTACATAGATATTTTGCCTCAAATGCTAGGGTTTTTTTGAAAAATGAAAGATTTATCTGTCTTCAGATGTTACCTTTATTGCAGGAGTGTCGCTCACTGTAAATTTTTCTGAGGTTAAATTTCAATCCAGTTACTGTAATTGACAAATTTAATCACAAACTACTTTGCACACATGTGACAGAATCATATATATAGTAGAATAAACATGCAGGATGCATTCCAAATGTGTTGGCTCTGGTCCAGAAGCCAACGATTGAAGCAAATTCGGATTACCCACATGCTTTAAATTAAGCACTTGCTTAAGTGTTTGGTGAATTGAAGTCATAACTTTTTACATTTCTCTCCACAAAGATTTTATAATATTGTTCTGGAATATTTTAAAATAAAGAAAATATGAAGAGCAGTGATGTTAATACAGTTACACAAGAATGAGATAGTGAGAACAAGAAAAAAAGTGAATCCTCTATCACTTGAGTATTTGAACTCTTTCTATTGCAGAAATCTGCAGACTGTGAAAATCTTGACTGATAAGTTTGTATTCAAACATGGATTAAGGAAATTCATTTTTCAGGATCTTCTTATAGAGCCAAGAGACTGAAAGAAGCCTGTATCCTAGCTCTCTAACAGAATCTTAGTACACTATGTTTCAAACCAAGCTGAATAAAATATTATTTGCTAAAGAATGTTGTATTCTCTTGTAGTTCTGCTTTCTTTTTCTCCTCTTACTTTCCCTTTGTGCATGAGGAGTTACAGTTCTATTTGGTATATTCTCAGATGTACAGCGCAGCACTGCATGACAGGATAGTTCCAATTAAATAAAAAAAAAAAAGATTAAGCAAACATTACTGTAAAAAGACAGAACCAAATCCCCAGCTTCAATGATATTAGAGCTGGAAAAACCTACTAGAACACATACAAGTCCCTAGCAAGGATACAACCATTCCCTAGCAGTGATACAGCAGACAAACATTTGCTAATAAAAGTGGGCAATGTCTGCGAAGATGTAATGATTACAAAAATATATTTCTTTCCATCTGGAATTATATATGAAAAAACCCCTGATATCTTCCACTGTTTGCAACTATATTCAGCTCTGGATTTTTCCTTATAACTCTGTGTGCTTTTTGGGATGTAAAAATATGAACAAGTTACGATTCTCATTTAGTCATTTGGCAGAATTTGAGTTGATCTAATTTATTTTATCTTCAAGGAGTTTAAGAGTTTGATGTGCTGATCTGGCTTCCAATGTAGTAGAAGCAAAAGTCTACAACAGTTTACCCACACAGTCACTTTTTAAAGAAATGAATCGTTGTTCCCATTCTAAAACACTTATTTAGATAGTTCTCGTTCATCTTTGATTTCTCTACATGTGGAATTTAACCTCTTTTGCACACAATGCAGAACAGCATGACTAACTGATATAATGTATAGGAAATGACTTGTGGAGCTAAAGCAAACAGTTGATGTGCTTACAAGATAAGTGTCAGCTTGCGGAAATAGCAAATAACAATGACACAATTGCCTCCTCTCAAAGTATGTGCACAGTGCAAAGACCTGCTGCTAATTTTCACTCAGCAAGGGGGGATGCCATTGGCCTTTTGTTACACAGAGAAGCCGGTGATGTCATTTGGCTTTGTACTGGGTATTGTGTTGCCTACCAGTCTATGAGAACATTTTTCTCAGCTAAAAGTAGCACTCTGCTGAGCAGAATTAAATAATTGCACATGAATCGTTCCTCCACGCTGTTATTTGGCTCATATGTGTTGGAATCTATAGTTGAGTGAAGTACTCTATGGAGTAAAATATCAGCATGGTTTTTGCACTCTTTGGACTAATTCTCTGGTTCCTTCACTTGTAAATGCCCTTACTTGGAATGGAAAAAGATGCCTTAGGTTTTATTTTTTTAAAACAGTCCCAGGAATCTTGATAGTCCAATTTGGTGTACACAAGAAGTTTAGATCAAAATATGCTTTGCGTCAAAATGTAAAAGTGTCACTTCCAACAGAACAACAAAATTAAGCACAGGCAAAAAATGTTTTCCTAACTTGTATTTCTGTTTTCATTTGAAAGCAATTCTGGGACAGAAAAGAAAGGCAAGGCTTTTTCAGTGTTAGGGTTTCTTTTTTTTTAAAGGAGATCAGCAGAAGCTTTACTCATACTTGCTTTTTCTGTTCCCAGGATTTCCAGTTCAGCTTTCATGGTGGTTGTCAGAGGGTCCCCATCTCCAGAGAACAACAATGAAATACAGTAATTGGATGTGGCACTGCAACTCTGTGAGTTTATCCCAACTTGTCATTGCTGGCTACTGTTTCCCCTCATTAATTCCATCACACTGGCTGGTGGCCACTGATTTGACACGCCCTGTCTGAGCAGAAATTACTATTCTTCACTCAGTGGCCAGTCCCTCATTCCTTGCTCACTTGGCCAGCCCTGCTGCAATCAGCAGGATTTGTCATACACATCAGAGCTGGAAGGATTCACCTGAGGATCCTTTAGTAAGCCAACATGAAAAAAGGGAACATGTGGTAACTGAGCTCGTCATTAGTTTGCATTATCAGCTCTGTACAGGGTAACAGCACATGTGGAACTCCCTGTAGCTAGTAAATAGCATATAACCAAAAATTATCATAAAAAGAAGAGCTGTCATGGAAAGGTGACAAGCACATGGCCAAGAAAGGGAAGAGATTGCCCAAGAAGTGCAGCACAATCCATGTTAATTCCTACTGTGTTGTTGATTAGTGCATAACAAAATACTTTAAAAATTACCGTCGGAAGTTTTATTGGAAGAGATGGAATTAGATGGCAGATCTGAAGAAATGCAGGGCAGCAGAAAACAGCTGACCAGATGTAATAATTCAGGACTATCGGATTGTAAAGACTGTTAAAGTCCACTTGCCCAAAGACTCCTGCAACAGTACTAGTTCACATAGTCTCACACAAAAAAACAGAAGTAGGATTGCCTTAACACATCACCTTATATCTCATCCATAGAGGAAAATACCTCTCCAGGGCAATACAATACAGAATATCCCAAAAGAGCAACAACCTACAGGATGCAGTGTATTCGAACTAAAGTTTCACCTTCAGATCCTGATCAGTTATAATTGATATCAAGCATATAAATATTAATAATATGTTTATATATACACATATAAATATGGATATCTTAATGACATCGAGTAACATATGGATAGTACTATATGCATATGCATATTCTTTGATAAAATTATAAATTCATTTTGAAAAAACATTCTGAAAATTCAACTTCTTAAAAAACAGGCACAGACTTTGCCTGGACATTCAAATTATAATGACTGCTTTCTATTATTAAGTTTGTTAAACTATCGTTATCAATTTGAATAATTTTGAGCATGTGTGGTTAATTCACAGATCCTCCTGGTTCTTTAACTGAACAATATGTTCGTCTTTACTTTGCAACCTCAATGATAGCCCTGGTTTCATTTTTGTAATGGTTTTTGTATTCAAGTCCAGAGGAAACTGGATTTCAGTGATGGGTGAAATAGCAATCCCTGTGTGTGCTATCAAGCACCTAAAAAGCAATGAGCTACAAAAGGGCTACAGTTACTTGGAAACAGAAACTTAAGGAAGGAGCTTTTCTCATCCCATAATCTCCTATGCTCTGTTGTTAGCACCTTTCCCTGGTTTTGAACCTGTAAGAAATACTGTATTTATAAAACAGATTATGTTCCTTTTCTTCTGTGTATTTTATCTTTCTTTAAGACTGTCACCTTAAAAGTATATATAATACCCAACTATCAGCAGATTCCTGTCCAGTTGAGATTGTCAGTGATCTCAGAATAAGCCCTTCAATGGGAACCACAAGTTCGAAGTTATTCAGAGGTCTGCATCTGCTGATATCCTTTGGAGGGAATCCACTCCCTCTGACACCTCATGTTCTAGGAATCTGCTAACCATCGAGGCTCTAAGGGTTCTTCAGAGCTGAAGAAAAATCTGCAAGCCATTTTCCTAACCTGATGAGCCAGGTCAGCAAGACAATAAAAGAAAAAATGAAAGAAACTAACATAAATAGCTTTTGACATCCAGTGCCATAAAAGTAAAAAGCTTTAAAACTTGGCATCATACAGAAGTTAGCTAATTATAGTGGCGCCATTCATGACGATATAATTAACCGTATGTCTGCATTTCTATTATAAACTCCTATTTTCAGAGGTTTATGATACAGCTTTAAAAATGTGCTCTGGCCAGAGACTTGGCATGCCAAATCTCACCATGGAAGCAACTTCCCCCCCCAAAAAAAATGAAGAATAAAACCCGGCTGCTTTTTGGAAAAAAAAAAAATCTTATCATAAGGTAACAAAAATAACAACACAGAAATAACACCTTTTATGCACTCAAAGACTTTGGGGTTTTAAAAAACTAATTTTGTCTTATGTTGTGTGATTTAATGATAGAAACCCCTCCAACTACTCATTTCTGGAAATGCTACTGTACTGCACATAGCCTAGGCTAGGGACATGTCCAAAAATTACACACTTCTAACAAGGACCTGCTGTTTGAACAACTCCTGCACTTAAAACAGCCTGACATCTTCTTATTCCTAATGGGCTCTTCCTTTTTTTCTCTCGTTTTTCTCCTGAAAGCTGTATGGCTGCCAAATATCTGATCTTATGTGAATTCCTTTCCTGCATTTAGCAAACTTAGAAGTGATTCCTTATGGAAAATGAAACACCCTGCAATATGCAAAAGAGACAAGTTACCTGACAGTGGGCAGGCCAAGCTAACACACATACAGTGCTTAGGTCTGCTGGCAGCACAGGTAAGTTTTCAGGTCCAGTCTATCGCTAGGCAGACTAATTAACTGCTCTGCAATGGGTTGGTTCCCTGTGTGACTTTAGGCTGGTCACTTGGTGACTTTTCCTATCTACATATTATCTCCCCGAGATAGACACATTGAAGCTGAGCTGTTATGGGTGACAAAAGGCTATACAGAAATACACAGAAATTTTGTTTCTTACTCCGAGGTGAACAATCAGAGCTTTCACCATACTTAAAGAAAACATGACGGGTCAAATATTTCTCAGTGAAGTTTGCAAAATAGAGTTATAGCCAAGGAATAAAATACTCTAAACATCTGCTCTTTTGCTCTTTTCTGTTGACAGTACTTCTTCAAAATGACTTTTTTTTTTTTTTACACCTACTTAAAATTATATTGGATTTATTTATTTATATACACTTCTAACAGAATTCCTCAGGCCAAACATTGGTCTCATCCCTAAAATCCTAATTTCCTTCAGCCTGGAGAAGATACTGTTTATCCCTTCAACCCCCTCAGAACCCTTTGTGCAGATTTGTGTTGAGCCAACGTCTGTGGACCTCAAAAGAGTTTTGATTGACTTATCAGTCAGACTGATAGACACTTTGTGATCCTTCCAATGGTACACAAAAACATAGTAAGTTTCTTCCTTTCTCTTCGGAGATGGTCATTTTTCCCTCAGAATTCTGTCTTTTAGGACATTGTTAGGGATCCAAAACAATATGAAGAGTCATTTTGTTCCCTTTGCAACAAAGCAGTTTGTCACTATTTTTTCTCATCCTGCTTTCCCCCACATAATGTAAGCCTACTTCGTTTGGATAGTGTCTCTGCAACCTTTGTCTGCATAATTGTATTACAGAGCTACAACTTTCCTTCCCAGCAAATACTATTTGAATACTTTCTAGATGAAAAATTATACTGATTCTCTCAAGGAGGCCAAACAACGTTTTTGAAATGCCAAATGCACATTCTGTACTAACTCCAGTGGTGGTGGTCTCTCTACTGTGTCTCTCTGTACTGTATCTCAGGATATAAGGTCCTAGGGAAAAAAAAACAATAAAACAAGCACAAAAGAGAAAGCCATCTCTATACCACTGAAACACAGAAAACACAAGAAGTCTGGAAGTAATGCCATGCATATTTCATCCTTGACTAGAAAGGTTAAAGAGTAAATAAAAAAAAAAATCACATGATATCTTACTATTTACAGTAACTATATAATACAGTTTTGAGCACGTTCCTCAGAGCAAACCATGCTTAAACATTTGGAAATGTTATTGTGGCTGGAGCCCAGGTATCTGGTGACAACATTCGTGATGGAGTTGTTCGAATTCATAAACACACAAATGCAGCCAACAGCTCTGAGTACACCGGGGACTCTTGCCAAGGGATAGAAGTTTTCCTTCCCTTGCTGGTAAGGTTATGGAGGGAATATAAACTGTCTATTTGTACATGAATCATTATGATTCCTAAGAATATCAAGGGGGCCCACATCACAGCTTTTCTCACTAAGGCTACCAAGATCACATATCCTTACCAAGCTAGCAGAAGTTAATGTGCTGTGTACAGGCTGAAATGCTACCCAACCACAGTGGCACAGCACAGCTTCCTAGGCAATATATCATAGGGATATAAGATGCCCCGGACATCTAAAAGAAGTTAAGAGATATACTGTACTATAAGGTCATTTGTCAAGTCCGCAATGTTGGTTAAATCTATGGGTGCCCTCTTGGTCCAGCTTCCAAGAGCTCCAGGTGTGAAACTCCTGTGGTAGTCAATGGTATTTCCTGTGAGTAATCTGTGCTTGAAGCAAACCCTCTGCAATGCTGCCGGCACCCAAGAGATCCCCCAAGCCTGGTTAAATAGGAGAGGGATTTATCAAAGGACTAAAAAAGTTCAATGCAAATCTGCCTCAGAGTTATCTCGGATATAGCTACCACCTCACTGACTACTTTCCTGTCAGTATATACGAAGAGCTACATGAATGAAGATGATAAAGGATTAGATTATGTTCTTAATTAAGCGACGTATACCTGGAGAAGCTCCTCTGAAGCAAATGTAGTTATAATCCATTTATTTTGGTGTAAATGAGATCAGAATCTGACTTTAGGAAGTTACCTGACAATTTGCAATGCAGCAAAGACTAAATGCAGTCTTCAGTAGACATCAAGCCTCCTAGAAGGATAATTATTTCAGCCAGTGACTTGTGTAATCTGTGAATTACTTGGTCATATACTATTTTTCAGGCATTAATGCAAACACATAGCAATGCGAACACATGGCAAGGCAACAAAAAGCAGCCAACTACAGACACCTGTAGGAACAATAACTATCTTCTTTGTCTCAGTTATTTTTCCTCCACTGTGATTTAATCTTTGCTGTCTGTTACTTTCATAAAAAACATTTTATAAACTATCTATTACAGAATGGGACAGATGAAAGGGTGTTTATATAAACTGCATTTTGATTTCTACATAAGTTTGAGATCTAATTCCAAGTTCACACAAAACACTGACAATTATATTTTAAATACACATAGAGTTTAAACAGAGACAGCCAGGAATATTTTCACAACGCATTTTCATCTGAAAATGCCACTTCATTAAAAATTCAACAGCTAAAAAAAAAATCTGTTCAAACAAGGGAAAAATGGAAGAGAGGTATTGAAATTAAAAGAACATACCTTCAAATGAGAAAGTTCCCTTTTTCATTCAGATTTTCAAAAAAGTAGATTAAACTGAATTTATAACATTCAAAGTCTTCAAATAAAACTGTAATGTCTCAATAGAATCAGTACAAATTTCTAGGAGATTATACATTTGAATAATATTTAGATTGGCTTTTCATCCAAGCTTGAGGAAAAATATTAAATCTTGAAAATTCTCATGAGTTAGGGTAATCATAGTGTGCTCAGCAATACGGCTAATCTAACTGCTCAGAATATCAATGTCACCTTGCATTGCAGCACCATCAGTGCTCCGTGCCTCAAGTGTTTTCTCATTACTTGAACAATAGTTGGAAGAATGGTAGAATTTCTTTTTTAAAGAAAACTCTGATTTTTTTAAAAGCAAGAGATATTTTGATTTTTTGAAAATTTTTACAAATCTAAACCCACATTTTAATTTAAATTACTTTAGTTGAAAATATTGCTAAAATGTAGTCCTAATCTAGAACTTTCATCCTTTTACTATGCCTCAAAAACTTTCTTAATTGCAATAGTTAACAGTATGTAATGGATACATTAACCTTAGCAACGTGTTTTAATTTTCTGCAGTGAGATTTTCTTAAGCAACATTGAAAGCTAACAGAGACACTAAATCAGTAAGAGGAAATATTTTTAAATTTACACACTTCATTCCAAATAACGTATAAAATATCAGAATCGGTATTTGATTGAATATCCAAGATATCTCATATGGACATTTCTGAAGGCAGAAGATTTTTTTAAATTTTCAGTTCTGAGAAATTCTTCATTATTACAAGCCCTGTTGAAAAAGTCACGTATTTCCCACGGGACGTAAAAAAGGGTCTCATCGCAATAAACTGTTCAGCCCTGTGCCCACACTGCCTTGCCCAGTGTTCGGTTCTGCGTGCGAGGGGCTGTCAGTCTGTCTCCTTGGGGAATTCAAGGATTAGGGGGGGGTTGCGAGCCTTTACTTCCCTCTCCCGTGGAAAGAAACAAGGAAATCACAAATTCCGTAGTTCTCTCAAACTCAGTGCCTCGGCTGCAGCGGGCACCACCTTCTCACGCCGTGGTTTAACAGCTGCTCTGGTTTCCACAGCCCCGCGCCAGAACGCCAGGCAGGGCTCGGCCCCACCGCCCGCCGCCGCTGCGCTCCCCCCGCGGGCGCACGCCCGGCCGCAGCTGCCGCCGCCAGCCCGAG
>Ga0065711_1032758_pt1 | contig 26736 bp, 32 predicted proteins | sample Hoacrofraction12_FD_59098 | JGI IMG/M metagenome (GOLD analysis project Ga0065711, IMG submission 59098) | Hoatzin crop microbial communities from Cojedes, Venezuela - Epithelial fraction 12 v2 (version 2) | ecosystem: Host-associated > Birds > Digestive system > Esophagus > Crop | place... | reverse complement strand
AAGGGGCAATGGGCACAAACTGAGGCACAGGAAGTTCCGTCTGAACATGAGGAAGAACTTCTTCCCTCTGAGGGTGACGGAGTCCTGGAACAGGCTGCCCAGGGAGGTTGTGGAGTCTCCTTCTCTGGAGACATTCAGAACTTGCCTGGATGCAGTCCTGTGCAGCCTGCTGTAGGTGACCCTGCTTCAGCAGGAGGGTTGGACTAGATGACCCACAGAGGTCCCTTCCAACCCCTGCCATTCTGTGATTCTGTGAACCAAACTGTGCTCCTCTTCAGACTCATCGTTGTGTGACTGCAGCCTATCCGGCACCGAACCCTGGTCTCCAGCTGCCTTGGGGTGCGACATCTCAGCTGACATAGACCCTGTCTGGGAAATGTGCTCCCTAATGTGGCTGTTGAAGTGCTTTTGTGCCTCTTACCTTGTCTTTTCACGAGCATATTATGCCCTTTATCATGCCTGAGGGTGCCAGGCTTGTGGTGCAGGTGAAGAGCTTGGTGTCTTTTCAACAGCCATGTGTAGGATCATACTGTAGATGTTGTGGGTCCTTAGCTGGGGCTTGTGGCCGCAGGAGTGCTGTTTTTCTCACACACCACGATATCCCCTGAAACTTGATGCAGTTCCCCCAGCTGTAACGTGTGTGCCTGTCTCTGGTCAGTCAGCAGGCAACAGTAGTGCAAAGATGTGATATTCTGTCTCCGGGAGAGCTTGTTGCTGTGTCTGGGCTAGTAACAGACTATTTGTACTTACACAAGGTTGTAACGAGGCTTCTTACTTCTTCCAGTAAGTTGTTGCTGAGTTTAGTGGAGGTAGAACTAAGTCAGGAGCAGAAGCAAAGCATGTTATTAGCTTGGTGGCTCGGTTGGAAACTCCAACAACCTCCACACTTGTGCTGTCTTGGGTGTCTTGTGTCTTTTGGGGCAGAAGGACCTGTGTGGATGGTACCTGTGCTTGTGGAAGAGGATGTGAGAGAATGAGTTTAGCAGAGTCAGTGCAGCTTCATGGTGCCTGATCAGTGGTGATTAATGAGCAGTGTTGGACTTATTCTGTGCTGGGGACTGTTTGCCTCAGCCGTTCTCAGATCGCCTCCCATATGTTGCAATATGGCTCTTCTGCCACTCTGTCATCTACTGACACATGTTTCTTAGGCTTATTCTCCAAAAAGGTAGGCTAAGGTGCTTTTTGCTGCAATTTACATACTAAGTTTTTGTAGTAAATCTCTCTTTTTCCTGCCTTCCGGCTTTCTCATCTGCTCAGACAGTAAACTATCTGAATCTAGGACAGTGTGGTGTTTGCTGCCTGCTGTGAGTCCCAGCACAGTAGAGTTCGGATCCTGAGAGTGATATTTAATACATCAACACCTAGCTGTTTAATAGTAACAGTCTGTTGGGGCTGAGGAGGTTCTCTAACAAGTGTCAACTTAATTGCTGTGCTCCAAAGAAGGACCAGCCTTTTACACGTTCAGGGTGTGTTTGTCTAGCTTATTCTTAGCAACCAAACCTCTGCTGGTAATCCATCCCAGTACTCTTTTTTTTTTTTTCTTTTTACAAGGATTTTTGTGGTCTTTAGCCAAAATCTTCCATGCTACAGCTTAAGACTGTTATGTCCTGTGATATTCACCATGGCCACAAGGAACAGGTTATTTCTCTCCTCTCTGCAGCCACCATTTATGTATTTGAAGGCTGTTATTGCATGTCCCCTCGAGGCATCTGCTCTTTAGTCCAGACATCCCTGATTTCATTTCACCCAGTCTTTTCATTTCAGCCCTTAGGGCTCTGATCACTCTTCTTGTTCTGCAGATTCTGTTCAGCTGTCCTCTCTGTGCTCACAGGTGCTTGCACAGATGACCTCATGCTCCAGTTCAGGCTGGGGTGAAATCTCAGAGTTTAAAAAAAAAAAAAAAAAAGGGAAATACGTAGGCAGTTAGAGCACAGTGCAGGTGGTGGGAATGAGGCTGAGAGCCTTGAATATTCCAGAGTCAAGCATAACCTTTCTGTCATGTCAGTATTGTCCTGTTGACTGTGGATCAACTTGCCCCAGTTGCTTTGGTAACTAGTACCTGATGTGGGGCTGATTCTGACAAAGACCAAACACCTGTGCTTGTTTTATAGTTAAAGTATCCAGTTAACAAGGAGGTCTGCAGAGAGAATGGTGAGCGTCCCTTTCATCTGAATGTGCTTCTGAAAGCTGTTCTGGATTTTACTTCCTTTAAGTAACTGTGAACATGCCTTCTTGCCTTCCAGGGGCAGCTTTAATCTGTTGTAGCGAGAAACATTCCTATTTTTCTCCCTTATGATCCACTTAAATCGAATAATATCTCCTTGTATTTTGATTGTGAGGTGCTCAGGTCTTTCATTTTTGTTCTGCCCTGCATATTCTTGCTTGAGACCTCTGGGTTACCAGTGTAATACAAATTGCTGCTATTAGGTAAAATAGGTGCTTTTGCAGAGATCTTAAGAAAGGAAGCACATGCTGATTAGGTAGAATGGATGGTGCTTTTGTAGTCTTAAACTGAAGAACGAGTGGGGAAAAAAGCAAGGTGTGGGAGAAAGGATCCATATAGGGAGTGAAGAGGTAGGAGTTCAAGGCGTTTTGCTTACGTTGTGAGAAAAAGGACTGGTGCTTGCAAGACAAAGACTCCCAATTCCTTAAAAAATACAAGTATGGTTTTGAAGTATTATAGCTAAGGCAATCTAAAGAGCAACTGCTGCAAGTGTGTTCTTGCTCTTTTATTCTTCACCAATGCCAAATTTGGCATTTGCATGACCCCAGAATTAATCAGTCTAAGGAATTAAACTGCCAAGTAGTTATTAGGAAAAAGAAAGATTACTGTATGTTGGCTTAGCTGCCCAACATAGTATGTAGTGGGACCAGGCAAACCCCAGAAGTGCTGTATGAGACTACAGGGAGGGGAACTCTTCCCGTTGGATTGACTTGGAGGTAGCCTAAAACTGCTGAAGACCTCAGATGATAGATGCAGCTGTGCTGAACGGCTTTTTATGAAGTGCCTAACGAGAACACTCTGAGTGGTTAAAATGATTAATATGCAGTTGCTCCCTACAGCTAGGGATGGGAAACAAACCTTTCAGACAGTCATGAAACTGTACTAGCTTTGTAATTAAGTTACTGTCTGCAGGATGGCGGACATGCTAAGATAATGAATGGGCAGGTGCGCTGCTGCTCAAAGTGTTTCAGCAATTTCCAGCATCCACGAAGACAGGACTGGGCTGCTTCTGAAGTGCTGAAACAATAAACGGTAGAAACAATCTACTTACAGCCTGATGGCATAATGAAGTGCACCCTACTCAGATGATATTAACTACTTCTGAGAGCAGTGGATAGTTGTCATTATTAATGACCATGTCTTCATTTCAGCAGAGCCTCCTGTAATATAAGACAGATGGAGAAAGACCAGGAACATCTGACACATGGATTCTTAATTCTGTCTCTGAATTATGAAACATGCAGACCAAGAATTACATCCTCTTGTATAAGACTAAGCATGCCATCAGCACTTAAATAAGTGTTTAGTCTTCTTTAGTCTGCAAGGGTATCCAAAGCTGCCTTAGGCATATTTTGATCAGAAGGGGAGGAAGTAAAGCCAGTGCTTCTGAGGTCTTAAGATGAGGCTTGAAAGATATTTTTTAGCATTCTTTGCTTTTATTTTCCCAGTGTATTCCAATCCCAGAGTCCACCACAGCAAGAAAGAACTGCCAGCAGAAACTCTGCAGCAAGTCTTATTGCTTCAGGCTAAGGAGGCGATCAAAGCAGAGGTAGGGATTTGAAACACTGTATGTCTGTGATCTTCCCTTCCAAGCCCATGGCACCCTGGAGCTGTAGTGCCAACAGGTGATGCTGTGTTCTGTAGAAAATGGAGATGGCAGCTGAAAGCTCTGCTGCGCTTTGGTTACTCAGGGTGGGATGTCAGAGCTGAGTGATGAAGCCAGTGAGTCGGAGCTGCTGAGCCGCAGTCTTTCCATGTGGCATGGGGTCGGTCAGATGATCTGTCGCGAAGAGCTGGACGTTCCCCTGGACTTGCATACGGCCTCCTCCGTCGGCCAATATGAAGTGGTGCAGGAGTGTATTCAGCGGTAAGGAGGGGCTAGGGAGGGCACAGGTCTGTGGTTGCTGACTGCCAGTTATGTTTTTTCATTGCCTGCTATACAGGTCAGTCTAACATTGCCATGGGGTCACATGACTGGAACTCCCAAAGTGTTCTTAAGCACAAAGTTTCAAGGGAAAAGCCTGCTGATAAAAATTAATCTGTGTAGTGATTTGGTGGAAGGTGTTCTCAAGCTGGTAGGAATTTTCAATCTTCTTTCAGTACAGTGATGGTAGCAAGAGGCTGCTGGAATTTACTATGATCTACAGCTCCAGGACACAGTGGTTCAGCTGAATTCTTTTCTCTGTTATTTAGTGGAGATCTGGATTTAAATAAGAGGAATTGTGGTGGCTGGACTCCACTGATGTATGCCTCCTACATTGGCCATGACACCATTGTGCACCTGCTGCTGGAAGCAGGAGTGAATGTGAACATCCCAACACCAGAAGGGCAGACGCCGCTCATGCTGGCCTCCAGCTGTGGAAATGAAAGTGTTGCTTACTTTCTTCTACAGGTGTGTATCCCGTAAGAAGTAGGTAAAGCCACACTACATGGCTTAAATTCTCCACGAGTTGCAACCAAAGTGTGCGATTTATGTTCTGTTGTGAGTTCAGCTCCCTGACAGGGATTTAAACTCTCTTGGTATCACAGCGCAGAGGGGCAGTGGCTAAGAGACCCAGCAGAGGGGGTGCAGTAAAGAACCTTCTCTGTTCTCTTGAAGCAAGGCGCAGAGCTGGAGATGAAGGACATTCATGGTTGGACTGCCTTATTTCACTGCACCAGCGCCGGACACCAGCAGATGGTCAAGTTCTTACTGGACAATGGGGCAAATGCCAACTGCAGGTAAGGAGGAATCTGTCATTTCTTTTCTCACAAAATGTTTCTTATTTCAAATATGGAAGCAGCAGTTGACTTATGAATGCATTTGAACACAGACAGGGAGACGATTCCTGCTTTCGTCTTTCCTCCTGTACCTTAGGAAGCTATGGCACACTCTGTTAGCTAATACAAGAACAGGTGACCTGCAAGCTGAACAGTGAAGTCTGCCCATGTTGTCATTGCTTATTTAACGAAGATCAAGAGAAATTAGATTTACTACTTGTTTTGGTTTTGGCTGTCGCCGGCAACAAAAGCGCCACGCGGCCGCCCCTCCCCCTGCTGGCTTGCGGAGGAGAATGAAAAGAAAAAGGCAGAAACTGGTGGGTCCGGGATAAGGGCAGTTTAACAGAACAGCAAACAGAGGGAAACAGGAACAACAACGATACAAATAAGGAGAAAACACAACAACAAACCGTACGACCCAGACAGCCGCTCTCCCGAACAGGACCGGCGCCGTGCCCCGCCAAGCCGCGAGCGAGTTCCCGCCACGCTGCCCCCCCCCACCGGAACCCAGCGTGACATCACAGGGTATGGAATACCGGGCTCTCTTTGGCCAGGTGGGGTCAGCCCCCACCCCCCTGGCTGTGCCCCTTCCTGGAGTCCGGTGAAAATTAACCCTGTCCTGGCCAAACCCAGGACACTACTTTTTTAATTATGGGCTAAACTCTGAAGGCAAGCAGGTGCAGCACCTTCTGAACTCAAGTGCACTTTGCACATCTTTCTACTGAATCTTCTGTGTACTTGGATTCAGTTTGTTTTTTTGAAGTGTGCAGTGCATTCCCATGCCTTGGGAACTGCCCGTACATTTGTGCATATTGAATTGCCTGAGGTCAACGGGAGGTTCTTGCTTTGTTAGCTCCTGCAAAACTGATATTGCTACAGAAAGGCAGATCTGCAACTGGAAGAATGATCTGTTGCTGTGCAGCCAATAGAGTAACACTTACCGAATCTCCACTGGGAGTTTTACTGAGATAGACCCAAGTGCAGTAGAACAACCAACACATGGTACAGCTTGTGATTGGCTGAGAGGAGAGGCTAGAGGTGCCCTGTCGGGGTAGAGCAAAGATGGTAGCATATTTCAGCTTTGATTATTCTAGTCCATCTGTGTGTTTGTTCTCTCTCTAGGGAGCCTGTGTATGGATATACGCCCCTGATGGAAGCAGCTGCTTCTGGCCATGAGATAATTGTTCAGTACCTTCTCAATCATGTAAGTGTCTAGACAGTTCTCTGTAAAGCTGTGAATCTGTGGTTCCAGCCCTTAGAGGAAGAACCGCAAGTTTGACACCAGACTTTTTACAGTATTATGTTTGATCCTTGATGACAGTCACCTCAAGCCCCAGACTTCAAGGACTGTTCTAAAAGTACCTGCTTTCTGAAGCTAGTACTCTGGTGCTACACTGGCCTTGCACAGATAGGAGTGAGATCTAACTGTCCAGATTTAACTGAATAATGACTGAATTGGAAAACAGATAATGCAGTAATCTCCATGTTGTTTACACACTTGCATGTTTGGGCTAGTGGGCATCTTCTACCTCCAAAAGCTTATGAGCATGCATCTCGATGTTAAACAACTTGGTTTTAATATCCCATTTAACTAGTCCAGCTTAGTTCCAGAAGGAGGCAGCAATGCAAAGCGTTTTTCAGATAAAACAAACTAGTTCCCTGTGGCAATACATAAGAGCCGTATACCTGGGCTGCTTGGCATTCAGGAGTTGGAGGGACTATGGGTAACTAGAAAGGCAACAAGGCATTAGTGGCCGTCTGTCAAAGGTGAGCCTGTATTTCTGATGGGCTTGGAAGAATTGAAAAAATTCTTTGGCTCCCTTGAAGTTTTGTACATAGTGTCCTCTACTATGTACATTTTAAACATGTGGGTTTTTTTCTATAGGGAGTGAAGGCAGATGTCAGAGATAACACTGGAGCCACAGCGCGGACACTGGCTATGAAGTATGGACATACAAAGATTGTGGGGCTGATAGATTTGCATGCGGCCCCAGTGCCAAAGGTCTTCTGCAGGGGTCCAGGTAAAAGATGTTTCGTTTTAAGAAAGAGCATGGAGAGGTGCTTGATGTTTTGAAAGTGTGTTGCAATGTGCATGGGGTAGTACTGATATCGGATACAAATATTCAGCATACTGCACACCAGGTAAACAATCTCACTTTTGGGACAACAGTACTAGCTGGTTTGTCATGGAAATTCTGGCATTTCTGAGGAATTGATTAAGGAAGGGGCATGGATCTAACAATTTTTTTGTCTGCTGGCCCTTTTCTGACCTAGTTAAACTGTTTCATCCTCCCTTTTTTAACATTTCCTTTTTATTTTCCGCTGCGTTTATAGGACCGGTTGCAAGTAAAGTAGGTAAATGAATTACTGTCCTGCTAACAATGTTTGTTTGACCTGCAGGAAAATATGAAGAGCTGAGTTCCTCAGATGAATCATGTTCAGCTCCCCAGAGACAGAGACCTGTTCGTAGGACCAAGGGTCCCAGTATCCATGATGGGCCCCAGGCTTTGGCTAAGATAACAGCAGCTGGAATTAGGGGAAAGAAGCAGTCTCGCTATGGTGAGAATAGTTAGAAGCCTAACTGAGAGTCCTTTGAGGTCTCAAATGCTTTGCAGCTGTTTCTATACCGACATTTTTTCTTTCTTTTGATTTGGGATTCATGTGTGGCTTGTACAGAAACAAAGATAGCAAACACCATCATACAAAGCTATCCAGTCTCTGGTTTGAAAAGAAAACCCCTTGAACTCTCTTGTCAGGGGTGGATATTGATGAGTGGAACATTTCTGTGGAACAAACACTGCTCTGACCTCAACTACTGTTCCCCTGACTCTTGACAACAGTCCAGCTTCCCTTTGAGGTGGGCTCAAAAGTTCAAGAACCCTTCTCACGCTGATGACAGAGGAAGTGGTCACACAGGCCAAGCAATCATTGATCACAAAAGGGAACTCGTTGCTCCTAGACCTGTCGGTTTTGTCTTCCCTAATGCTTGAAATACTACTAAAAATAAGATTATAAAAACCCTTGCAATAGGCTAAGAGAAAGATCATCCCAGTTCAGACATCAACCCCTGGATGCAGTGGTATGAGTTTTTTGTGTGTCATAGCCATAGGTATTTCTCAGGCTGTGATTACCTAGTTGTCTAGAATAGCCAAGAATATGGACTTCAAAGCGTGTTCAGAGTTCAGTTCGTTCTCTCCATACAGATACATGCTATCCCACAGGCAGTGGCTGTATTGACGTGATACTGTCAGCTTCTGAAACGGTAGTGGGATGCTACTGGTGTTCTAACACAGATGCAGAGGGGTTGGCTTTACAGGGTGTGCTTGGCTGGGGATGGGACATAGCTGGCACCTTGCTCTCCTAAGCAGATGTTTTTCCCCTTCGATAATTTGCATATGAAAAGGAGAGGAAATGCTGAAAGCTGCTATTTAAGGTGCTGTCTTTTTTTCAGTGCAGCCATCTAATCAAGTACAGCTGCTTTGTGTTTGTGTGAGGGTGGCTGTAAGCATATCCATTTCTTGGTTTTTCTCTGTGCTTCTTAGTGAAACCTGCTAGTTGTGAAGACAGACTCTTTTGATTATTTTCAAATCCCCGAGTGGTTGCTTTTCCTGTTGGAGCCTACCTGGTAACTTGCATCCTGATTGTTGTTTGTTCTCCCTTCTTGCACACAGAGCAGGTCCCTCTTCAGGGCTATGTTACCTTCAATGATGATGGCAGCTGTGAAGCAGACAATATCCGGAACCGGGATGTTACCTCTCCAATTAATGAGCAGGATGTGGAGAGCAGCAGCAGCAGGGGTAAGTCAAAGCCACTGTCTCAGAATAGTCTGGCTTGTAGTGCACACCTGGATGTGAGACCAACGCCTTGGCTTGCATGTTCCTGTCCCTCTAAAATGCTGAGGATTGGAGTATGTCTCATGAGGAAGGGCTGAGAGCGCTGGGATGGGTTAGCCTATAGAGGAGAAGGCTCAGTGGAGATCTCATGAATTTATACAAATAATCTGAAGGGAGGGTGTAAAGAAGATGGAGCAAGGCTGTTTTCAGTGGTATCCAGAGGCAGAGGGCACAAACTGAAAGACGGGAGGTTCCCTCTGAACATAAGGAAATGCCTTTTTTTCTGCACACTGGAGCATGGTGTCAGAGAGGTGGTGAAGTTTCCATCCTTGGAGATGCTCCTGGACATGGTCCTGGGCAACCTGCTGTAGGTGACCCTGCTAAAGCAGGGATTTGGACAAGATGACCTGCAGAGGTCCCTTCCAACCTCACCATTCTGTGAAGCAGCACAAAGGAAGGATCTATGGGCAGTTCTAAGTTCATAAAGGATAATGTGGCCGTGCGTTGGCTCTGGGCTCGAGGAAAGGCCTTTCCTGAACTTTAGTAATGGGAGTTCAGGCTTGGTAGTAATAACCCACTTTGCCACCATATAACCAGGAGCCTTACAGAAACACACACACACAGCCTTCCTGCTCTCTGTGGTACTAAACAGACTTGGAAAAAGATTAGTGATATTTGTGTCTCGGAATTGTCTTGTGTTGCGAGTGCTGTATATGAAGCCTTGATCTGGGTTTTTCCTTCCTTTACACCTCCAGCAGGTTTTGCTGGTAATTGTGTAGCAAAGACAGCACTGAGTGCAAGAAAGTTGAATGCCAAGCTGTTTATCGTATTCCTTTCCAGAGGATAACGTTTTCTTCACCAACAACTTAGCAACTGTCAGGAGCAGCAGCAGTAGTAGTGAATGCCTGACCAAAGCCCTGGGGATCAGCAGTGAAGGCTCCTTGGAAAGCAATGAGGTGCGGTTTTCAATTTTCCTTTCTCTGCCTTGAGCTTGGCCAGCGCTGTCACCCTTCCACAGCCTGCTATGCCTCTACCTCCAGAGGATGCTGTAGTACCAGGCTGGGTGAGCAAAGGTAGTATTACAGGGACAAGAGAACGAATTTCCAAATTTGGAGTGGCGTGTTTGATCTCCGGCTTGTAGCCAGCTCTCAGAACACATTCAGTCTAGAACAGGTTGTTGATGGTTAGTCAGTAACTTTTAAGCTCTCTCCAGCTTCTGAACTCTGCAGACTGCTAGCTAGGTGGTGGTCAAGAAAGGACTTGCTAGAACCAGGTCAGTCCCGAGCTTGGCGGGATAGCAGGCAGTGTAGTAAGATTTAGAGAAGACCAGCAGTGCTGTATTGGCATGTCTGAAGGAGAGAAAGGGGAAGAAGCTAGAGGTTACTCAGTGGTTCAAGTCACATCTTGCATGGTTCAAGATATAGCTGTGAGGCTGATGTACAGAAGGGTGATACAGCTGAATGTGAGCAAAAGTTCCTCTACCTTGAGGAGCTTCTCGCAGGTAGAATCTCAGTGCATTGTATTGGTTCAGAGAGGATTCGGCATTGCTCTTTGCTCTGTCTGGCATGTTGCTTCCGAAGCTGGGATTGCAAGAGCCTGATAGCGTTCCGTGGTACCAAGCTGCTGTCTTGGGAGTGACTTGAGTTAGCCCTTCCTAAAAAGGGCTTTGTTAGTCTTTGCCTGTGTTTGTGAACCACTGTCTGGATTTAGAGTTCAGGACTTCAAGGAGTCTGCGCTTGGTAGCTGTAGTGATCCTGACATCTTTGGTGTCATCTAAGCATGATCATCCTTGACCTTTACATTTTGTGGGTTTTTTCTTTCAGGATTCTGACCATGCAAACAGTCCTCCTAGTCGGAAACAAGCCAAGAGCTTTAAGATCAAGAACCGCTACAGCAACAGTGACAGCCAGTGGACCCACTGTCCAGGGAAAGCTGGGGGCTCTAGTCAGCACCTAATCCTTCCTGAGCCCCCTGCCTATACAGGGCCCCAGGTAACTACCTGCAGAAAGCTGTCTCTGAAGTAGTGCAGACTGTGTCACTGTCAAGCGTGGGAGGCTTTTCCAAGGCTACCTAAGCTGTTTTCTTGGCCTTCTTAGATAAAAGGAAAGTTGTCACCAAAGCACCTTTGATTACAAACCTCTGCCCAAACTTAAATGCTTATGAAACAGCAATTTCTTGTACAAAGAACTGTCTGCTTAGGTGTTGCAGTTGCTTGGAGGGGTGTTCTAGACTGTCAGGCCTGTAGATGTGCTACCAAACATGGCTGTGGTGGGGGCTAGGGTAGATGTCGGTGTGTCTGTCTGCTCTGCATTTGCTACAAGAGGCAATGGCTGCAGCAGACAGGCCAGTCCTGTTGTGCTGTGTGACTACAGGGAAGGGGAGTTAACCAGAAGTCATAACTGCTGCTAGAACCCAGTAAGGTAGAACAGCAACATGAGGAAGCAGCTGTTTATGATGAAGAGATGTGGCAATGCTTTTCTTTGTGAGGGTATAAATAAATTTGTTTTGTATGGGCTGCAGGACCTGGCAACATTCCTTGAGCAGATTGGGTGCCTGAAGTATCTGCAAGTGTTTGAGGAGCAAGATGTTGACCTCCGGATCTTCCTGACACTCACAGAGAGTGATCTGAAGGAAATAGGCATCACGTGAGTGTCTGATGTAGTTCTTATCTTTCACGTTACAAACCGTGCACAGAATCTGGTCAGGGAAGTTAAGGTAGTGAGTTCTCTTCTGTTCTGGCCATCTCCCACACAGTTTTGATATCCCATAGTTCCTGGCTGCAACAGGCTCCTGGTTTTGGAGGTGCCTTGGAGGCACCAGGAGACTGCAGAGGTCCTCGTGGCATCCCGTTGGGCCTAGGGTCAGATGGTGCAGTGCTTGGTCCATGACAGTTTGCCGTTCTCCCACCAGTCTGTTTGGACCCAAGAGGAAGATGACTTCTGCCATTGCCCGATGGCACAGCAACGCTCGGCCGCCCAGTGATGCCCTGGAGCTGGCCTACGCAGATCGACTGGAGGCTGAGATGCAGGAATTGGCCATTCAGCTGCACAAGGTAAGAAGTCTGCCATGAGCTGCTCAGTGCCTCATCACACCGCAATAAGTGATCAGTAGCATATTTTTATGTTGTCCCTCTAATGGCCTGGGGTAAAGGAAAAGACATAACTTTCAGTGGATGTGCTTGGTGTCAAGTAGAGCAGATAACACCAGAAGTGCAGCTTATCCACTCCTCATCTGTGCTCCATGCTTGTGAAGACTTTATGTCTGTTTCCCGTCTAGCTGAGAACTAAAATGATGAGTGGGAGGAATTGAATAACTACTCTTTTTCAGTAGTGTCCCTTTTATGGTAGAGTTGTGCAGCAATTGGTGAACGCACCTAGTAGGCCCCGTTTCCCAAGTCAACAGAAGTATCTCTGCAAATGGAGAGGAAGGGGGAATTGTAACTGTGTGGGGCTGGTCTTGGTGTGGAGAGAAACTGTATTCAGTGTACAAGCTTTATCCAACTTCCTTTCCCACTGGCTTGGGCGCACTTTTGCAGGAGCACTGTGGCTGCCTAAGCCGTTAAAATAGCAGGAATGTGCCAGAGCAGGCACGTAGTGATGTGCAGTACTCCCAGCCTGATCCTCCGCTCTGCTCTGCTGTAGAGGTGTGAAGAGGTGGAGGTGATGAAGGGCCAAGTGTGCCAGGAGCAGAAGCTGCGTGCAGTGGCTGAGAGCTGTTTGATGGAGCGGGATGAGACCTGGAATGCTATACAGCGCCAGGTCAGAGAGGCGCAGGCCATCACCGAGGATGCTGGAGTCCTACTGGGTCAGATCAAGTAAGTCAATCCCAGGAAATGGCACTGAGGCTACTGGGAAACGGGATTTGGGCTGTACAGAGATCAGAGCTCATATTGGCAGCCTTACAGGTGATGTGTAGGGTGAGACAGGAGAGCTCACCAGGCATCTGAACCCATTCGGGATCCTGCCTGACTTTCTCTTGTGGAAAGCCACAGCCATGTGAGCAGATGTGAAGCCGTAATCAGATGAATGAGCTATAAATGGCCAGACTTTTCAGAGATGTTGAGTGCTCCTGTTTCAACCAGAAGATGAAGGCACTCGGCTTCGTTGGAACCGAAAGGCCAAGTGCTTTGTGCTTGCATGAGACCCAGTGACCAGGGTGTAACTTGGCGATGAGGTGAATGCAGGAAAGAGTTTCTAACTTCCAAACCGTATCAAAGGCCTTGCAGTGTCCTGCCCTGGCTAGTGAAGGATACTTTCCTTGCAACTCTGACGCCTCGCAGAAAAAGCCTGCCCTGTTCATTCACACCAATGCCTTTGAGTTCTGTGTTCCCCCACCTCCTAATGTATCGTTGGTGGTGCTTTTCTCCCTGCCCCGATTGGATTTCTGTCATGAGCCCTGTTCTGTCCACTGATTGCACAGACGTGTCCTCGAAGGTGGCATTAATCCTACCCCTATAGTTCCTAGCCCAACAGGGAGCAGGGCCTGCTCACCACCAAGCTGGGGTGAGTTAGGATTGGCTTCCAGACGGATGGCAGAGCAGGACTCCCAACTGCAAGGGGCAGAACACTGGTCTGTGCTCCCTGACTGAGGAGCTGAGGCTGCCTGGTGGAAGGGCCCTGCCATGCTCTCAGGATACACTGTTTGAACTGATGGTGTGATGTTACCTAGAGAACTCTGCCTCTTCTTTAACCCGATGCCTGTCCTGAGGCAGTTTCGTTTGCCCATTAGAAACCTTGGATCAGGCTTGATTCTCGTATAAACCAGGTGCAGCCCCTGGCTTGGGCTTTCTCCTGCTCACCCCACCCCCTCCTTCTCTTCTCCCCCCGCAGCTCCTCTGTGGACGGGGGCAGAGATTGCTGTGGAGATGGGGCACAGTGGAGAGCGCCCTGAGCTTTGTCTGGGGCACGTCTTCCTCCTCCTGGGAAGGAACAAGGAGCAGTTTGTAACGCAGGGCGTTAGATGCGGTCCTTCGGCACCCCAAGCAGGTACTTGCAGGATGTAGGAGTGCACAGGCTGGCATGTTGTTCCAAGAAGTGTCCCTCTGCACTTCTGACGAGCTTTGTCTTGTTTGGCAGATCCTGTCAAGCAGAGCTGTCCTCCCGGCTGACCCAAGAGCTGGCAGTCGGCACAGTGCTGGACACAAAGGTGCAGCTGGGAACCGGTGAGAGCAGGCGGCCTGGTGAGCGTCTGGGTGAGGAAGAGCTTATCAGACTACACAGATGGGTGTGGGGGGTGGGTGAGCAGCGGGAGACCCCAGAGCAGACCGCATGTTTGTCTTTCATTGCTGAAAGGATCAAGTTAGAAGTGATTTGTAAATGGATGAGCCACCAAATCCTTAAATTTAATATAAAAATTCTTGCTTAGGGGAAGCATTTAAGGCGCCCAGGGTGTTAGGACTTTAACTGCAGCACTGCTTCTTAGCAGCTTTTGATTCTTAGTGGGAAGTGTTGGGGTCTGGCAGGTGTTTGTGGCTAAAAATGCAAAGCTGTAGCGCAGGCACCCAGTGGCAGCCCTGCTTCACAGGCCCGTGGCTTCCCCTTCCTGCACTGTGGTGTGCGAGCACCTTGGCCGTGTTACCACACTGTGCACTAGAGCTAGGTCTGAAGTGGGAGTGGTGGTCTGTTCTCTGATGCAGCCCAGGGGATTGTGCTGCTCAAGCCCTGAGGCAAATAGCTCTGTGTGGCTGGGCAGGGCTGGCCCACCAGCCCCTTGTGGCCTTATCAGGAGGGAGCAAGTGATCCTGCTGCCCTGTAACACGCTTCCAGAGATGATGTGCCCTTCCCTGCTTCTGTTTTAAGAGATCCTGTTGATTTCTGTCTGCTACACTTAACCTCTGATATTCTTTTGATGTATGACCAAGGCAGTGTAAAAAATTGAAAAAATTGATGGAGTTGCCAGATAAAACCCTCAGTTTGTCACAGGCAGTTCCAGTGCTCTTCCAATGTGACTCAAACCCCTAACTGGAGCCGCCTTCAGCATGGATGCTTCACAGCAGCACCAAACCCTTGTCTCCTCTTTGTCACGGAGAGCATGTGCGTTGATTAAAGGTGTGGTTCCTCTTTCTTGCAGTGCTGGAAGGATGGCCACCTTCTTTGAAGTCTCTGAGCTTGCCTGAGCTGTCAGCTGTCCTAGAGGAGTGTGTGGGAGAAATGGGTAAGGTGTCACAAGACTTTGGTGACGTGAAGTGACTGCTGTACTGGAGGGGAGGCATGGCCGGGCTGGTTTTTGATGATTTGGCAGTGGTAGTTTGGAGGGACCTAACAATCCCCTCTCATTCAGGGAAGTGTCCAGGCTCTGAAGTTGGCGCTGGCATTTTCTTGCACTTAATCTCGCTGCAGATTTTGTGCTCTGCCTTGTTCTCTGCTGACAGCCCCAGGCTGAGAGAAGGAGGCTATGTAGCCCCCTGCATCTCCCCTGCAGCTGGCCTTTCTTCCTGCTCAGTGGTCAGAGCTGCTTGTGGAGTGCTTCCCAAAGCCTGTGTCCTGTCCTGGTGCCAGGAACTGTTGCAGGAACAGGCAGTTGGAGAGTAGAGACACTCCTGTTTTCAGTGCATTGGTAGCTGCGCAGGAGAAGGCAGCATGAGGGCAGGGCAGCAGGGGCTGAATGCAGACTGCAGTCTGTTCCTTACTTCTTGCTGGCCTGTTGCTAACGCTGATTTTTTTTTTTTGCTTTTGCAGGAAAAGCTCTGCAGACTGTAACTCAAAACCTCCAAAGGCTCCAGGCCCCGGGGCAGAGCGGGCAGAGCTGGCTAGAGCCATAACAAAGCAGGAGGGTGAGTGGGAACTAATGACAGCCGCAGAGGGTTGTGGCCTTGAAGGGGGGGCATCACTCCTCATGGCGAGTAACAGCCATCTCCTGCTTGTGCCCGGTGCTTGCTTGTAGCCTGCACGCTGAGGCTCAGCTCTGACTAGTCCTTATGCACCCTCTGGTTGATTTTTCCCTTTGGAAAATCCTCAGTCCCCTTGTCCCTCTGCCCCACTGAAAGGGTGTCTGTTCTGTTTTTCCTGGTGGCTGCAGGAATACTGACGTCGGGTGACTTCCACCCGGAAGCTGAGTGTGCTTGGGAGAATGAGCGCAAGGGCCGTGCTGGCAGCACCGCAGCTCTGCTGAGAGTGCCACAGCGGCTGGCAGATGCGCGGAAGAAGGTCGCAGTCATCAGAGAACAGGCCTGGGAGAACGAGGGACAGCAGAAGACAACAACCCAGCAGCTCTTTGGGCCTGACTGTTGTCTGGGTTCCCAGGATCATTGTTGTTCATACCAAAAGGTTAGGTTAAAGAGGAGAAGCACCAAGTCCAAAAGGTTTATCTGCCTTAAGCTTCCTTCAGCCCTTGTCATTCAGGGCTGTGTGGTTTTAGAAAGCTATCAGTTGCCCACAGCAATCAATTATCCTTTTTTGCATCCTGTCCTCGCCAAGACCTCTGACACTTGCCCTGGCCCCTTCTGTGCCATGTGGGTTGCTCAGGAGCTGACCCAGAAAATGCATCTGAGGCAATAGGGAGGGCAGGTTTGTTGTGGATGGGTGAAGTGAGTAGAATTTGCAGTGTTTGGCTCATTGAGCTGCAGTGAGACTTGTGCAGCCCTAATCTCTAGCAGGAATCCCTGCCCTACTGCCATCCCAGATCTGTGCTTCAAAACCTCTCCCTCCCACTAGTCCACCCTGGTTTGGTTCAGAATTTTTCCCACCTCAGGGCTTGTTCATGTTACTCAGTTCCCCAAAAAATTGGTTTTGTGGTAAATGCTTTATGGCAGAGGCTGTCGGTCTGGTTTGTCAGTGCCAAGATTCTGACGCTGACAGTGGCTGCAAGGCAGATGTTCCCCTGGAAGGACATGAGAGAGAAGGAAGAGCTGGAGACTGTTCAGTCTCCTGTGCCTCTGGCAGGCAGCAGAGTGCCAAGGCAGGCAGAACAAGAATGGAGGGATAGATCTGTCCCACACGTGACGTGGGCAAAAGAAATCACATCCCAGATGTAACTGCGGTGCAAAGCTCTGGTCCTCGACCACTGCCTGCCTTTGTTTCTGGGCTTTAGTGTTTGGAAATGGTTCTGCCGGGGCATTGCTGCATTGGCAGTGTGGGTGCTTTCGGAGGGCAGCCGAGTGGTGCAGGAAGAGGCTGCTGCCTCCCCAGAGGCACTGCTCCATCCCCTGGAGCTGGGTGAGCAGCCACAAGGGCTCTGACTATTCCATTGATGTAAAATGGTTTCCAGCGGCTCTCTGTTCCTGTGTATTGTGGAGGCCTGGGGGGGAGGGAGCAAACAGCAAAGCCTGAAGTCTGTGAGTGATGGCTGTGATGAGTCTGGAAAAGTCTCTTTGGGAAGAGGAGGAAACTGTGTGTTCCTTCTGATTTTTGGACCTCGACCAAGATGCCAAAATACAAAAATCCATTCCAGCTCCATCTTTTGAGCTAGTCACCCCTTCTGATCAGCTGCTCGAGACCGTTTAGGTATACTTGAAGGCTAGTCTGTGTTTGGTAAAGGCGCCATCTCCTTTGACTGTCCCACTAAACTGGTATCTCTGTGCTTCCTGGGCACTGTCGTCTTGGGGCACCGGCGCAGGTGTGACCCACTCTGACATGAACCTGCCCGGCTCAGCAGCGTGCAGACTGTGGGGTGCTGCTTTCTGCTCATGCTTAACTCTTAATCTTAACTTGGCACACTATTTTTCCATCTTTAGCAGATGACATGGGTCTATGCATGTGAGCATCTGACAGCAGCCACGCAGCAGGCAGTGGGACAAGGCTGCAGGAGATCGCACCCTGAAGAATTAGTTTTGAGGTGGAGCCAGTTCTCCAGAGGCAGCGTCCCTGAAAGCTGCTCAGAGTGCTGAGGGTGTGCTGGGAACAGTGTTAGGGGCTTTGTCCCCCATTCCCTGTTGCTGGAGGAATGGTGGGGAGGGCCTTGGCAGTGCCTCTGGCTGTACTAGTACAGGACTGTTAGTGCTGTGAAGCCCAGACTTGAATTTAAGGCAAGATGTCTGTGGGGAAAGGGGAAGAAGTCTTCATAGAAGAAAAAAAAAAACCCCAAAAAACAAACCCAAGTGAAAGGGCCTAGGAGCACCTGGAGATCAAGGGAAGCCCTGGCTCAGCACTGCCTCCAGAGCTGGCAGGCTGCGCAGGAGAGCGGGTGGCTGACAGGAGAGACTGCACAGAGCTGGGCCTGGCTTTGCCAGGTCAGAAGGTGGAAGGAAGGGGCTTTTTGGGGAGGGAGATGGTACATCCAGCAGCTTGTGGTGCTTGGGGGCTGGGGCGAAGGGGTAGGCGAGAGACGCAGCGGTGTATGTGTGAAGGAAAAGGAGAGCCTCACGGAAAAGGTGCTGCAGGAGCCCAGAAGCAGAGGCTTAAAGGGGTGCTGGAGGGGCCCAAGGGGGACAGCGGGGAGGGGATTTCATAGACCAGTGTTTCCCTGAGGAGGCAGTCCCTTAAACCAAGGACTTCAAACAGCGTTCGTTGCTGACAGGGTGGCGGTGCTGGCAGGGGGGAGTCTGGTGCTACCCTGAGGCAAGCTGTCCGAATAAAATCGTATTTGCTGACTTGGATAAAATAATAAAAATTGAAAACCTGTTTCTGGTGTGTGGATTTCTCTGGAGGGAGTGCCAGAGCTGTGGAGGAAGAGCAAGCACAGGTACCAAACTGAGTGCTCCTCGCTGCGTTCAGCTTGCTCCTTCCTGCCTGGGCTTTGCCGCTTCTGCCCCCAAAAGGTCCAAGTGGTGTGGCAAAAGCTGTCTCCACGCTAATTCAGAAATGAGTTTGCGCCTTGAGTTGCATCCTTGGATTTTGCTCTCATAGTGGACTATCGATCTCTTCTGGTCTGAGGCTGGTGGGAGCTGTTGGGGTGACAGCTCTTCCTTGGCCAGCCTCTGCTCTGTCACTGCAGACGGGTGCTCAGGAGGACACCCTTCCGCAGCCAGCACAAAAAGCTTTAAATAGGGCAACAACACTCTCTTTCTGGTCAAAAGTAAAGCTCTGGCTATGTTTCAACACAGATCAAGCTGGGTTAGGGTTTGTAGTGGTGGGAGTGGAGCAGAGTCGCTCTGGGATCCCTGATATCTCGGTCGCGTGGACTCCAGCAGCAGCAGTGGGCCAGGGCTGTCTCCACAGCTGGTTTGGAAACGGCCAGGAGAGAACTGGCCGTGGCTCCTCTCTCATTCTCTGACTCAAGGTCCTTGGTGTTGGGAACTGTTCCTTGGCTCTGCTCAGCTCCATCTCGCACACAGCAGCACTTCAGAGAGTCCCTGGGAGCACAGGCTCCGGTGCTCACCAGGGAGACGAGCTCGGACCTGGAGAAGGGGCCAGCTTTCTTCTCCAAGGTAGCGAGGCCTCGTACAGCTCTGGGAGCAGCTCCTCGAGCAGTGCCCCGAGCGTGCGCACCGGTGCCGGGCTCCTGGAGCGAGCAGCGCCCTGCGGAGAGCAGAGGAGGATGCAGACAGCGATCCGATTCCTGTCCCCCTCCCTCAGGCCGGGTGTGACGGCTCTGCTGCTCCCAGAGCTGGTGTGCGAGCTGGGTCACTTGGTTGGGTTATTTATCCCGATCACGTGGAGAGCTTTGCTCCTGTCCTCCTTGAGTAACCTGTAATGGAATCCTAGGGAGGAGAGCGCGGTTCTCCCTGAAGCCCGGGGCTCTGGGTGCCTGTTTAATGCCCCGTCACGGGGAGTGTGTGTGCTCGTGCACAGATGGGTGCCCTTGCACATGCGGCTGCGTTTACCGTGGTGCTCAAGAGCCCCTTCCCTCCCTCGGAGCAGACAGAAGCTGCATGCTCTGCTTGCTGAAAAATAAATGTTTATTTACATCTGAAAAGATAGTTAAGGTGTAAAACGGTCTCTCAGGGGTTACATTGATCCAGGAGAGCTCCTGCGTGACTGCAGCCTGGAACCCAGCTGCAGCGGAGCCTGGCTCAGCCTCTTTGCTTGCTGTGCTCGAGGCAGCCCCCCTTGAGACGCTGCAGCCACACGAGGCTCCCCCCGGACTGTCAGCGAGCTGGAGATGGGGAACTGCCTCTGTCCCCCCGCGTGTCGCAGAGGGAGAGCTGCCTTCCCCCTCCTGCAGTGGCCTTTAGTGAGGTAAAGGTCGGACCAACAGACGCGGCAGCGTGCCTGTCCTGCTGCTGAGGGTAGGGGCAAGGGGGCCGGGCAGGGGGTGGCATCCGCTGCGGTGCCGCGGCTCTTGTGGGAGAGCCCCAGGACCAGTCCCGGCGAGGAGCCATAAGCCGGATACGTGCAGCCATGGCTGAACAGCGCTGCTCGAACCGCGCAGCCCCGCGTGCTCTGCTTGCAAAGGCAGCGGCGTAGATGCTCCCATGCTTCCTAGGGTCCACCAGGCTGCTTGGCTGGGGTAGGCAGCTGGTGCTTCTGCATCCAGCTGGGAAGGAAACATCTCAAACCCCAGCTGTTGAACAGCTGGGCCCAGAAACACCCAGGCTTGCCAGCAAAATGGTTCCTGAGCCAAGCGTGGTTCCTGCCTTGGACTTCACAGCCCTCCCTGCCGCAAAGGGGCAGGGGGCTGGGCTGGATGCTGGGCCTGGGACGGGGGAGGTCGGGATCAGCTCTCGGCGAGATGATGCTCTCAAGTCCTTCGCTCTCCATTGTGATTTTGGTTTTTTCCCCCTGCCACTGAAGGAGAAGCAGCGCTGCCCTTAATGCATAGGGTAAATACCACAGTCCAAGCGCCCAGGCGCTGGGGGAAAGGTCCTTGCGTGCCTGCTGCCTCGGCTCTGCTCGCTGCGAAGGGGGGCTCGGGGGTCTCTGCTGCAGGGAGAGCTCGCAGAGGAGGAATCCTGGCGGTCTGCGCCACTGGAGAGCAGCGGGGAGGGAGGCGGGTGCTGATGCCATGTTCCCTCTCGGTGACGAGCGGGGTGAGAAGGTGCAGAAGCAGCAGCTTGCTACAGAGGAGCTGTGCGGGATGACTCTGGGAGCTCTCAGGGTGCTGGGGAGATGGCCCTTGCTTAGGGCATCACCTCCACGCTCTCCGTGCCCTGGGTGGGAGCAGTGCTGGCAGGGCACTGGTGGCACTGGGAGGTGTTTGTCCATCTGGGCGCTGGGGCAGCCGATCCGTGCGGCAGTGTCTCGCCAAGCAGCGTCTCCCATTCCTCGCTGCGTGCCCTCTGCTGATGGCGAGGGCCAGGCTCCCTCTCCAGCCACCGCGATCCCCTCCAGTGGGGGCCCCAGTTGGTAGGGGTGGGAGGGGGGTTCCCCATGAGCTTCCCTGGTGGATGCCGGCAGAGGTAGCTGATGGTGCCCGGGCAGCAGTAGAAAGCAGCAGGAGCATCTCTCCACGTAGCTCACCCAGCTCAAGCAAGGTGAGGCTTTTCTGAGGGGGCAGCAATGCCTGGTACAAGCCAAGGGTGCCTGTCTCCCCCTCGGACCGCAGCGGGGGGACATGCCCCCCAGCAGCTCCAGAGCTTTCGGGTCCGGCACCAATCCCAGCCCGGGTCCCGCATGGGTGCAGCCGCTCTCTTCCGGCTCTGCGGGGCCCATCACCGCATCACTGGGCGCAGCAGAGCGCCGGGTGGTCGAGCTTCCAGAGCTGCCACTTCTTCTTCATCTCTGACTTCACCTGCCACGCCGGGGGAGATGACAAGGGCTTTTCCCTGGCCGTGCCCTCCCCGCCAACGGAGCAGGTGTGGGGCAGGATGGCAAAACCACCAGCCAAGGCAGGGCCGAGCCCCGGCGCCAGGCAGAACCTGCAGTGGGGACGTACCTCCTTATTGGCGAAGCAGTAGAGCACGGCCACCAGGAAGCCCTGGAGGGAGAGCAGGGGAGTGAGGCCCCACCGCCACCCCACTGCCATCCCCATCCCTGGGGCTGGGACGGGCTGAGTCTCCCCAGGCCATTTCTGGGCGCTTTCGGGGCCGAGGTTCCCCTGCCAGCACTGCCTTGGAGAGCACAGGAGGCACCGTCGGGCACCCAGTGACAGGGCTGGGGGTGGGAGAGCTGGTGTCTCCCTCCCCAAGCCCAGCCACAGGCCCAGGCACCATGGTGGGGGTGAGCTGGAAGAGGGACCCCTTAATTCTTGCTGCTCGGTGGCCAGGGCAGAGCAAGGAGAGCAAGAACGTGTCACGCTCCCACCTCACCTGGAAGGAGTTGAGGAAGAGGGTGAAGAACACCTTGACATAGCGCAGGATGCCCGTGGTTTGCTCATCGGTGGCGAAGATGAAGACGACCTCGTGGATACCGAAGAGGGGGATGAGGGTGAGCGTGGCTTTGGCCAGCCTGAAAGAGCACAATGGGACCGCTCCGGCAACGAGTACTAAAGGGCTGGGGCACACGTGCAGGCAGGGATGAGCTCTTAGTTAACCTCTGGGTGGTTCTTTTAATGATGTGCGGGACAGAGGAGTGGGATGGAGGTGGACGGGAGGTGGCGTGGCCGCAGGATGGGGGAGGACCCCCAACCAGCCGCCCCCTCCCTCCCGGCTCACCGCAGCTTGTAGTCCGCGTAGCCCTTCTGGTTGGCACGGAGCTTGGCCAGGATCACCTTGAGGATCCGCATGAAGATCAGCAGGTTGATCTGGGGAGGGGGAGACAGCGCAGGGGCACGGATAGCCCAGCACGCCCACCCTGGCCATGACATGGCCACAGGAGATGACAACCCCCTCCCGTACTGCCAAGGCTGCTACAGCCCAACAGTGCTGGGTCCCCAGAGCCGCCCATCCCAAAACCCCAGCTAGGAATCAGCAGGGGCCCCTCCCAGCCCCTTTCTCCAGGGCCCAGCACAGCCACCCCCCCCCATATGGAGCCCCAGAGCCTCGGGGTTACCAAGCTGGTGCAAAAAAAACCCCATTTAGCAATTAATGTGCATTTATTTAACCCCCCAATGTGCATTTAGCAGGATGCCGTGGCATCCCTTCGCTCCCGGGCTCTGCTGGGGGCTGCCCTGGGGGTCACTGCCCCCTCCCCAGGACCGGGAGCCAGGGGCTGAGCTGCTGTTCTCTGAAAAGGTGTGGGGCTGGCGGGTGCCTCCCTACCAGGGAGGCGAGCAGGATGGGGATGCGGATGATCCACCAGTAAGCCATGTTCTCGTTCAGCGCCCAGCACCTGCCCAAGGAGACACGGAGATCAGCACCATCACGCCGTGCCAGGTCGGGCAGGATGAGGCTACGAGTGTGCCAGCCCCGGCGCAGTGGGTCAGGGACGCCCACCAGCCTCCGTCCTGAACCCTGGCCCAGGGCTGAGCATCCCAGAGGCACCCTCCACCCCTCCCCACTCACTCCACGTTCTCTTTCAGGTACTTGGCAGCCACCCAGGGCACCACGAACACCACCGGCGTCCCTGCAAGTCACACAGCAAACCCTGTAAAACCAAGAACCCGCCTGAGCAGAGAAACCGGCCCCGGGGCGGGGGACACTGTGGGGACACCCAGGGTCAGCAGGGCCCCCATCCCGCACCCTCCCGGGGCTGGTTTGGGCCGCGGCACTCGCCAACACCAGTGACAGTCCCCTGCCCCACTGCACGCCCGGGTGGCCCCTACCCCAGCCCAGGTAGAGGTAGAGCCTGTAGTAGTTCTTCTCGGAGAAGACGGCCCCGATCAGCAGCTTGTAGAGGTAGACGGCTTCCACCAGGAACCAGTAGTGGTTGGCCAGGATGCAGTACTGCATCAGCACCTGCGCTGCCCGGCAGCCCAGCGCCGCCTGCCAGAGGAGACCCGCCATGGGGCACGGGCACCCCCAGAGCTCACCCACCGGCTGCTGGGGCTGCACAGGCACCCCAAGAGCTCACCCATCAGGTGCATGAGCAGCACAGACACCCCAAGAAATCATTTCTCAGGTGCCTGGGGCTGTACAGGCACCCCAAGAGCTCATCCATCAGGTGCATGAGCACCCCAAGAGCTTGCCCGGAGGGTGCACAGGCAGCACAGACACCCCAAGAACTCATTCCTCAGGTGCATGGTGCTGCACAGGCACCCCAAGAGCTCACCCATCAGGCGCACAGGTATCCCAAGAGCTCACCCACTGGGTGCACGTTGCTGCACAGGCACTCCAAGAGCTCACCCAAGGGGGCATGGGCACCCCAAGAGCTTGCGCAGAGGGTGCACAGGCAGCATAGACACCCCAAGACCTCATCCATCAGGTGCATGAGCAGCACAGACACCCATTCCTCAGGTGCCTGGGGCTGCACAGGCACCCCAAGAGCTCATCCATCAGCTGTGCAGGTATCCCAAGAGCTTGCCCACTGGCTGCACGGTGCTGCACAGGCACCCCAAGAGCTCATCCATCAGGTGCATGGGCACCCCAAGAGCATGCCCAGAGGGTGCACAGGCAGCATAGGCACTCCAAGACCTCATCCATCAGGTGCTTGAGCAGCACAGACACCCCAAGACCTCATCCATCAGGTGCACGTTGCTGCACAGACACAGAGTTCACCCATCAGGTGCACGGGCACCCCAAGAACTTGTCCACCGGGTGCCTGGGGCTGCCCGGGCATCAGCACCCAGCTGTATACCCCTTCCCGGGGCGAGGGTCCCCCCCGGTCCCTGCCCCACAAGGACCAGGCCCCGCCGTGGGGCAGCGCTTGCCTGGTGGCTCAGCAGGGCCTCCCAGTCGGCCACCTGCACCACCTCCATGCCCCAGCGCTTCTCCAGCAGCGCGTCCTTCACCATCACCGAGGTTGCCCGCAGCCCGAAGGAGGCGAAGAGGTTGGCGTGGATGTAGTTCCTGGTGCAGCGGAGCTTCCTGCCGAAAGCGAGAGTGTCGGGGGGCCGGTGGGCGGCGGGGCGACCCCTCGGCTCGGCCATCACCGCCTGGGAAGGATGAGGGGCAAGACCGCATCCCCCAGCTCTCCTACCTGAAGACAGTGAGGATGAGCAGGGCGGAGACGAGGGTCAGGAGTGACAGCGAGTACCCCACGGTGTAGAGCACCTTGAAGCTCACCATCAGCCGGCGGGCACCCTCCTGCCGGCGAGCACCATGCCGGTCAGCCCGGGTGAGCAGCGTGCAGCTGGGGTGCCCCTGCCCGTCCCTGCCCAGCAGCTGGGCCGCGGCATCCCACCTCCTCAGCGGTGGACTCCATCTCCTCCTCGCACTGCGAGTAGTCCCGCCAGGGCTGGCTGCCGTTCACTGTCACCCACTGCCCGTCGGTGCCGCACCTGCGGCTCACCAACCCGTGTTTCACTGCAGACACGAAGCACCGGCGCATTCCCCTCAGGCTCCCCCAAACCCCTCTCCTGGGACAGTGGGTCAGACTCTGCTCAGCCCCAAAGACCCTCTTCCAGGGCAGGCGTGATCGGGGCACGAGCTGGCTCTGCTCCATGCCCCACGTGTCCCCTTACCCCTGGTGTGCTCGGGGTTCCCTCTCCCCTGGCAGTGGGCAGGAGGGGAAACCCCGAAAGCCTCTCCCCCTCCCCGGCACAGCTCAGCCCTGGCTTCCAGCTCCATCATCACCTTTCTCAAACCAGGGCAGGTAGAAGGGGCAGGAGACGTTGACGGCGGTGCCGGGGCTCCCGTCAGGCCAGCAGGCATACATGTCAAATGTCCGGTTGCAGAAGAGCCCTTCCAACGGCAGTGAGGGGAGGAAAAGCCGGCAGTCAGACGCTGGTGGCACGGCCACATCCAGCCCTGCCATCCCAGCCCGCCACCAGCAGCTCTGAGAGGGCTGGCATCACCCGGAACGGGGCCCTGGTGCCCACACCAGCCTCGGCCCCCCGGGGCATCCCAGCCCGGGGCATCCCATCTGAGATGTGGAGACGCTGGTCAGTCCCCTGGCTCGTCCCTCCTTAGGTGACCAGCGTAGAGGATGCTGGAGGAGGGACAAATCCCAGCCGTCACCTGGCTGCGTGTGCCCCCACCTCTGACCCCAAGCAGGGGCACAGCCAGGTACCTGCCGGGTAGGGCTCGCTCGCAATCCTCCTCAAGCACTCATCACGGTACCGCATCCACTCCTCGAAGGTCTTCTCCAGCACCTTGGCCCCGCCGTGCTGCAAGCCCAGTGCCAGGTCAGCCCCCCCAGCCAGCTGCCACGCTGGCCTGTCCACCCCACCGCGGCACCCGGCATCCCCCCAATGAGCTGCTGCATGCCAGCATCCTCGACATGGGCAGGAACGCGCAACAAGGCCAGGACCGAGCCCGTTCGCAACGGGTCAAAGCCCGGTGGTGCCAACCCCGCTGCCCCGTGGGCTGGCCCCAGCTTGCTGCTTACCGGTATGGAGGAGAACAGGCACATCCAGGCAAGACGGACGAGGCTGCGCAGGTACCCGGACCCGAGCACATCCCCCATGGCTGCCCCGCCAGCCTGCGACCAGTGCTCCCAGCGCCAGGGTGCGTCTCGGGCTGAGCTGGGGACCCAGGTCCTGGGTGAGAGGTGGAGAAGCGAGGACGGCACGGCTCTGCCGGCCACCCACACCAGTGCGGACGAGGAGATGTGCTCCCCAAGGCAGCAGAGGAGAACCAGGGTGCGAGTGCCAGTCGTGGGCACTTCCTAGGCTGCCACAGCCCCAGGTCACCTGCCTGTCGGAGCCAAAAACTTGGGGAGCAGCAGGCAGAGCAGCTGGGACATAACCAGATCCCACACAAGCCTTGCCAGCTTCCACCAAGCAAGGGGGCCGTGATGCTGAAGTCGGATGGGAGCAAAAGCCTTCCCGATAAGCGACGTGACAGCCGCTGTGCCACCACTGCTCGCCCCGGCGGGTGGCTGGCACCCCATGGGTGGGTGGCCTGTTGCCACCCAGCCCCGGGAAGGGGCCAGGACTGCAGGGACAACCTCAGTGGGAGGCAAGGCAACCTCTCTGGGGGGGCCCCCCGCCTCGCTGCCTGCCAGCCAGAGTGGGACCCCCTAAATCAGCTGCACCCCATCACCCCCCAGCCCCATTCCTGCTCTCAGAGACCGACCCCGCGCTCCCCCGCCCCGCACAGCCCAGCCGGGGGGCTCCGGAGTCAGAAGCAGCCCGGGCCCCCCCCGGGGGTCCCCGGCCGGCGCGGACGGCCCCGGCCCCCCCAGG
>Ga0065711_1032757_pt1 | contig 26738 bp, 14 predicted proteins | sample Hoacrofraction12_FD_59098 | JGI IMG/M metagenome (GOLD analysis project Ga0065711, IMG submission 59098) | Hoatzin crop microbial communities from Cojedes, Venezuela - Epithelial fraction 12 v2 (version 2) | ecosystem: Host-associated > Birds > Digestive system > Esophagus > Crop | place... | reverse complement strand
ACTCTGCCCTAGTGAGGCCCCATCTGGAGTACTGTGTCCAGTTCTGGGCTCCCCAGTTCAAGAAAGATGAGGAACTACTGGAGAGAGTCCAGCGGAGGGCTACGAGGATGGTGAGGGGACTGAAGCATCTCTCCTATGAGGAGAGGCTGAGGGAGCTGGGCTTGTTCAGCCTGAAGAGGAGAAGGCTGCAAGGGGACCTTATAAATGCTTGTAAATATCTTAAGGGTGGATGTCAGGAGGATGGGGCCAGACCCTGTTCAGTTGTGCCCAGTGACAGGACAAGGGGCAATGGGCACAAACTGAAGCGTAGGAAGTTCCATCTGAACATGAGGAAGAAGTTCTTCACTTTGAGGGTAATGGAGCCCTGGAACAGGCTGCCCAGGGAGGTTGTGGAGTCTCCTTCTCTGGAGATATTCAGGACCCTCCTGGATGAGGTCCTGTGCAGCCTGCTGTAGGTGACCTTACTTTGACAGGGAGGTTGGACTAGATGATCCACAGAGGTCCCTTCCAACCCCTAGCATTCTGTGAGAACAAGTAAGGGACAATGCAGCTGAGCTGTTGTGGTGTGTTGACTGCGGCAGCTTGAGGGTTGGCAGAACAGGTGAGGCCTGTTTCTCCCTCTTATCTTGTGTGTCTGGCAGGTAGTTCCACAGAGCTTGGGGAATCCACCATGAATGAGCAGAAACCACCATTAACAAAATTCGTATTTCCCACTGGAAAGGCAGTACCACCCAATCCCACAGAGCTTTATTCCCACAGGCACAGTGTGGTGACTGTAAGTAAAAGTCTAATAAGTGTATGAGCACTATATTTTCATTGCTTGGGTACATCTTATTTCTGTTATAAAAATCCTTTTGGTAGGGAACAAGTCTTTTTTTTTGTCTCAAAATACATTGTTATATTAAGTCTGCCAAAGGAGCTGTGTCAATTCCTTGAGTATTAGCACCCATGCACAAGCGAGGACACAAGTTCCTTTAAAAGTGCTGACTTCATTGGGAAATACAGCCAGGATACATGATCCTGGGGGTTGTTTTTTGTTTTGTTTTGTTTTTCTCTGAAGGCTATATGTATGAATCAGTTGAGTTACAGAGCTGCTGATACCTCACCCATAGCAGCGTTTGACTGGATCATGACATGTTTGTTACTGCAAGGCATTGCTGAGTTATTGTTGCTACAGTGCCTTTTAATGTTTCAGTTAAGTCTGGTACTCTAAGCACATGTTTTTTTGACAGTGTATATGGGTATTCTTCTGCCCTTTAGGTACCCACACATGAAGTCAGAAAAAGAAAGAGATGGAGGCACAGGGGTTTTAAAATGGGCATTGTCTGAATTACGGAAGCCAGCTGTTACCTTTTGAGTGGACAAGGATGTTTTCCTCTATAGATTATTCCATAGCAAAGTGTTGTGCTGGGTTTTTTTGGCAGCTTGTACTTGCGGTGACGTTTAAGGAAAGAATACGGGATGAATGATCACTGATTTGATCCAGAAAGTTCCTTTCCCTGAACAGCAAGAATGTGGTTAAGTTTATGGTGCTTTTCTGAAATTTCAAGTTGCTTTAACAAGCCATATGGCTGCTACAGAGTCAGAGACCTTTTAATTTTTCTGCCAGAGGGATTTTTCTAGCAAGCATAGCCCAGCATCAAAGCAGAAGTACTTGCAGAACTTGAATCTCAATCTCCATGATGCAGCGATTAAGGAGGAAATCACATGGATGTTAGATTTTGCTGTCAGTCAAATCACTAGCAGAGGAGAGGCTTAATTTTCTTCTTCTGCATATAGTCATCCTCGTCAGCCATCTCAACACCTTCGCACTGACCTTAACACAAGAAAACTTTACTGGTTTCTTACTCATTGATTACCTAATCTGTGCACTGAAGGAAACCAGGGCCCATTAGGGCAAATAATACAGGAATATAAGATTGCAAGATGAAGTGTGAGCGGTAATTGAACTATTGTTTAAAACTGACACAGTTAAATCAATAGAGAATCCTAGCTGGGCATCATTATGTTTGTTAAAATCTAATCTTTTGTGATTTGGAGTAGCAAATTTTTGAGTGGACTATAAGTAATCCAAGGCACTTTCTGTGTATACCAAAGACCTGAATCTTAATCTATACATTTATATGTATAAAGTCAGACAGTTCTCCATTTTTTTTAGTTCTTGACCTGGTGCCCCCATTGTCTTTTACCATTTTAGTGAAAATACCTGTTGATAACAGCTGATCTGTACAAATTCAGCAGAGCTAGAATCCTAGACTCCTAGGTCCATAAACCAGATCTCTATTTTATGCCATGAAAATAACTGAAAGTAGAAGTAGTCTATTGTCCTTCATAGAGGGCAGTCTTAAGAAGGAGAATGTGACTTCTACAATTGTACAGCTGTTGCTAGACAACACTGGAATACTGGGAATTGGGCTTCTGGGCTGTGGAGAGGCATAGATCCCCATGGTTACACAAAGCAGTTCCCTGACTTTGACGTCTGTTGTAGAAGGCATATGGTTAAGTGGCCTTCAAATCATCATGTTAGAGTCAGGGTTCTGTTTCCAACCTGAACAGAAGTGACCTTGTAAAATCTCAGACTGTTACAGATAGGAAACAAAGAAATTCTGTTTACCTGCTGCATATAGCGGGTGAATGAGCTTTGGGTCAGTTAAAAAAAAAAAAAAAAAAAAAAAAAGCCTTCTGAAACATGAAATATTGTAACTTAGAAAAAAATAGTTGATAGCTGAGCTTGAAATCTGCATTCCCTGGCTCCTTGTTCTGGCTGTGTTCCCAAAGATGTTTTAGTTCTGCTCTGTGTGTATTTCATCTTGAGCTTTGGGGAGGGGTATCCAAGAAATGAAGTCTTTAGGATTCGGAAAAACAGTAAATAGGTTTATTAGCCATTTTTAGGGACAGAGGTGCATTGTTTAATGCAGATAAGGGAAAAGTAGGACTTAAAACGTGCTTAGTGAAAATAAGAGCAACTTTAGGAGCAATCCATAATAAACTATATGTAAATAGATATTTTTGAAGGTTTGTATCTCAGCCACAGGTGCATGTCTCTCTGCACGGATGGCAAAAATAATTTCTGACATCAAGATTCTGTCCCTGCTAAATTTCAGATTCCTGTTTCAAAACATAGAGCATAAATATCCCACAAAAATAGCAGTAAAAAAATGGTAGACATTAATAAGGGTTTTCCCCTCAGTTCTTGTCCAAATCCAGGGAGATATGAAGGAGTTTGGAAGTTTGAAAATTTTGAACTTTAACTGTTTAGTTTTAGCACATTATAGAAAATCAAAGCAAAGGTCAGCGTTGGGAGTATTTAGGCAGCCTTAACTGTGGCTGCTTAGTGTGACTGTTGCGGTGTTCTCCTGGAGAACAGAGTCCAGCTCTGTGTAGCATGGTATTAGAAGTCAGGTGTTAAGCATATGGTCAGTGTTTCTGGACACCAAGGACTGTGTCTAGGCTCTCGGTTTCTTGCGGGGACTTGTCGTGGACTGGAGCCTGGAGGACAGAGAGGTAGAATTCCCATGACCTCTTGAGCTATATTCCAGAAACTGCTTTTCTTTGAAAAGTGCTGTTTTCAAGCAGTTGTCTTGTAGCATTAAAGACATAGATGAAAGTGAAGGTAGTTTTACCACTGTGAGAAATACAAGCTGAGATTGTTGACACTCTGACTTTACCTTTTTAGTTCCATATTTTTCTGTGTTTTACTGAGCTTTATTTAATATGAAATTTTGATGGTGTTTATGCAAATTACTATACTGTAAAGTCCTTCCTGGCAAATAGTCAGTTACTTTCAGCATATACCTATGGTATGACATACATGGGTGTGTGTCTGTCTAGATGCACATTCTCTATGCTTCCTGAGAAATACCTGTGTAAAGACAACGAAAATAGCTACATATCACCAGTTATACCCAGCATACCCTGCTGAGGCTACTACCCATGATGTATTGATGAGACATTTTGAAAATAAGAAACCAGTAAGCTGAGCTCCTGGGAAGGTACCTAGTAGTGTGTTGCAGGTGGTGCTTCTTGTGTCTCTGGGTCTCCCACGTCATTACACTTTGACTTTCTTGTTGCTGTCACACAGGTGTTGAGACTGACAAAAATATCTTCCAAAAATCAGTTTTAATGATGTCAAAATAGAAAGGTCAAACTGAACTGGGATCTCATACTGCAAACGCTTCAGCAGACACAACTTACAGGTTCAGGATGTCAGTTGGGAGCTAATGCTACATTGTATGTAGATGGATCTACTCAACCAAGCTTTAATGTGTGACCGAAATTAAACAAGCAAAACCAACGAAACAGCGGGGGTAACCAAGACATGACATTTAACAAATTACAGGTCCGCTATAACATTCAGGGTTGCTATCACTACACAGCAATAAGCAAGAAAGATGACCCAAAGTGTACACACATTCACTCACAACGGGGCAACTCTCACCCAAGGGTATCTGGAAGAAATAATCGCTCACCAAAAGAGGGTGAGGGCACTCAGTCCTGGGAAATTTCCGTGGGCGATGTCTCAACCCACGGGGAGAGTCTCTGATCACAGGCTCACCGCTCCATGGAGATCCAGCTCTCTCAGGGTTTTCTGGCATGGATCCCTTTTATCACCTGGTCGGAACTGAACTGTGGTCATTTATGGTCAGAGGTCTAGAAGTTTCTCTCAGCTGAGGCAGGCCATTGGCTAGGACCCTGCCTGCCGACCGAGGGCTCCTGCCTTGCTCTTTCCACCACAATACGTGACTGGCGTGTGGTGGTTGGCACCCAGCCAGAGGTGTGTATGCGACCACTGCCATGGCAGAGCACCAGAGGTGTGAAAATAAGGGCTGTGTTGAAAAACCCTGGTCCTTATCGGGGTAAGTGCACCTGCCACAGTTGCTGGGCAGCTGTGGGAATGGAGAACCTTGTAGAGGAACCCATCAGCATTTCCCAAACACCTTGTTGTTTTGTGCAGGGATGGGTGTCCTAAGGTTTGTTTCAGTGACGGGAGGGAGAACAGTCACAGAGTGGGAATAAGCATCTCATGTTCCTGTCCAGCCTCACATTTTTGTATTTTAGAAATCGGAGTGGGAATTTTTCATGAATCCTTACCGTACCAATGGCCAGACCCTTAGCAGATACACAGATCCTGTGTTTCATTTGCCTAATTAGAGCTGTGACCAGTTTATGGGTTCTTATCTGATGTAAGAGTTACTATTGTGAGACATTTGGAGAAATATCTGATGAGAGGAACATTTTGTAGAAACCTCACCTCAAAAAACCATGGAAGGGCCAACAATGTGGCTTTCCCTGGGGCACAGGTGGCTGGCTTAGGCTGAAGGCTGTGGTGGTGTACATAGCACAGCTTTGGGGCTTTCCTCACATAGGAAGATGTAAATCAGTAGTACTTACATCAAGTGGATCTAATCTTTCACTCCTTTTAGCTTGTAAATTAATTTATATCTACACAGACTGTGTTCAAAATACTGTTACTGAGGGACTAGCCCCTTCAGTGCATGTTTCTACTGAATAGCATTACGACATTATTAAATAGATCTTAAGTATGAATTCATGTAAGAAGTAGGTTATTAGGATAAAGTCTATTTTATTAGTGCCTTAGGACACTCGGCCAAAATCCAGAGCCCTTGAGCCTTATACAGACACATAACATGAAAAATTTTCTACCTCAGAAATTTATAATCAGTTTAGACAAAGCAGATAAATACGGGGAAATAGAGAAATTGAGGCAGGGAGGGACAAAATGGGTTCTCTGCTACCATGCATGTGGGAAGTGTGGAGCTAGGAAATAGCACAGATGGTTCCTTTTAAAAAGTAAAACCGAAAAGGTGCAGCAATGTAAATGAGAATTTATTAACAACAAAGCCCAGAATCTGAACCTCCGGAAAGAAAGGGAAAATAATTTATCCACCCACACTCACTTTTTTCTGACGAAGGCAGGTGAATACAGCTGCACTAATAGAGTGTGACGCTCGCAATCCTGAGCCGCATTTACTGATGCAGAACTGAGAGGTAACCATTGTCTCTAGGAAAACAGTAGCCCTTGCAGGCTCCACGGTGGCTGTGGGGTTACATGCTATTCATTCTCTGCACATGTCATTTTCACGTGAAAGTCTTTCCAATCCAGCTGTTATGGAGTCAATGGATGAAGCTGAAGGACAACAAGGACAGCTGAACAGGAAGGAGGAGTCCCTGAAAACCGCCCAGAAAACAGCACTGCTTGGTTGGGCTGCCCGGTGGAATGGATTAATGCCTGGAGACAGCATGTATCTGTTTGTCCTCTCTCAGATACTGGTAAGGCAGTTTGTCATCATTTTGAAATGCCGGGACCATTCTTTTAAGCTTTATTGGTTTGGGAGGTTTCCTCCTCATTCACTGTAGAAGTAGAAATGGACATGGCTGCAGCCGCCTCTCACAGCCTTGCTTTGCAAACAGTCCCTGCCTGTTGATGCCCCAGACTCCTACACCATTCCCTGCCCTTGTGCAAATGCCTCCTTTGCCAAATGACCAATCTCCCAACAAATCCATCTTCTTCAGCTGATAGGTATGGGAGTAGATAACAGTCTTGTTAAAAAGTGGGCTGGGAGGTGTGTCCTTTAAAGTTGTAGTGTGCCCTTCATGGTTGGGGATGAGGATATACCTCTACGTGAGGGTGTTAAATATAGCATCATTGCTTTTCTAGTTTTATGCTGACTGTGGTGTGTGCAGCAACCTTAAGTGGTTCAAATGAAATATTTCAATTTGTGTATGTTTGTGTGTATTTGTTTATAGGATACCTGTGTGAACATGGCTATGTATGAGATAGGCCTTAATAGTCTTTTAATAACATACGAAGTTCTTTGAATTATCAGTTTTCATCTGAAAGTAATAATGCTGAAAGTTCAGAAGTCAGAGGAGTCTTGCTCTTTCGATGTACAGGCTACCGTGGGCAGTCCTTTTGCTAGTGTAGATCAGAGTAAGCTTGCCTGACTTAGTGATAGGCATCTAGTTAGTGGCAGCTGAGCATTTAGCATTCAGCCTTTTTATTCTTGTTAAGCTACAGCCTAGAAAATACCTGACTTCTTAAAGCAAAAATGATGATAGACGTAAAATCAGTGAGATCTAAATTAGTTAATTATGCAGTCTTGAAATGAAAATGAATGTTTGTATAATGAGATGCTCGTTATGTGTTTTCTGATTGATTACACAGCTTCTCTGCATGATGCTGTGGTACAGCACTTATGGGACCATCCCAGCAGTTCAGAATGCCTTCGACCTGCTGTCTTACTTGCTTACTCCATTTAAACACTTTCTGTCAGATCAAGGGGAGGTAAGTCCCTGTACTGCTCTCTGATTATGTAGTTGATGCCAGTAGCCTAGGGTGGTGCTTCTAATATCTCTTCTGATTAGAAGTGTAACATGCATGTACTACATATAGCGACTACTGCATTGTGTGTGTGTCCTGAAACTGTGAAAAGAGTTTTCTGAAAACAGATCCATATTTTATCTTCAAGATACAGGGCTGAATTTTTCGCTGTGACGTTAGATCAGTACAGCAGATTTATCATAATGTGCAAATGATTACAAATGAAACAAAGCAATAAGAAATCAACCCAGTAAGGTTTAGTCCACAGTAAAGGGAGAGCTGAAACTTAGTTTATTAGGATGGATAGAAGCTTAAATTCTGGAAGAATGGATCAACCCACGTAAAGGCTGCAAATCACAACATACTCAGTCACAAAATCTATGTTTATTGATTGTTTGGAGCATATCTACGTGCACTAAAACTATTTCAGATGTACTAGGTATACAGATTCAATTATACCTACAAAGCTACACCAGTAAAACTGCTTAGTTTCTCACCATGACATAGTGACGAGTATACCAGTATGATTCATCTGATAGATCACTGGGGTAATTATACCCAGAGCAGATTTGTCTAGTGTGGACAGAACCTTAATTAAATGGTGAGCAGCTACTTTCATAAATCAGGCAAAATATATTTGCTATCAGAATGTTTGGATTCATTGTACCTAATCTTTGTAGCAGAGGCTGTGCAGTACAAATAGGAAATCTGACTCGATGCGTATTGTAGCTGAAGTACAGTGGAGACTGTTTTCTGTGTTCACTTAAGGTTTGTGAGCTGCATGTCACCTGCTCTTTTGTTTATCTGAAAGAAGCACTTTTTCTTTGGCCTTTCTTAGTTGGATTTATTATGCACAAGCAGAGCTCTTCATAGAGCATTGCCTGTATCTTATTTGCAATGGGTCAACCATTAACAAGTTGTTCCTTACAGAAAATCCTTGATTTGTAGGATTTGGACTTAAAGTAAGTGTTCAGTGTGGAGGAAACTGGTTCCTTGAATGCACCACAAGAACACACCAAGTATGACTCTGTACAGATGTTCATACATATCTTTGAGGACTGTTTATTATAGCATAATTTACTGTGCAAATTTGAATTTGAAAACAGTAAAGGTGAATAAATCTTCTGACATTAAGCAAATGAAAGCTTTTAACTCTGAACTTCTCTTTAGCTGTACTAGTGGGTCAGAAGCAGAGTAAAATTCCTTGCCCACTGAAGCCTATTAGAATTGTATTTTGCGCCTACTACTGAGACTAGGCTGGAATCTAAACTACTGAAATATGACTAAGACATCAGCATGAATTTCACTGGCAGTGCTGTGAAAGAACCTGATGGTATTTTACAGAATGTGTAGAAAATGTAGAAGAGTCCCCTGTGCTGGGTTTTATGTAAGGACCCACAAACATGGGAACAGCACTAAACTTTCTTCAAAGCCCTTTTGCCACAGTCAGTGTAATTTTATACTGTGGAAGTGAAACACAGGTCCAGGCTGCAAAACTGAATCATGGATCCAGATCTCAATTTTGGCAGTGCATGAGGCTAGGAAGCAGATTTCCTTTTTGCCTTCACAGTGAAATCTGGTTTTTAGAACTTCTGAGATGCTGGGCCTTAAAGATGGTTTCAATTTCAGTCTTTTCCAAAGCCTGACATTTTTCTGTTGGTGATGATGGTGGCTTTTCCATGGACGAGTATGGATAACTGAATGTACATGGGAAATCAAAGAATGAATACGCAGTTTACCAAGAACGTCATGCAGACGCTTTACTAAATACTTTATGAATCACGGTCAATTCTGTTGTTTCACAGGACCTGACTAGAATCGGGAGCATTGTGGTATCATACATCCTGCTGTCTTTAGCTTCTCTAGGACTGTTATTTGTAGGATCTCTGGTAAGTTATGATACTGTGCAGACTACATTCATGCCCTTTTTCGGTGAGTTTTTATAAGATGTCTAATTTACCTGAATTTGTTGATGTTATGCCCAAGTTGATTGTAAAAGTAACATCTCTGGCACCATTTCTGTGTAATTATCTGTTTGCTTTACATAGAGGAATCATGACTACACTTATCCTTACTCAATTTCTTGATGAACTGGGGATTACACTGATGGTTTTTATTCTTTCCATCCACAGATGGCCAAACTATTTTCACTTAAATAGAAGGGAAGTGGTCCAGTAACAGGACCATCTAATATTACTGCCTTATGAATTACCTGCGGAGCATCCATTGACTTAAGTGGCAGAAATAGCTGTTCCAGAGCACCAGTGCACTTGTGAATGTAATGCCCTTGTAGACATAGGCCAAGGCCAAAGCTGCAGAACAAGATTAGTGGCACGACTACAATTAATCTAGTTAGCTGTTGGCTGTTTGGAAGCAGGAGTGTATTGTGTTTCTCCATTGACTGTGTAACTGGCACAAAGGTGTGTTAGATGGGAAAGCTAGCGAGAAGTCTTTCTTTTTGGGGAGCTCTAATTGAACATGGCTTTTCATACCCTTCCATACTATTCTGTTAGAGTGGGAATGCAGTTAATGAAAACGCAGGTGGAACATCACCTCGTGTCCTTACAGCAGTGCATGTTCAGGTGACTCAGGAAGCTGCAGCTGTACCATGTCCATGCCATTTGAGTGATGTACAGTATAATGAAGTACATCATAGAATCATGGGACTGTTGGTGGGAAGGGACCTCTGGAGGTTGCTAGTCTAACCTCCTGCTTGAAGCAGGGCTGTTGCCAACACTCAGTAAGGTCAGCCATGCAGTTTTCTACATGCATTTTGAAAACCTCCAGGGAAAGAGATGTATCATCTCTCTGGGTACTTGTGCCATGACTGCATGGCGCTCTTGAGGAAGAATTTTTTCTTAATGTCTGATCTGAATTTCCTGAAGTTCAATGTCCAAGCTGAATTTCTGCAGCTTGTGGCCATTGTCCCTTGTGGTATCAGCTGTGACTATCAAGAAGAGTCTGGCTGCACCATCTCTGGAGCTGCCCTTCAAGCAGTTGCAGGTGGCTGTTAGATCACCCCAGCCTCCTCTTTGCCACGCTGAACAAGCACAGTTCTCTTCACCTCTTTCAGAGGTCATGTGCTCCAGACCCCTGACTTCTTTTGTAGCCCTCCATTGGGCCCACTCCAGTTTGTCATTATCTGTCTTAAACTGGAGGGCCTAAAATTGGACACAGTGTTCAAGTGCACCTCCTTTGATTTTTATGGCCACATGCCTTGGTAGGAAGTTTGTCATATTACATACTATGGTTAAATTTACTCAGAGGCAGCACAGTAGCAAAATCTTCTGTTTCATGTGTGGGGGTGAATGTGCTTTTTAAGACTATTCACAAGGCAAAGTAATTACTGTTAATGCCTCTCTTCTTGTGGTCATTGATGTAAGCAAAGAAGTTAGCTGGGCTTATGCAATTTTCTGCTTTTTTGATGCTGCTATTCCTTATCCAGATGAGTTTTGTAATTGCACATATTAATGAACAAAAATGAGACATCTGAGAATTGTGATGAACTGTGTGAGTTCTAGGTAATTTTGCAGCAAAACATTCTGAGCTGGAAATCAAAATAACAGGGGTGTGATTTCTCTGCATATCCAACCTAGTTGTTGCTGGATGGAAACTTTATTGCTGACCCATTCTTAGCACAGCAAGTAACTTTAAATGAAAGCTCTCTGTGCCCAAAAATTCTGATATCGGTTTGAACTGCTTTGCATATGTAGTATCTCCTTGCAAGTGAAGACTTACACTAGTGTAGATGAGAATGGACTTGGCCCATTTTTAAGTGTTGGTTAAAACTTTTGCACAGACAACCATTTTATGACATTTTCCAAGTAGACAAGCTTGCTCTGTTTTGTATTTCTGTGGTCTGTGCTGACAGTCTCCTAGCTAGAGTGGAGACATGACTGTCTCTGTGGGACAGCCTGTTCCCTGGACAAGTCGCAGAGAGCCAGGACATAAGAAATGTCCTGTGAAGTCAGATGAATGGTCCATCTTGCCCAGTATGTTCTAACATTGGCATTAGGAAAGAGGGGCTGTTTAGAGAGAGAATATGAGCCTTGTCCCTTCCTACATACCTGCTACCTTACTCTCTGACATAGTCATAGAATTGTAGAATATTTTGGGTGGAAAGGACCTTTAAAGGTCATCTAGTCCAACCCCCCTGCAATGAGCAGGGACATCTTCAACTACAGCAGGTTGCTCAGAGCCCCGTCCAGCCTGGCCTTGAATGTTTCCAGGGATGGGGCATCTACCGTGTCACTGGGCAACATCTTCCAGTGTTTCACCACCCTCATCATGAAACGTTTCTTCCTTATATCTAGTCTAAATCAATCAACTTTTAGTTTAAAGCCATTACCCCTTATAAAAAGTCCCTCTCCAGCTTACTTGTATGTCCCTTCAGGTAATGAAAGGCTGCAATAAGGACTCCCTGCAGTGTTCCCTTCCCCAGGCTGAACAACCCCAACTCTCTCAGCCGTTCCTCATAGGAGAGGTGTTCCATCCTTCTGATCATCTTTGTGGCCTCCTCTGGACCCGCTCCAACTGGTCCATGTCCTCCGTGTGCTGAGGGCTCCAGAGCTGGATGCAGGACTCCAGGTGGGCTCTCACCAGAGCAGAGCAGAGGGGCAGAATCCCCTCCCTCGACCTGCTGGCCACTCTTCTTTCATTACAGCACAGGTCATGCTGTTTTGCAATTTGAAAACATCTACTTCTATCGGTATTTAGGGAGTAAGGTGTATAACAGTCATTAGCAGAACACTGAAAATGATGCAGAGATGGAGCTAATCAGGGTTTCTAGAATCCCAGCCTGGTGGACAACAGATAGTTGCACACAGTTTTCTTTACTTAGATACATATTTTTATATATATTTTATACCTTATTATTTATAAATATGTATTGATGTATATATTTTATATATATATTTGTACCTCTTTCTCAACTGAGTGGTATCTCTTTTTCTCTCTCTTTTTTTTTTTTTCCATGGTTTTTCCAGTGGTGTGTTGCCTAGAATGGACCTTGGAAGGGGTCTTTTACGTTAAGGAGTGCCTTTATGATGAAATCTTTCTTTCCCAAATTTACCCTTCAGTCTTTATAGATGGACCTGATAGATCAGTCCCACACTGATGTATATACTAGATGGCATACCAGTGAAAAGCAGCATTTTTTTATTCAGCAACTGTAGTAACTTACAGTAACGCTTTAGTAGTTCCTTGGGGAAGTGAGAAATTGTGCCTTTTTGTACATGTGTTATGTGTTTTGTTGCTTTAATATAGAGCAGTAACTGTTGGGACACCTAACGAGGCTGAGAGGTGGAGGCCAAGCAGATTCTTAGAAATGATATCAAGAGAAGAGAGACCCTGTCTGGACTGTGCACTTGCCAAAGTCAAGCTCATTCCTGTATTGGGGAATTTGTGACTCTAATACATGCAGAGCAAATTTTTCGGGAGAGCAGACCTCAGCTAAGGTGGAGGCACTTTTCTGAGAATACCCATATACCAGAATGTGTTGGGAGGTTAGCAATCACAGTGAATATAAAAGACTGGATAGAGTGCTTGAGGCTTCTGTTAGTGATTCTGTCTGTTTTCTGCCTCATATAATGGTGTTTTAAGACCAAGGCAGCTGCAGAGAACCAGTATAGAGCTGTATAGTCCTCCTGAACAGGTTTTCAGAGCTGGCTGTTTTTTCATTATTTAGTTTAACCCATTACTTTTAAGTGTAACTTAATTGCTTCCAGTGTCTTGGGTAGCTCCTTATTTACCACACACTTCTTTCAATCTAAAGAAAAGCTGCTGTGTTTCTAGGGTGAACTTTTTGTTCCTTTTGGATTTACAGTGTGTTAAATCACCAGTAAAATCAATCCTGTGTCACCATACCAGCTCTAGAATCTGTAATATGTAATTGGTAACAAGACTTTCAACTTGGCCCTCAGCACAAGTGTTGATTTTAGTAACAACAGCATGCTCCAGGCCCATTTAAAAAATTATTGGTTTATACATGAATTTGGGGTACAGTGCCAGATTATCAAAGATGTGCAGTTCAGGAAAATTATGTTTACTTTTCTTAACCTAGTTATATCTAAATTTTGGAGAAAAAAAATTCTAAATGGAAAACCATTAAGTCAGGAGAGGTATGATTTGTAGAACAGTGTAGTAGATTTTTATTTTGTAGACAAGCCTAGGAGGGGTAAGAAACTGAACAAAAGGACAGTGATATCACATTGGCTTGCATATGATGATCACAAGCACATTCCACTTCCACTGTATCCCTGAGCTAAGCCTGGCCAGCTCTGTGGAAATCTCTATGGCTGAAAGCAGATTTGAATGGGTAGATGTGAATCCTTGTAACATGCACCACAAAGCTACTCCTGTGTGGAACATTCCTGCCCTCTTCAATACTCTCCAGTTCTAACACATTATAGTGAGCTGGGATGCTGCCCTAAAGACCCATCCTCTAAGCTGTATGGAAGGGCTGGCAACAAGCAGAAAGGTTTTTTAAATGTTTGTTTCCTCCAGTTTTGGCATCTACTCAGAGCCCGTGCAGACCCCCCCTTTCCGCTACAAGAGGACAGACGCCAATCTGTGAGCCGGCAGCCTTCATTCACGTACTCAGAGTGGACAGAGGATAAAAATGAGGATGACTTCCTAGATTTGGATCCCGTACCGGAGACTCCGGTCTTTGACTGCGTAATGGACATTAAAGCGGAGACAGATCCAGCTACTCTAACGGTTAAATCCGTGGGCTTGCAAGAAAGGTAGGGTAGATGTGTTTAACAGGGGAAAGTCTGGTCCCAGATTTTGTGGATTTAGGAGTTCTGTGCCTAGTAGGAAGCTTTATTGCCTTCATGAATGTCACTTTAAAATGTGGTTTAAAGTCCAGCACCTGCTTTATTTCCTGTTCTGTTTTCAGTCCAGACATAAATATAAACATATTAGTCAAAAAACATACAGTTTCTAAATGGCTGTCAACAAGTGTTATTCAAAAGCGTCATTTCTTTACTTTGAAATATCCGTTTGTGTTAGATCAGTCTCTTGCCATTCCCCAAGATGGCAACTGCATAGCATGAAATCCACTATAAGACAGTGAAAGCTTTTACCTCTGAAAGAGTTGGATGTTATTAATTTTTTTCTGTCACTCATGCTGGAGGCTTAGTCCTTTCTGCAAAAGCAAACCATAGGACAAATGGTAATCTGCAATAATTCTCATACAGATGGCTTAGTCCAAAAGTAAATGAATTCCTTTGAAATTAACCATACAATGAAACTTTGTGGTTAGCTGGTGTTCACTCCTTGAACTAGCAGGGCAATGGAGCTTCTCTGATTCACAGCTGGTAAAGGGCAGCTTTAAGATAAAAGGAAGATAGGAATGATGCAGTACTGATTTGTGTTGCATTTCACCATCTTCACTCGTACATCTTGCAGAAAGGTCACCTGTAATGGGTGAACTTTGAAAGGCGCATAGGTGGGTGAGTTTCAGAATGTGTGAGTTGGGACAGGGGAATGTTCAGCAGAGTTACCGAGTGTTCAATTGGACTGAACTATCCATATACTTTCATCCATAAGATTATTTCGCTTTCCAGTGTGTCTGTGTGTGAAGGTGAATGGAGGAGTGAAAGGACGTACACCAGACTTACAATCCTCGCCTCTGAGGCTGAGGTTGGTTTAAAGTTCCTGTCCTTTCCTCTGTGGACCACAGGAAGCCATATTTTTGGCAGTCTGCATCTTTTTCTGTTTTGTGTTCTTTCAATTGTCTTGGTGAAAGACAATAAAGATCTTGAGGATAGAAATCCCATGAAGAAACTCTGCAAAGGTGATGAAGTTATGAATAAGAGTGAGGTTACTGAAGGGCCCAGCATAGTGAAGTATCACCTTTCTTTATTTCTAGATATTCAAGCTTAATTGGAGTTCTAACCATAGTTAATTCTTGTAGCTAAAATGGAAATGGCAGAATTTAGACTTTGAAAAGCACGATGCTGAGATTCCAAAGTGCCACATGACACAATAAAAGGGAGTGTTATGGAAGAGGCTTTTAATTTGCACTCTGTGAGCTTAGAATGTTTTTCCTCACTTTATTCTAGATTATAACATTTGTCCTAAAATGTCTGACCTTTTATTGCTATATTCTTCTACTTTAAATTTGGGATTGCAGTAACTCCTAGGTTTTGTCCCTGAAACTGCTGCTGTCAATGAGTTTTGCCATTGTTTTTCATTATGGGCAAGACTGGGCTCGAAATGCATCACCATCCCTGATTTCATTCCATCTCTCTAATTTTAAAGATGCTGACATTTTTTCTTAGGTGACTGCTAGCCTGCAGGAAAAATACCGTTTCTAGACAATTTGGGAGTATCAGCTGTGAAATATCAGTTGATTCAAGTAATGTAATGAATTACAATTTAAAAAACTGTCAAAGAAGTAGTGGAAATGGGAAAAAGAGAGCACTTGCTTGAAGTGCTCACACTAGGTAGAATGTGCACCCTTAAGATGTAAAATGAACCTGTTTTCCACATACACATGTGCTTGAGAAGCCAGACAATCATTTCAGGTTTGGGCTGTGGTCTGACAGGTTTCATTTACATTGAGCATTGGTCACTCTTCATTTATTTGATGTTGTGTTGAATTACCTAACTGTCCCTCTTTTGCATCTGTTCTGCTTCTCTGTCTTACTTCCCTCTCATTCTTCAACCACCTACGCCATTAGAAGGGTAGCTAAATTCAAACAGCACCGAATGCTACTCTTAAGAGAAAATGATCTCATTTCCTCATGCTGAAGAACTATCATAGAATCATAGGTTGGAAAAGACCTCTAAGATCATGAAGTCCAACCATCCACCCAACACCATGCCTACTAAACCATATCCTGAAGTGCCACATCTACACATTTTTTAAACACCTCCAGGGATGGTGACTCAACCACCTCCCTGGGCAGCCTGTTCCAATGTCAGACCACTCTTTCAATAAAGAAATTTTTCCTAATATGTAATCTATACCTTCCCTGGTGCAACTTGAGGCCATTGCCTCTCGTCCTATCGCTGGTTACCTGGGAGAAGAGACCAACAGCTGCCTCGCTACAACTATGAATATGTGTGAATATATGTATGTAGCCTCTTCTACCTTAAAAGAACAAAAAGCTTTTGTTATCTAATGCATCTGTTTCTGCGGAGGAATGTACTAGTGATTTAGCAGCACACAGAGCAGGGTCAACACCTTTTGAAAGGTGTCACTAAAGATTCAGTGTCTACCACTAGTGGTCGTGTTTCATCCAAAATCATTTCCCCGTGACTGTGAATCATAGCAGGAGGCTGGCTGCACGTTCTTTTGGAAAAACTCCTGAATCCTGAAAGGGCTGTGATCCAAGTACCAACTTCTACTGTCATTTTTGTGAGCTAGTCATGCCTGCATGTTTGCATGGTTTTTCAATAGCTCCTGCAAACACCTCCCAACTAGATTTTGCCAGTTGAAAGTCATCAAAAATAGGTTTACTGTGTGAATGCATAGAATATTACACCTAGTAATCATAATATTGTATGATTTTATTATGTTAAAGATACTTAAATATAGATTGACTGATGGCATTTGAATCTTATTTTCGTCTGTGATATGCAAGATTCACAGAAGCTCAGAAATGCTTTAAAACTGCATTCAATAAGCAATGGAGGCATTTTGAATTTTTTGTTTTATTGTGTTGCTAACTTAAAGCCACTAAAAATTCTACACTCAATAGCATCTTTGTTTTTAGTGTAACTGTTGAAATGTTGAGACCTTCATTTTACCCTTCTCGTGATGTACTGTTGTGGAAAGGAAGTTTTTCAGACAGAAAAATTATTTGCTGTAATGGTTTGCATCTCACATCTTTATTAATGTTGAGCTGGTAATGTTTATCCCAAGATCTTACCCCACTGATCTTGTCTGTGCTACTAGTAAATGGTTATTCAGTAGGATCTGGCCAGATGAAGACTAATATGGATTTTTTGATCTGTGGTGTCTAAAATGTCAGTCCATATTCAGGCATCCAAAAATATGGTGTGATTTACACAAGTATGAAAACTTTCTTGCAGTTACCTGCTCAACGCCTTTGACAAGAAGGTCGCTTCTACTTAGGTGACAAAGTGTACAGGTACCTCACTACGGACAGCACTTTGAAAGTGTTGGCCTTCATATTCCAATGTACAAAATTGTCTTCTGGTCTCGGCTACACAAGAAGCATCACCCTTTTTTCACAGTTAGTGACCATAATATACACAGCAGAACCAGCTGGGTGCTTTTCTAAAGTTGCTTTTTATCTATCATTGGGACTGTATTCACTGCTGGCAGTGATGGGTCAGTCTGTTCTGCTGTAAGCAAATTCTGATTGCTCTGTTTTGCAGGAGAGGTTCAAATGTTTCACTCACACTGGATATGTGTACCCCAGGCTGTTCTGAGCAAGGCTTTGGCTATGTCATGTCACCACGGGAACAGTCAGCCCAAGAATACCTCCAGACGGCATCAAACATCCTTACAGAAGAGGAGCTGCACAAGAAAGCACTGGATCCTTTCATACTCCAGGCAGAGTTCTTTGTGAGTATCTGACCTCTGTCTTTGAGGAGCATCAGAAAAGTGGGATGTTGTTTCTCTTTTATGAACCTCGCTATTTTCTGCAAGTCTAAAACGAGTACATACAAATTCAGCTTCCATCAGTGAAGCATTTAATGCAATTCCAAAATTTGTCATCCTTTGAAATGACAGTGTCTGAAAGCTTTGAGTGATATTGTCACTTAAAAACCAGAGAATTGGTTCTGGCAACAACAAAAAGCACCTTGTTTACAAGTCTTTTTTTTCTGTTGGCATGCTAATTTTTAACAAAAATAACTTTCTGAAATGTATCTGAAGTTGCCCTAGGGATTAAATTAGTCCAAGTGCATGCTCTTTGCTGTTGAATTCTTGGCATGGCGATACTTTCCAAGCCAGAATGTTCTTCACATAACCAAAGCACAGGATGGCTATGTCACTCAGCAGGAGCCATAAAAAGGATGTCTTACTGGGGTTTTTTCTGCACAAAAATTATTTACTAGCTGTAAGCTGCTCTGTCAGTTGCTTTTAGGATTCTGAAGTATGTTCCCTTGGCTCACTGTATCCACTGTTGCTTTGGAAGAAAGAATTCTTTGCCTCATTTTTGGGAGAAAAATATACATCCACAGATGAAACAAGCAGCTGAAAATCGGATTTCTAAGTAGTTTAGGATAAAGGCCAGACACAATTTGATGTAGTGAGTACACTGGCTTTTTAGATCTTTGCATTCTATGGGTCTCTTCCCTAACTGTTTGCGTGTCTGTGTGACAGGCATTGTCATGTTTATTACATGTGGCAAAAAAAATATGCAAAGTGCTGCAGTGGCTGTGAGCATTAAGTCCACTAGGCAGGGTTGTGAATTCCTGCACAAGATGGGAGGTAACTAGGACACAGTCTTTGCATACTGGGGTATTTCGGAGCAAATGATCAAGATCTGCTGAAGTTAACACTGCCAAGTCAAATATTCTCTTCAGCATGGAATCCCAGCAGATCAGGAGGAAGATGATGTTTTGCAACATAACAGCCCCTTCAGGCTGTCTGCTTTATGACCTGCAAGTGTCTGGAAGGGCAAGAGTAACACTTGGAGTATCACTTGCTGTCCTCCCTCCTTGTGCAATTTCAGGGGTTTTTTTTCCACTTTACAAGCACAGGGGGAGATAAAATAGCCTGGACTTCTGTTTTAAAAGAGACCATCATATATCTGTGATCCTTAATTCACTTAGTGCCGTACAAGTTGTAGAAAAGCAGATTTAGTGTAGGCAAGTCCTGATTCTTCTCCCACAGCAGGCTGCACAGGACCTTGTCCAGGCAGGTTTTGAGTATCTCCAGAGAAGGAGAATCCACAGCCTCCCTGGTCAACCTGTTCCAGTGCTCCGTCACCCTCAGAGTGAAGAAGTTCTTCCTCATGTTCAGACGGAATTTCCTATGCTTCAATTTGTGCCCATTACCCCTTGTCCTGTCACTGGGCACCACTCAAAAGAGTCTGGCCCCATCCTCTTGACACCCACCTTTGAGATATTTATAGGCATTTATAGGGTGCCCTCGCAGCCTTCTGTTCTTCAGGCTGAACAAGCTCAGCTCCCTCAGCCTCTCCTCATAGGAGAGATGCTCCAGTCCACATACAGTTTCATAGAATCATAGAATGGTTTGGGTTTGGAAGGGATCTTAAATATCATCTAGTTCCAACTCCCCTGCCATGGGCAGGAATGGCTTCCACTAGACCACGTTGCTCAAAACCCTGTCCAACCTGGCCTAATCAGTCTCCAAGGTGTACTGTAGCTTTCAAGCAAAGAAAGTAATCTTAGAAGCAGGAAAAAAATATGCTTCACTGTTCTGAGAGATTTTTTAATTCATTTTTCCAGTGTTGTGAAAAATCATTCAACAGACAAACTATCTCATTTCATTTTCATTCTTTAATGAAAACTGAAAAAACGTAGATAAAAATGCTGTGTAATTAAAATGTGATTTCCATAATTAAAAATTGTAAACTAGTTACTTTTTTTTTTTATGATAAAGTTATCACCAACTAGGCCTGCATCATGTATTTTCAGTGTGTGCAACTTACATGGTTTTCACAGTCCAGATCCATGATGAAGTAGGCAGCTGTGTTTCATTTTGGAAGAAAAGTCAGAGGGGATGTCACTTGTGAGGCTAAGTCCTGAAATTCTTACAAGATTTAGAGTTTTTACTTGGGAAGAAGTCCTGTTGATTTCACCAAGAATTTGCCTGAGCAGTGAACGACTAAGTCCCAAAGGCAGACCATGGAGCTTGGCTCAGGAAGAGTTTTGGTTGACTAAATACCAAGCCACAGTTGAGGAAAACATGAAGGTTTCATTCCCATGCAGTTCCTCAAATCAGTAGGATACTACTTCAACAAAATTTTTTTATCGTTACTTGCCTCTGGTTAAGCTCAACAGTACACTCAGTGCTGTGTAAGAGGCAGAATACAGATAGTCTTCTAAAGCTCCAGAATTTACCATAGTCCATAGCTCTGCTCATCTTAATTTCTTCCCAGAGTGAGGCTTGTCTTACTCAACCCTGACTCATGTTACCAGTATGTCCAGTACTGGCCTCTCAAATCCAGTGTGCAGCAGCTGGGATGACCAGCTCTGCTCCCAAGCTCCCATGAGCCCTTTCTCTGCTGCGCCTGGTTGACACATCCGATCTCATCAGATGCCTACTGACTACAGTTGGTGGAAGGTTCCTGTTCATTCCTGCCTGGCGTTGACCACTTAATTGCAGAAGATGAGTAGTGGAGAATAAGAAGTCACTCTGTGTGCTCTTTAGGTCAGTAATGTAGAGCGCAGGTAATCCCTGAACACTTGTTTGCTGTCCTTGCCCAAGGAGCTTTAATGTCTGGTGAGCAAAAAGAGTGACACTACCCCAGCTCCATAGACTCAGGTCAGTATGCCAAAGTGTCATAATTTTGTTGCTGATAAGAGTCACTAGCAAATTATTTCCTTCCACCCTCAGAGAGGAAGAAGGAGTGTGAGTCATAAAGGATGGTCTCTGAGGTCTGTCGCTTTTGGAGCAGAGTATCTTACGTACCAGCTTCTGCTTAGTTCTGTGCCTACACTTGCAGTTCAGTTCTAATAATATTAGGAGCTAACATAATGCCATCACACATATTACTCAATGAATTAGTCACTATGACCATTTTCATATTAAAGATTTCAGAAAAGAAAGCCAGTGACAGTAAAAGGAAACATCAATTATATTTTGGTGGTAAATTGCTAGAAGTACTATACTGTATGTCTCAGCTGACTTCATCACTTTGCCTCCCTCACAGGCAGGACGTAATGGGCTTGGGTTTTTTATTCCTCTTGTGAGTCAAATAGTACTACCTACTGTGTTTTGTGGTGTTGTGTTTTTTTTAACAGGAAATTCCAATGAACTTTGTGGATCCAAAGGAATATGATATTCCAGGCTTAGTGCGTAAGAATCGCTACAAAACAATTCTCCCAAGTAAGTTTCCTGCTTTTTAAGTCACTGAGGCAGGGTGGTTTATTTCACGTGCAGAAGGGCTTTGCACTTTCCTTTGCAGAATGCATAGTGTGCTGTCACGACTGTGTATTGTCCAAAGGCCATATTTATGAAGCAGCAACATAGCTTCAAAGCATAAATAAAATTTCCAAAAGATACAGAGCATGAAGAACACTGAACATCAGCAGCACTTAGTTTTTAAGTCATTAGAATTGCATTAAACTCTAGACTAGATTCTGACAATGTTATTTTCCCGACGGATGTTTTTCTCAGAATCATGCCTCAAATACAAACTGAGAATAGTGGGAGGTGGCCTGATGTCATTAAGATGATACAGAAAATCAAAATATTTTTCTTTTATATGACACTATTTGTATTTGTAGCAAGGAGTAGAAGTTTTGAGAAACGTTTTGGTGTCATTGTTTTCCCCTGTGTCATACTTAAAGTTACTTTGAAAAGTGATACAATTAGATGTCATGCCTCTTTTTTTTCTCTAAGCCATTGTTGAAAGATGCCACCACTAGCCACAGTAGCTCTGTTTGTAAAGCCCGAAAGGTTCAGTATCAAGTTAGCAAAGATAAGTGTAGAGAAGTCCAAAGTGTCCTCAGCCATACATATCACTTTAGTCAATGAACCTGGACTGGAAATGTTCCAGAAGAGATTTTTTTACTTAGACTTACAACTCCAGCAGGTGCAGCCAATGATCCAATGTGCACAACCCTTCTGATAACTTTGTACTCTGCCTTAGGGCAGAAATATAAAAACATTCAGCCACATTTCACAATTTCTGTGCCAATGACTGAGGTGAATCGTTCAAATCTTAATTCACTGTTTTTGCAGGAAAGGGAAGATTGCAAAATTGGGTAGTGATTTCAGAAGCCCAAACTGCTAGATTTTAAAGTGAGCTATATATTCTGGATTTGGTATCCAGTGTGTACTTTGAGAACTGGTTCTATTTTAAGTGTCTCGTATTGGGAGTTTAAATTGAAATATCAATAATTGCTGCTGTTTTGAACACCCTGTTCCACAGTTGTAAACAGATGCCAAATGGCTCACTACCATATGTTTTTAAGAATATCACTCACTCAATGGGTTAATTATTTGCTGCAGACTTCATCTCAGCCATGTGGATATCTGTTATCAGCCATTGTTGTCACTTTGACCTATCCAGATAAGATAACTATTTTCTACCCTACCATGCAGATGACACCAAGTTGAGCAGGAGTGTTGATCTACTTGAGGGTGGAAGGTTCTACAGAGGGGTCTGGACGGGCTGGATCAATGGGCTGAGGCCAATTGTGTGAGATTCAACAAGGGCAAGTAGCGAGTCCTGCTCCTGGGTCACAACAACCCCATGCAACGCTACAGGCTTGAGGAAGAGTGTCTGGGAAGCTGCCTGGTGGAAAAAGACCTGGAGTGTTGGTCGACAGCTGGCTGAACACGAACCAGGTGGCCAAGACGGCCAACAGCAGCCTGGCTTGTCTCAGGAATAGTGTGGCCAGCAGGAGTAGGGAAGTGATCGTCCACCTGTACTCAGCACTATAGAACAAGTCTTATGAGGAGAAGCTGAGAGAACTGGGGCTCTTCAGTCTATAGAAAAGGAGGCTGAGGGAGACCTTACAGCTACCTGAAAGGAGGTTGTAGCAAGGTGGGTGTTGGTCTCTTCTCCCAAGTAACAAGTGATAGGATGAGAAGAAATCACCTCAGGTTGCGCCAGGGGAGATTTAGATTGGATATTAGGGGAAAAAAAATCTTCACTAAAAGGGTTATCAAGCATTGGAACAGGCTACCCAGGAAAGTGGTTGAGTCACCGTTCCTGGTGGTATTTAAAAGATGTGTAAACATGGCTCTTAGGGACATGGTTTAGTAGTGGACTTGGCAGGGTTAGGTCTACAGTTGGACTCAATGATCTTAAGGGTCTTTTTCAACATAAATGATTCTATGATTCTGTGCCTCCAAGGTTTAACAAGCTTATTCCAAGCTCATTATGATCTGGATATTTTTTCTGAATTAGTTCCAAAGCTAGTAACTTCTGTGCAACTTTGTCCCTGGCTGTGACCAAAGGATGTACATATTGCTGAGGAAAGAAGAGGGCTGAGTGTTCACTTGTATCCAGCTACCTCCATTTTGAAGGGCTTGGTGCTGGCAATGAAGAGGCTAGCAAGGAGAGCTAAACATCCCCTTTATGCTTCAAAGCTGAGAATCCCAGTAAACTATCCATGCACAAAGTAGGAGAAGGAACCAGAGGCAAGATGAGAGAGAGTCCTGTCCTTTTCAGGCTTTGACGATCCACTGACATTTTTTGTTTCTTAGCTGACCAAATGTAGCCTATGCTGCCTCAAGTATCTGCCTAGCATTCTTCCAAGTTCTAGCTGCAGAAAGAAGTAACGGCAGGAACTGCTAAACAAGCTGCAGTAAAGCAGACTTGGGCAACTGACTATTGTAGGGAACAGCAAATGCTTAATTACCCATCTACACTCAAACTCAAAATTTCATTTTAAGAAGTGACTAAAATACCCTTACCAGCTATATTGCCATAATCAGTCTAGGCAGTTACCATTAAGAGGTAAGCAGTCACTTAACGATCAGTTACTTGCAACCTGTAGTTGATTGTAGTAAGAGACAGGATAACAGTCTGTAATTTGTCTTGGTTGTATTTCTTTTGTAATAAATTCTTTTTGCAGATTCTCTATTTTTGCTGTTAGTAGTAAAATGGCTCAGAAGGTGGCTTTTTTGATGGCAGAAGGATGGTTTTGGGAAAATGCCAAGCTAAGGAGGTTGATTCGGATATTTCATAACTATGAATTTATTTGTTTGCAGGCAGTCCTCTCCTGGGGATGAGTCGTGTGGCATTTCCTGGAAAATGATAACTTTTCTCTAAGATCTTTGGAGGCACTTCTTGGATATATAGAAAAGGATGTTCTTGTTCTAGAATTAGAGATGGCAGGAACTTATTGGAACACGTTGTATATTGAACTCATTGAATCCTTTTCTCAAGAGTAATGTCTAGACAGATTTGTTAAACTTCTACATGGCTCTAATGCTTCTACACCATTTTAAGTTATACAAAACATTTCAGTTAAGTTCAGCACATTCCTCTAAAATGTCAGACATAGTATCAACACAAAATGGCCATAAAAGAGACTGTGGAAAAAATAGCTCACATGATTTTGTTTCTTAGTGATACAGACTACTACTGCTTTTTTAAAGGCATCTTCTTGAACCTGGTGTGTGCACTAGTTTTGTCCCAGGAGAAATGTTTTCATTAAGAGTAGGATTTGATTTTGCTTAAATGCCTATCTATGGAAAATTTCAAATTCATACTTCAAACTCTCATGTTAAAGTCTTATGATTTTTTTTTAAGGGAGGAGTTATTCCTGTTAATATATTTGTAAGAGATATGACAGTTTCAGTTACACTTTGTGCAAAACAGGACACTTTCTTGTATTAACAACACGTTAATAGGCCTCTCTTTTATATGACATAAGATTGAAACTGTTCACTAACATGCTACCTTAACAAATGTAAATACTACATTATCAGAAGAATCACAAGCCAAGTATTATAATTTAAAGTAAAAGCATATTCTGAATAATGTTTGAATATTTGTGGATACAGCAATAGAAAAGTCCATCGTGAAAAGTGACTCATATTCTACTGCAGCTGAAGAATACTAAAAGAAGCCTGTGCTTAGAAGTCTGTACTACCTGTTGACAGAGTTCTGCAGATCCATCTTACTTCTCCCTAAAGACTTACAATGAGACAGACAACATAGTATTATTGCTATTATTATGCTTTTATTACATGAAAAAATCATATATGCATTACTCAAACTTCAGCAGACTCCATGGATGTCTGCATGACACCCAGGCAAAGAGACTTCATGCAAGAGGTCTAACTACCCGGTCCAGTGACATTTGAATAAACATCTGGCAACCAATGGCACCTTTTTAATGGTGTGACATGTTGCAGGATATCAGAATTACTGATTAAAAAGCAGATTTTATGTCTTGTCTCACCATCTCCCTAGTACTAGAGATGTGAGCAGAGATGAGCAGGAGGGAACTGTATTAGAGAGGAACTCACCGGTTTCAGTACTTCCATGCTATAAAACAGTACCTTTGTTAATATCTTCGCCTTGCAGATTATGATGATATTATCACATAATTGATAACATGAATCTGTTCTGAGGACAGCATTTCATGCTGGGTCTGTGTTTCTAGTACTGTAGAAATTACGGTGTGCTTAGTCCTTTGTGCTTTACCCAATACCACACTACTTTTGTGGATTTTTTTATTTTGTTTGTTCTGGTATCTGAGGAGGCTGGATTTTTTTATGAAGAAGTCATCTGTGGTTTGTTTTTAATATTCTCTTGGTGATATACAGTGGTGTTGTTTCCTGAGGCCTTTGTCAGGATGATGTTTCATGTCAATGATAACTGTATTGGGTTTGTGTGGCAAAGCTCGGGGCGGGGCTGGGCTACAGGGCTAGCTTCTGTGAGGAGGCGCGAGAAGCTTCCCACATGTCCAGTAGAGCCAGTGCTGGCCGGCTTCAGGACAGACCTGCTGCTGGCCAAGGCCAAGCACATCAGTGATGGTGGTAGCGCCTCTGGGATAACATATTTAAGACAGGGGAAAAAAGTTACTGTTCAACACAGAAAATTCAGCCAGAAAGAGGAGTGAGTATGTGTGAAACAACTCTGCAGACACCAAGGTCAGTGAAGGAGAGGGAGGAGGTGCTCCAGGTGCCAGAGCAGAGATTCCCCTGCAGCCCATGGTGAAAGCCATGGTGAGGCAGGCTGTGCCCCTGCAGTCCATGGAGGTCCATGGTGGAGCAGATCTCCACCTGCAGCCTGTGGAGGACCCCACGACGGAGCAGGTGGATGCCTGAAGGAGGCTGTGACCCCATGGGAAGCCTGCACTGGAGCAGGCTCCTGCCAGGACCTGTGGCTGTGTGGAGAGCGGAGCCCACGCTGGAGCAGGTTTGCTGGCAGGGCTTGTGACCCCGTGGGGGACCCATGCTGGAGCACCCTTTTCCTGAAGGACTGCAGCCCGTGGGAAGGACCCACGCTGGGGCAGTTCATGAAGAACTGCAGCCCGTGGGAAGGACTCACGATGGAGCAGTTCATGGAGAGCTGTCTCTGGTGGGAGGGACCCCACGCTGGAGCAGGGGAGGAGTGTGAGGAGTCCTCCCCCTGAGGAGGAAGGAGCAGCAGAGACAACATGTGATGAGCTGACCATAACCCCCATTTCTCCGTCCTCCTACGCTGTTCAGGGGGAGAAGGTAGAGAAAACTTGGAGTGAAGTTAAGCCCAGGAAGAGGGGAGGGGTGGGGGCAAGGTGTTTTTAAGATGTGGGTTTATTTCTCATTATCCTACTC
>Ga0065711_1032756_pt1 | contig 26738 bp, 13 predicted proteins | sample Hoacrofraction12_FD_59098 | JGI IMG/M metagenome (GOLD analysis project Ga0065711, IMG submission 59098) | Hoatzin crop microbial communities from Cojedes, Venezuela - Epithelial fraction 12 v2 (version 2) | ecosystem: Host-associated > Birds > Digestive system > Esophagus > Crop | place... | reverse complement strand
CAAGTCCAACCCTCCTGTCGAAGCAGGGTCACCTACAGCAGGCTGCACAGGACCTTGTCCAGGCGGGTCTTGAATACCTCCAGAGAAGGAGACTCCACAACCTCCCTGGGCAGCCTGTTCCAGTGCTCTGTCATGTTCATTTCAATTATCTAAGCAATGAGTAACACTCTGACAGTAAACATAAAGTTCTTGCTAGTAATCTTTCATTAATACATTTTCTTTCCTCAACGTATCTTTTTATTAATCCTATTGTTTATCTTTTGTTTTTTACCTTCTCTCTATAAAACATCTGGCTTAGCTAAAGTAATAGGATTAATCTTCTGTAACAGTATTGCAAACCTATGGCTAGGAAAGCAATATAAAATCAATGGCTTAAAAAATTTCATGCCAGAAAATTCAATTCTTTGAGTGGCAGATAAGACTATGTGATATATCTGTATTTTTCCACCAGAAAGGGTGCATGGGCGAGTAGGATTCAAGACCAAAATTGTCTGCTTTATATTTTCTAATCCATTTTTACTTCATATGTATTTAGCAATATTTCCTGTTGAGGGAAGTAGCATCAGTCTTCAGATTTTTAATTTTTTTGTCCCCTGAGGACAGCTAATGTCATCAAAATTGAGAGAGAATACAGGAACTGCTGACATGAAATCCCTAATTATTTTTTTAATGCTTTATCTAGTTTTTCCAAACTGAATTCTGTATCTTCACAGTGGCTAGAAATCTCGTTTTGCTAATAATGATGTTTGATATAATGAAGGGAAAGTAAGGATAGTTTGGTCTGAGGAAGCAAAAATAAAAATTATTGTTATTAATGTTATGAGTGGAGCTTTTTTTTTTTAATTACCCTCATTTTCTTCTTGTTTTAACCAATTTCTAAAGCCTTCAGTTGGAGTACAGACACTTCCTCTCTGAATAAAATATTCTCCTGGGTAATTTCAGTTAGAATATTTCTTTCATAGTATCATCTATAAATGATGTATGTTAGAGACAAAATAAATTGGTTGGACCATTGGTACAGACTAGTACAACAGTTCTTAATGTTATGAATGAAAGAATTAATTTAGAAACCTTTAATGACAAATTTGGGTTGAGTAAAATATTCAAAATAAAAAAACTATCTGAAAAAATTACATTTCTGCCTTTCAAAAGATAATATTACATATGCTCTGACTCAAACAGATATGAAGATGAAATCTAATTCAAACATTTAGTAGCTACATCCCTGAATGTAGTACACTCAGGAAGAGGCAAAAAATATCAGAATTTGGCTGAAAAATTAAGTAAGCTTGGAAATCCCTTGTTTATTTCCTATTCAATATTTTCTTCTTGCAGTGCCCACAGGTGTATTTTCTTTTTTCTCACATTGACATTACAATTTTGACATCAAAGGAACAGACAATCAAGTCTATTCATTTCATACAGGACAAAAGAAGAATTTTTATGCCAGCAGACAAACCACCACTCGTATAGAGAAATTTTGGCAGTGGTTGTAAAGGACAGAAACTTTTCTATGGAAGAAAAAAGACTTGGCAGTGGGGATTTTGTATTTTTCTAGTAGGTGCACAATGATTGTCACAAGGTACTGGGTCTATCCACCTTATAATAATACACTTAGAGGTGGAATTAAGGATACACTTACAGTCTTAGCACTTATGTTTCCTCTTTTGCATATTTAATTGCACAGTTTAAGTCTTAAGAACACTGGTTTGCATACACTCTAAATACGACAACATAAAACCAGAGAAATTCCCTCCAAAATGTGCTAGAAAACCAAATTTTAATTATTTTAAGTTCATTTGTCATTCTATTTGTCTAAAATTTTAAAATTAGCGCCCCATTTCCTTTTTTTTGCATTCACTAACAATTGTTGCCACTGAAAAATATTTTGAAACATTACATAGTTTTTGCTTGTCTTGGTCTCTTCCAAAAATTATAATATCATTATAAATATTCAAAGACTCCATACATCATTGCATGATTTGTTAATTAAACCTTGATATTTCTCAGGTGCTGATGAAATTTCAAATATCAATCTTCTATAACACTGTGGTTTTGCATGTGTTGCAAATAGCACGCTCATTTTATATTTGGACTCCAGCTCAACCGAAATGTTCACACTCTCGAGGCTCTACAGAGTCCTCACTTGGATGCTGCAGACAGTTAAAAAACTGACGGTCCTGTAACAAACAAAACTGATACACAGTTGTAGAAGATAGGGAGTCATTTATTACCATGATACCACTCCTGTTCTGTAAACTGTGGAAGTCTGTGCACATTTAATCTACTCAATTTTCCCCATATTTTTATCAGCTTATTTTAGTTTGGAATTGTCAGAATAATGCCTTTGTGCAGTCAAGAGTGCAGTCAACTTCCCATTAGCAGTGCTCTTTTAAGTTCCTCAGGGTCAAGAAATTGCTTTCAGCAGCTTCTATACAACTGCAAACAAATAGTTCTGCTCTACCAATCCACTTAGTAAGCAGACGGAAAAAATACACTAATTCATGCATGTTACTTTTATATGCTAGATATACACACACATACACACGTACTTGACCACTTAGGTGAGGTGATGAATCAGTGAATACAAGTAACAGAGGAAAGGACTGGCTCTAGGATTCAGCACTCATGAGTTTCCAGTAAACAGCTCTGAGAACAGCAGGCTGAGTTCAGGCATAGATCCTTGTTACCTACATAACAGACAGATTCAGTCTTAGTCCTCCTTCTGAAACCACGTCTAACCTACTAAAATATCTCGAGCTAAGAGATTAGCTAGTAAACATATTCAAAAATAAAAGTGCACAGTTATAGCACCTTTATAATGTGTTATCTTGTAATGATCAACTTATTTTCTTGTCTAGACAGGGCCTGCAACCTCTGTAAACTTTCCTATGAAAGGAGAATTTTACAAAGACTCTGTAGATATCTTTCTGAAGTTCTAAACAATAGCTTTTCCATCCTCACAGGGGAAAGACAAAAGTACCTCTCAGTCTGGAAATCTGACCAGTTTATTCTCTGAGCAGTTTTTTTCTCACAATTAAATTCACTCATTAAAATCTCTGTGTACGCACACAGCATTGTGTAGTAGCCACTATTTCACATATAGATACATAGCTACGGTTATAATTCACTGCTTTGATTTGCCTAATTTGGCTTTCACTACTTTTTCATTTTAAACAACTACAGGGTACCTGAGTATCTAATATTTAGACTTACATCCAATGCTAGATGAAGACTGATGATAAATTTAAAGTCTGGGGAGGTCTGAGAGCCTGGAAGAATTTTAAAAATTTTACGAAACATTTTTATAACTAAATATTTTGAGATAGTCATTTTATTGCATGGGATCCATTAGAAAACTACTTCCAAAAGGATTCCATTCTTTCCTAGATACACATCTGCAGCTCCTACAGCTGTAATACAGTAGAGCTTAATTTTCTGTAATACTGTTCATCCAAACTGTATCTCAAAGCACTTTAAAGGGGTGCAATTGGAGACAGAGTGAGAAATTAAAATGTAGTTTTATAACAAAGTAACAACAAAATGGTTCTCTGGGGTTTTGTATTTATTGTGTCTCACTGATCCCATTAAAAATTTGCTTAGGTTAGCTTAGTTTATGAATAGCAGATTGATTTATTTATTAACCACAGTGCTTCAGATTCCATCTAGGCCCTGTGAATCAAATCAAGCGGAGTTATTTCCTCCATATTTTTTTTTCAAGACTAATAAATGATTGTATGAAGGAAATAAAAAGTCATGTTCAAAATGCAGCCCAACCACGCAACAGCTAATCTTTAATCAAAGAAAAAGTGAAGCAGTGTCTGCATCATTTCACTAGTCTTTTTTTACTCCATGTGTATTTCCATCTTGATTTAGCTTTTGAAATATCCAGACATAAGAGTTTTCAATAGCTATTGGTTCTTCTAAACATCCAGGAATTTATTTTCTGTGGACAATTGTAGTTACATATCTTGCTTTTCAACATTGCTAAGATTTCTTGAACAGGACTTACAATCTCCTTGAAATTCAGTTTAGCAGAAATTGTTTTCACTGAGAAATAGCAAATCAATTATTTTGCCAAATCTATAAGTTTAGCAGGTGCTTTGTAAGCAATACATAAAGACAAGACCTTGTTCCAAAAAGCTTACAGAATAGTTGATAAGGTAGGCAATGAAGTATAGAGGTGATATAAGGTGATATAAGATGATATAAGGAATAGCTAGAAAAGGACCCTTCTCTAAAAGGAATAATAATCATTACATCCAGGTGCATGGTGGTTCACTAGTTCTACATATGGTTAATCCAGCAGTGTAGACACCAACCTGCTGGCAGATAGCATGGCAGGTGTGATTGCTCTACAGTGATCTGAAACAAATGAAGACACACAAGTAACTCAGAAGTAGATTTTAGCAAGACATGGACAACCTGGAAAAACCATAGGTACAGTAGTGAGATAAACAGGAAGAAGGTCCCAAATCTAGTGTCATCAACAGTAGATTAAAACATGACAGCATCTTGCTGACAGAACTGGGGGATGCATGACTGTTTTGAAAGTAAGACCAGGATGTCTGCATTAGATCAACTGTAGCAAGTCCAGCAAATTCCCAACAATAACAGCTTGCTTTGATATTAACGCACAATGTGAAATAATTCGTTGGTAATTTTGTGCCTATCACAGGTTAAAAATACAATCTTAGGAAACTGGAATCTCCTTCCACGGGTATTAATTAATAAAAAGAGGCCGGATCTTTATTCTGTCTCTAACAGAAAGCCAAACCCAGAAAATCCAAAGTCAGTCATACTAACGGGAAATACATTAGAATAAAGTTTTCAGATGTTTTATTTTGTTATTTTTGTTTGGTTGGGGATTTTTTTCCTCTTGTTGTGCCTACTGTGTATAGAAATAGTAATTAAGGTACTTGATTTGATTTCTGTAGTTACAATTAATACTATATGTTCATTTGCTGCTATAAAAAAATCCCTACTTTAAAAGCTTTGCAGTGACTTAAAAATATTCGTCCTCTGATTACTCAGTAGAAATACCACATAATTTATTCCCATTCAGAAAGTTTGCATTCAAAACCTAAGAGACTAGCCCCTCATTCCTCATCTACAACATTTATCAGTGGATCACACATCTCACCAAGCAGATGGCATCCAGGAAACTGTTAGAAGGGCTTAATTCTTTTCTCTGTGAGAAAGGGTGAGCTGAGATGGAATTTCATTAAAGTCGAAAGACTTTCACTGTTATGAAAGCAGTCCGAATAGAATCAAGCCTGAAATGCAGAAGTGTGCAGGATTCAAATGAATCAGCGCTGGCAAGCAAGAACATGGCTGTCTGCAAGATAATTTGCTATTCACAACCTGTCCTGACAAAAAGCAAATTTGTTATAAAATGTGTGCCATGTGCAAAATTTTCTAGGAAGGAGCAGTACTGGAGTAAATAACATTCTGTAGCCATTCACATTATCAGCATATAACACTGTAATGCTAGGATAGAGTATAATATAGTTTCCTGCATTAGATGTCACTCCTATAAGATTGCCTTCAGTGCTCCACATGAGAATGTGAATATTGCCATAGAAGAACAGACCAACATTCCACCAAACAATGCCGATGGAGGGGAAAATTTTGTATGAACACATCTGTGAAATTTGACTCAAGATTCAGTTCAGGTACCTGGTTTTTGTCTTCTCTATCTGTCCCTTTTTTTTTTCTTTTCTTTTTTTCCTCAAACTATTTCCAGTCTCCTCTGCACTTCTGTAGGACAGGGTCTTCTCACTGAATGTAACAGGGAAGAATGATCTAGTACCCAAATCAAATGGTTTCATGTTCTACACACTAACAAATTACACGTATTTGCTCTAATCAGACTGTGGAATATTAAAGTGCTTCTCAAGTTGCTGTATAGATTTTCATTTTGAGATAGTTTTTTCCTGTTTGTGGGTTTGGAGTATGTTTGGGGGGGGGGCATTTTTATTATTTAATTGCTTGAGTAATGCATGATTATCACAGTGGTTTAAGCATACTGTTTTCTTTACTACTATGCATCATTAACACACAAATAGTTCTAATCAAAGATCATTGAATGTAAAATATGAATAAATCTTTATCACTTAGGGATTATGCTGTAGAAGAATTTATTTCATTTTGTGTGTTTGACAGTATTTGGTCATGCTGAATGGCAATGTCATTGTGACTTTCTGAAGTAGTCACATAGCTTGTTGCTATGTCAGTTACTTCAGAAAGGGACTTACACTGTTATGATTGGAGGCCTGGGAATTACACACAGCTTTCCCTAAATAAGGTCTACCATAGCAGATTTCAAAGAAGCCAGTATTATTTTTCTTTTTTATTTTTCCCTTCCTCTTGCTTTTGTAACTTGTCTCTTCAGAAAGCAGAATGTACCATCAAGATTCATCATCATGTTGGACTTTATAAATAAATAAATAAATACAACAAATTATTAAGGAGAAATTTCAACCATATTCTCTTCACTGGAGACAGTTACTCAGTATGTGGCAGAACTGAAAAAAGCAATTTGATACGGCTTTTAGCTTAAAAGACATAAGCTTGGCTTTCAGCTGGGTTCTCAGCATTATTTCTGACTATTTCATTCTTCCAGAATAAAGAGCTTTGAGAAGTGATGCTAGAATACAAGACCTTCCTCCACTGGATTTGGTCACATGGCTCCTTGTTTTCTCTTCCTAGAACTTCAAGAATCTTCCAAACTTTATTATATTTTTGCTCAACTTCAGAAAACTTCGGATATGGACGATATTACAATTTTCTTACTATTTGATGTCTTTAGAGAAGTGGAAGGTCTGATTTCATATCTCTCCAGTTTGAGGAGTCAAATAAATAATGAGTTCTGTAAAAAGCAGACTATCTGTATGAAGTGGGCAGTGTGGCCCCTGGTGAACCTTTTGAATGCAATGGTGTTTTAGAGGGGAGGGCAGAAGGGAGGATGCTATTACCAGCTGTCCTCCAGAGATCTCTTCCAAACTTCATCTACCGTCAATTGTCACACAATATCATAGCTAAGCAGTCTCAAAACAAATCCACAAGCTTTTCACAAGATATGGACACAGCTCTACCAGAAGCCAAACTGGAGTTAAGACATCTTTGTCTGGAGGTAAGTAAGAGAAAAAACTCGAAGTGTAGGGATCTTATGTATTTACTGTTGGTGGAATGGAGACACCTCTGTCAGAAATATCATTGAAATGGATGATTTTTGAGAAGTATCAGGGAACATTAATTCCTATGTTCTTCCTGCTAATCAAATGCTGGAGCATGTGGATGCTGAAGATTGTTTTCACCTGATATTAGACAGAGATTGGTCATGCTAGGGCTCATGCAAAACCTCTTGGAATCTAAGGAAGTGTTCACAGTATTTCCAGGGCACTGGGTCAGACTCCTATAAAAAATCAGTCATCTGGAGAACTAAGTTAAGATTTCTTCCTATGGCTATTACTTGATATTTTGACTTTAATGGAAATACAGTGTAAATTGGAATTGAATGATCATTTTTAATTTTGTTAGTTACACTTCTGCCCAAATCCTCATTTACACAGAATCACAGAATGGTAGGAGTTGGAAGGGACCTCTGTGGGTCATCTAGTCCAACCCTCCCGCCGAAGCAGGGTCACCTACAGCAGGCTGCACAGGATCTTGTCCAGGCGGGTCTTGAATATCTCCAGAGAAGGTGAATCCACAACTTCCTGGGGCAGCCCGGGCCAGGGCTCCGTCACCCTCAGAGGGAAGAAGTTCTTCCTCATGTTCAGACGGAACTTCCTGTGCTTCAGTTTGTGCCCATTGCCCCTTGTCCTGTCAATGGGCACCACTGAAAAGAGTTTGGCTCCATCTTCCTGACACCCACCCTTCAGATATTTGTAAGCATTTATTAGGTTCCCTCTCAGCCTTCTCTTCATCAGACTAAACAAGCCCAGCTCCCTCAGCCTCTCCTCGTAGGGGAGATGCTCCAGTACCGTCACCATCCTCGTAGCCCTCCGCTGGACTCTCTCTAGTAGCACCTCAACTTTGTTGAATTGGGGAGCCCAGAACTGGACACAGTGCTCCAGATGAGGCCTCACCAGGGCAGTGTAGAGGGGAAGGAGAAACTCCCTCGACCTACTGGCCACACTCTTCTTCATGCACCCCAGGATGCCACTGGCCTTCTTGGCAGCCAGGGCACACTGCTGGCTCATGGTACACCTGTTGTCCACCAGGACACCCAGATCTCTCTCCGCAGAGCTGCTCTCCAGCAGGTCCACCCCAAGCCTCTACTGATGCATGGGGTTGTTCCTCCCCAGGTGCAGGACACTGCATTTGCCTTTGTTGAACTTCATCAGGTTCCTCTCTGCCCAACTTTCCAGCCTATCCAGGTCATGCTGAATGGCAGCACAGCCTTCTGGTGTATCTACCACACCTTCCAGTTTGGTGTCATCAGCAAACTTGATGAGGGTACAGTCTAACTCTTCATCCAGGTCGTTGATGAAGAAGTTAAACAAGACTGGGCCCAGTACTGACCCCTGAGGGACACCACTAGTTACCAGCCTCCAACTAGACTCAGCGCCACTGATGACAACACTTTGAGTTCTGCCATTCAGCCTGTTCTCAATCCACTTCACCGACCACTCATCCAGCCCACACTTCCTGAGCTTCCCTCGGAGGATATTATGAGAGACAGTGTCAAAAGCCTTGCTGAAGTCTAGGTCGACAACATCCACGGCTCTTCCCTCATCTTCCCAGGCAGTCATGCCATCGTAGAAAGCTATAGGATTGGTCAGGCATGATTTCCCCTTGATGAATCCATGCTGACTACTCCTGATAACCTTCTTTTCCTCCACTTGCTTGTTGATGACGTCCAGGATAAGCTGCTCCATCACCTTTCCTGGGATGGAGGTGAGGTTGACTGGCCTGTAGTTTCCTGGGTCCCCCTTCTTGCCCTTTTTGAAGACTGGAGTGACATTGGCCTTTCTCCAGTCCTCAGGCACCTCTCCTGTACTCCAGGACCTCTCATTACACTCATGTCTAGAATGAATATCATGCTAAACCAGATTTAGCGTTTTGTAGTACTGTGCTGATGATTTCTGTTTGGTACATTGAAAAGCTAAATATGACACAGATTGAGAGTTCAATAGAAAAACACTCTCTTTACGTAGATGTTTTCCAACAGCATTAGTTGGGGATAAGACTACTACATGCTGCTCTTTTTGGCACTAGTTTTGTCACTGAAATTTTTCCTCATACTCTGCAGCAACATGGAACTTCGTTCCTATCCTCCTAAGGACTAGAAAAAAACATATGCTAGAACTGAGAGAGAATCCAAAAATCCTGAGAGAACCAGAACACATTGTCACCAACCTGGTATTCAGGCAGTCATATTTCTCTGCTGGATCACACTTCACAACTATTTTCCATTTTTATACTTCTTTTTCAGAAACTTCATGTTATTAAATGATTGAAAGAGAAGATAGCTGACCATTACAGGAACACAAAGCAGTTTGTCATTTTAAACTCTTCCCCAGAGTACTGTATACTTTATATGACATTCAGTGCTTCCATCTCCTTAGAGAATCAGGTACAGTCTAATAAAAACACCTGATAGTATTTTGAGCGACTTTAAAAGTAAGGTATACAAAACAACAGTTTGCTTGCCTATAGAAACATCCCTGGGAATATTTCTGGAGCAATCCAGACTTTTCCTGGGGAAAAATAAATTCATGGATGTTACCTAGATCTAGAAAACGATCAAGAACATATTGGTTAATCATAAAAAACAACATTCTGAATTCAGATACTAGGTAACAAATATTAGCTACAGAAAATGGTTTGAGTTTCTTTCCAAAAGATCCTGCCAGATCACCTGCCAAATGAGAAACCTGAAGACAGTGACAGTTCAGTATACTACCAGAACTACATGGATTACTTAGGTCACACAGGTACAAGGCAAACATATCTCAAGTAATGTGTTGAGAAAAGCATTCAAGTAATCAGAAAAGGCTGATACTGTTGATAATAGGTAGAAATAGCAGATGTAGATGCATCTTGTGTTTCTATAGCCAGAATTTTATCACGGCAGTGTGTCTGGAATACCAAAGGCAGATTTTCAGCAGTGACAAAAACCAAAAAGATGAGAAAGCAGTTTGGTTGAGACAAGATATCTGATACCGGAATAATAAGTTTGAATTGAAGATAAAATACAGCTGAAATGTCAAAATGAGAATAAAATATATGTCTGAATTCCTGATAGGAATAGCTAAAAAAATGAGATATTCAATTTTTTTTTGATGCTTTACATTTGTCTATAAATACTATTTCCATTGTGTTTTCCTTAAGAAAATAGAGGTCGGAGCTCACTTGTTTTTTCGAAAAATGCATGAAAATCCTTGTGCTAAATTAGTTGGAAAGCGTCGTCATAACTAGTTGGAAAGCTTATACACCATGTCATGAAATAAAATGAAGTCAAAATAAATACTCACAAAGACATTGTAAAGACCTGAGCTTGAAATAAAATCGTGATTTTGGGGGTCAATTATTGCCAGGCTTACTGAATCAAGTCACAACTAAAACTGATTAGTGTGTGGTGGGTTAACCCTGGCTAGACATCAGGTGCCACCTATCACTCTCCCTCCTCAGTTGGACAGGGGAGAGAAAATATAACAAAAGGCTGGTGGGTCGAGATAAGGACAGGGAGAAATCACTCACCAATTACCCTCATGGGCAAAACAGACTTGACTTGGGGAAATTAGTTTATTTTATTAACAATCATGTCAGAATGGAGTAATGAGAAATAAAAACTAATCTTAAAAGCACCTTCCCTCCACCCCTTCCTTCTTCCCAGGCTTAACCTTACTCCTGATTTCATCTACCTCCTCCCCCCCGAGCAACACAAGGTGACAGGGAATAGGGGTCGCCAACAATTCTTCACACATTGTCTATGCCGCTCCTTCTTTCTCACATTCTTCCCCTGCTCCAGCGTGGTGTCTTTCCCATGGGAGACAGTCCTCCACAAACTTTTCCAACATGGGTCCTCACCAACTGCTCTAGAGTGGATCTTTATCCCGGGGTGCAGTCCTTCAGGAACAGGCTATTCCAGCATGGGCCCCCCACAAGATCACAAGTCCTACCAGTAAATCTATCCAGTGTGGACTCCTGTCTCCATGGATCCACAGGTCCTGCCAGGAGCACGGGCTGCCCATGGGGTCACAGCCTCCTTTGGATTTCTACCGGCCTGTGGTCCTCCATGGGCTGCAGGTGGAGGTCTGTTCCACTGTGGACCTCCATGGGCTGCAGCGGGACAACTTGCCTCACTATGGTCCTCTCCACAGGCTGCAGGGGAATCTGTGCTCCAGCACCTGGAGGACCTCCTCCTCCTCCTCCTTCTTCACTGATCTTGGTACCTGCAGAGCTGTTTCTCTCACATGTTCTCACTCCTCTCTTCTCCAGCTGCAATTAACACAGGTTGGGCTTTTTCCCCCTTCTTATGTATGTTATCACAGAGGCGCTACCACCATTGCTGATGGGCTTGGCCTTGGCCAGCAGCGGGTCCATCTTGGACCTGTCTGGCATTGGCTCCATAGGCTGTGGGGTAAGCTTCTAGCAGCTTCTAGCAGCTTCTCTACCAGTTCGTTATTCCTTTGCAGTTCTCTGCTAAAACTCAGCTTTGCAATTATCTTCAGCAAGAACCCTACAGCTGAATTGTTGGGAGAAAAAGACTTACCTACTTCTCATTTTTAAATTGCTGCTTGATCATTTCAGTGCCAACCCCCTGCCACGAGCATTGTGCAATCTTGAAGAAGCTTTTCCTTTAGCTTTTTTGCAACAGTAAGTATGTTGCAGACATGTATAATCAATGTACAATCACTATCCACACTTGTTCTGGTTTTGGTTGGGATAGAGACAATTTTCGTTGCAGTAACTGTTTTGGATTTAGTATGAGAAGAATGTCGATAACACTGATTTTTGCAGTTGTTGGTATCAATCAAGGACTTTTTCTAGTTTCTCATATTCAGCTAATGAGGAAGTGTGCAGGAGCTGGGAAAGATCATAGCCGTACAGATAGCCAAGCTGGCCAATGGAAATATTCCACACCGTAGATGTCATGCTCAGTTTATGACTGGACTTGGCTGGGGGAAGGAAGGTATTGGGTTTTTTTATTTCTAGGAGTTTGAATACTCTCTTGGCCAGGAGTCCAAAATTTTTTTGGGCTGCGAATTGGTCATTGGGTGGCGAGAAAAATTGTATTGTATATAGTTTGTTTTGCATATTAATTATTATAGTTGTTAGTATTATTAGCATTATTAGTAGCATTAGTATTTACTTTATTGTTGTATTAAACTGTATCTCAGCCCACGAGTTTCCCCTTTTGTCCATTTCTCCTCCCCATCCCACTGTGGGGAGAAGGAGATTGGTGAGAGAGTGGCTATCTAGTGCTTAGCTGCCAGCTGCCAGGTCGAAATATGACAACACTGAATATTCATAGACTTTTAATCACTTATTTAAAAACAACTAAACTTTCCCTTTTACTGTATAACAACTCAGTTCCTCAAAGAAATACAGGCGGAAAATGTCCTTAAAAGATTTTAGAAATCTAAATACCTTTTAACAGTCCACTCACCTGTCTACATGATCCCTCACTGCACTTGAATAGGCTTGAATTTTTCCTAGGAAATAACGGAGTTTGTAACACCATTATATTACAATGGTTTCAAATAGTTTGCCTGCTAAAGAAATTTGTAGTCATCTAATATTGCATAAAACTTTTCGAGAAAGGAACATTTTAGTCACAGCATACATATAACTGGTAACAGTTTGGTTCAGTTCATTTATGTATGATATCCTTCAGTACTTATGGGTTTCATATGGGTTTCATATGGGTCTTGCAATTTCCTGTATACATTTTATTGATATTTTTTTAACTTTCTCTACATATGGTTTTGTTTGAGACATTTCCTCAGCATGGACCAAGCAAAGTAGAGTTTCTAAGCTCATTTTTATGGAAAAGTAACGCAACTCTTTTCTTTAGGTTTTCATCTGTGATCGTATCTTTGAGCGATTTTTCCTGACTTCACTGACCACTTTACTCCATCAGTTCATGGTCTTCACAGACACAGGTCACCCTGCAGCACCCTGCCACCAAAACATCACAGTTATGCCCAGTGTGGGTCCACATGGATGTTTACCAACCTGCAAGAGAAGTTACACATTGTTATTATAAAATCTTCTTCTTCATAATTTCCTCCTTAACATTTAGCTAAGGAGAATGTCTACCATTTATTGAATGCAGGGGAGAAACATAGTAACAAAGGATGAGGAAGAGGTTGAGGTACCTAATACCTTCTTTGCCTCAGTCTTTACCAGTAAGACCAGTTCCTCTCAGGGTACCTGGCCCCCTGAGCTGGAAGACAAGGATGGGGAGCAGAATGAAGCCTCCATAATCCGAAGGGAAATGGTTAGCAACCTGCTACACCACTTAGACATAGGCAAGTCTACAGAGCTGCATAGGATCCACACAAAGGTACTGGGAGAACTGGTGGAAGTGCTCACCAAGACACTTTCCATCATTTATCAGTAGTCCTAGCTAACTAGGGAGGTCCCAGTTGATTGGAGGTTAGCAAATGTGAAGCCCACCTAAAAGAAGGGCCAGAAGGAGGATTTGGGGAACTACAGGCCTTTCAGTCTGACATTGGTGCCAGGGAAGGTCATGGAGCAGATCGTCTTGAGTGACATCACAAGGCACGTATAGGACAACCAGGCAATCAGGCCCAGTCAGCATTGGTTTATGAAAGGCAGGTCCTGCTTGTCCAACCTGATCTCCTTCTATGACCAGGTGACCTGCCTAGTGGATGAGGGAAAGGCTGTGGATGTTGCCTGCCTGGACTTTAGTAAAGCCTTTCGCACTGTTTTCCACAGCATCCTCGTGGAGAAAATAGCTGCTCATGGCTTAGACAGGTGCACTCTTCACTGGATAAAAAAATTGGCTGGATGGCCGAGTGAGGAGAGTGGTGGTGAATGGAGTTAAATCCAGCTGGCAACTGGTCATGAGTGGTGTTCCCCAGGGCTCAGTACTGGGGACAGTTCTGTTTAATATCTTTTTCAATGATCTGCATGAAGGGATTTGAGTGCACCCTCAATAAGTTTGTAGATTATAAATTGGGTGAGAATGTTGATCTGCTGGAGGGTAGGAAGGCTCTGCAGAGGGATCTGGACAGACTGGATTGATGGGCCAAGGCCAATTGTGTGTGATTCAACAAGGCAAAGTGCCAGGTCCTGCACTTGGGTCACAGCAACCCCATACAAGAGTAGAGGCTTGGGGAAAAGTGGCTGTAAACTTGCCCATAGCAAGAAGTACCTGGGGGTGTTGGTTGAGAGCCAGCTGAGCATAGACCAGCAGTGTGTCCAGATGGCCAAGGCCAACAGCATCCTGGCTTGTATCAGGAATAGTGTGGCCAGCAGGAGCAGGGGGGTGATCGTGCCCCTGTACTTGGCATCGATGAGGCTGCACCTTGAATACTGTGTTCAGTTTTAGGTCCCTCAATAGAAAAAGGACATTGAGGTGCTGGAGTGTGTCCAGAGAAGAGCAATGAAGCTGGTGAAGGGTCTGGAGAACAAGTCTTATGAGGAGTAGCTGAGGGAACTGGGGCTGTTTAGTCTAGAGAAGAGGAGGCTGAGGGGAGACCTTATTGCTCTCTACAACTACCTGAAAGGAGTTTGTAGTGAGGTAGGTTTTGGTCTCTTCTCCCAATTAACAAGTGACAGGACAAGAGGAAATGGTCTGAAGTTACACTAGGGAATGTTTAGACTGGATATTAGAAAAAAATTTTTCACAGAAAAGATTATCAAGCATTGGAACAGGTTGCCAAGTGAAGTGGTTGAGTCGCCATCCCTGGAGGTATTTAAAAAACATGTAGATGTGGCACTCTGGGACATAGTTTAGGGGTGGACTTGGCAATGTTAGGTTAACAGTTGGACTTCATAATCTTAACGGTCTTTTCCAACTTAAGTGATTCTATGATTGTATGCTTCTATGATTTTAAGCCCCTACCACCATTATCTTGTCTCACCTGTGATGTTACATGTTAAGATTACAGGCAACAGAGATTTTGCAGTAAGTTTTGATGCAGTGGTTTGTTTCATGGGTTTGAATCTTCTGAAATTCATAACAAAATACTGAGATCCCTTTCTATCTTACTCCTGTTCAAAGAGAAAAGGCTAGAAAATACCAAGGTACATTGTTTCACTGTGATTCAACTTACGAGAGGAAAGAGGTCTGTCTTTGTTTCTTACATACGTGTGATCAGTTGAACAATATGACAACAAAATGCAACTAGGATCTTAATCTCTGATTCAGTTTTGATGATAAACAGGGAGAGGAGGAGCAAACGCTCCTGAGAAAATGGGGTACTCATAGAAATGCAGGAGATACAGTATAAGAAATAGGGAAAGTTTTCCCTTTCAGGTAGAGAAAATCACAGAATGCTTTGCAAGTGCAATAAATAATGTAGCACAGGGCACACAGACACTAAAACCTTTTCATTTAGCAAGAAAGCTAAATCATAGACTGGGAAGAGACTTGAAAACATGTTAAGTGTAATAGAAAAAAACATGCTACTTTCTAATGTAAAACTGAGGCTCTGGACAATAGTTTCATATTCCACAAATTGTTTCAGCTTTCTCTCTAGGACCAAAATGATTGGGTTGTTAAAGTGTTCTGTTTCTCTATTTATCAGCCTATTTGACTTCCTTAAAGAAAGATATATTTATGTTTAAAGGAATACTGAAATATTTAATGTTCTGTGACGTGTCCTAGAAGAACAACCTAAACAGCTAAACATATAAAATGCTATAGATTTTTTCTTCAACCAATTGACCAAGTTATTATAAAATACAAGCCTGAATTTGAGTAAGGAAATCAACAAACTATGGCTAACAGCAGTCATGATCCTATCATCATTGCTGATGCAAGGCCCACACTAAGCTATCCTACATGGTTCAGACCTACAGCTGATTCTGTACCTCTTCATAATCAATAGAAACATCAATAGTTTGAAGCTGAAAATATACATATATATAACTGATTCTTAGGATGCAATGCATGAACAAAACAATAAAAAGAAAAAGTCACTTGGAAAAAGGAGGATGACTTGCAATTAGGAATTGCCCTATCTGGGAGATCTTGAGCCAATAAATGTTTAACTACTTATGCAGACTGGGATGGCTGGAATGCTTTCAAGACTTATAGGACGTACTTGGAAGCCTGTTCCAATGATCCTGAGAGATGTGGTAGCAGAGGCTTTGTTGCTAATCAAACAGAAATTTCAATGCACAAGAGCTAAAATAAGATTCAATTCTTTGTTGCGCACTTATTCAGGATCACAGAAAGCTAATATCTTCTCTTGGAGAAAGCATAATTTATATGAACTCTGAAATAAGTCTTGGTAAAACAGATATAATAATACTAGGAAAAAAACCCCAGCACAAACCCAAACTCGAAAGCACCCAAACAAAACCAACAAAAAACACCCAACAAAAACCCCCAACCTTCAAACAACGAAAGCAAGATGTGAAATAGGAATACATCATGTTTTGATATCTCCAGTTTATAGACCAGGAGCATGTACCCGTGACTTCCTTCTCATACATTAAATGATGCGAAAGTAGATTCCTCCAAATTAGAAGATCCATGTTTTTTAACACAGACAAGACATTCAACAAGAATCAAGTACATGACAAGCAGTTCTAAATTATCAAATGTGCCTGGCTTTGAAGCCATCAGGAAACTAGTCCTAAGGCAAAAAGCTGAATGACTCAGTATCAGCTTTGTTTTTTACGTAATCGATGCTATCATTGCAGATGTAGAATAAAATATTTTATGCTTTTTTGCAGTACAATATCATAACTCTATAGGGGACAAATAAAAAATATGGAAGGAGGCTAAAGAGTATCCACATGGTATAAGGCTATTTTCATCAATAGTGTGCGACTTAACAGGGAAGCATCTTAAAAATAGATGGATTTTGATCCGAATGTCTGCCTATTAGATTATTGTTCTAGAACTTCATAAACAAATTTGTTAAAAACTTTTTTCTAATTTCCAGCCTTGTGTTATTCATGAACTTTATGCACATACAGCATAATCCATAGGAAACAATTTTAAAATGTTCTGACATAGTCAAGAAAAATGTTTATTCAGCTAAAGAACAGGAAAAAATGAAACAGGATGAGGTGCACAAATACGTTTCTTCTCCTCATTGTGATCTCTTAGTAAAATTACCACAATTCTCCTCTGTATGATCTCTTAGTAAAATTAATACAATTCTGCCTTGTGCAGTCAGTGCACCGATACAGCTGTGATGGTGTCCTCCCCCACCCTGACCTGACAATTTCCCACCAGCAGCGGTCGTGATGGACGTGCTTGGTCAAAGTAGATTGTTATCGTGTTGCTACACGATAGCCAAGGACTAATTTGTGGCAATGTGCGCACCTAACTGATGCTCTACTCTAGCCAAATTTGGAAGAAACTAGCATCTGCAGTCAGTAAGCAAATAGGACTACAAGTCAATCATCTTACCCCATAAATAGTTAACCCTTTGAGCTCTCCTGCAAGGCAGCAGGCTCCATGCCAGAATCTCCCTTTGATTAAGGATGCCACTCGAGGCTGCTCCTCGAGGTTGAGAGAATCCTTATCACATCAGACACTCGGTAGGTGAATTGGGAATAAGCACATTGAAACTTTGTAATCTTAGCTAAGTGATGTAAAGGATTGATTGTGCATATATAATCCTTTAGACATAAACCATTGACTGAGTCTGGAACTAAGTCTCGATCCAGCCGTGCCTAGACTTGTCTCGGAGAACGAGTTTAGAACACAAGGTGTTTAGAACACAAGGGGGTGTTCTCTGAAGCTCATGACTCAATGAGAGGGTCAGCAAATAGTTTCATCTGACCTTGTGCTCTACGAAGTAAATAATCAAGTGTACCTTGCCATTGGATCTTGTGAAACCACTGTGGTGTTTACCATTGAACTTTATTAACTCACTGTCTTCTATCTATAAAATGTATTGCTGCTTCTCTCTTGCAAGTGAAGTGCATCACTCCATCTTCGACAACAGCCAATGCACTGTGAGTAGTTCAAAGAGAGAAACTGTGCCTGGGGCACTGGAAAATCGTCTTTTATGATTTTAACTTGTTCCGTGTGTTAATAATAATGATGAAACAGATAATTTGTAAATTTTATTCAAATAGGATAAAAATTGTGATTGAGTAATCTCAAGCCATTATACTGAACCTAAATGTAACTTTGCAATTATGTTGTACAATTTCCTAAAGACATGGGAGGTCTTAAGGCCTCTATGATTTTTAAACACATATTCTAAATATCTGTATATACAAAAATCTCAAAAAAAATTAATCCCTTCCTTGATTCCTTATAAATGGGAAGACTGCTTTTTCCAGAACTAGGTGATGTTCTTTGGGAAGGAACCCATGCTTATAATAACTGATTGTTATAGATCATGTTAACTGTACATTTACTTCATTGGTCTTTCTGCACAGTCAGGTAATACTGAGTTTCATAATTTCCCTGTGAGATTATGTTTATTTAGCACCTCAATAAATAGCACAGATTTTAAAGCTATTTAATGTAAATAACCTTCAAATTATTAGCTTAAATATTTACATGTATTTAATATGTTAAAATATTTTTTTATTGACTGGAATTTAGTAATCTGTTTTTTTTTTCTTATATTTCAGTGTAGATGCTCTTACTACTGTCACAAATGCTTAAATCTACCAAGTGACTCTACGTGCCAGTAAAAATTCTGTATTAAACTCTGGAGAAAAGCGTTGTCTTTCAATCTCATGTATTGTTGTAATTTGGATAAGATTAGAATATTTCCTTCTTCCTACAATTATTTGCTTCTTCCCATCACTTGTTCTCTGTGCTCTGTTATTTTATGTACAGCTATATATCAACTAAGTTCCATATATCTTCTCTCTAAACATAACTCAAAAGCTTTACTTTGCCAAACTAATGTTTCCTTTTTTCTTTAGTTTTTATTTTTGTTGTGTTTGACTGCTGAAAAGGATCATTTTATATTGCTTTTGGTAACTTCTCAGAAGAGCTATATTTTATGAATTATCCATTCAGTAATCTCTTGGAGCCTTGATTAGTGTTTGAAGAAGTTACTGGGAACAGCAAAGACAGAATAGACCTCAAACTGTAAAGATATCTATTTCGCCACTTGATATATCCTGTGTGGCTAACTTTTTGTTTATGTATTAAAGTTCACATATTGCTGAAACTAAAAGTTACAAATGTACTTTTGCTTTTTTATATCTTTGACATTGTAATCTCCCCAAAATTATTTTTAAAGTCTGGAAAGTATGTTTGAAATATGGTTTCTCAACAGGTGTGTAAAGCTTTCAGCTACATATTTCAGAGTGCACTTGTGCAAAATGAATAAAGTAATAATATCATTAGATACCTCTTACTTTTGGAACTGTTCAGGTCATCTTCACTGCTTAACGGCTGCTACAGAATGTGCTTTGAAGTAACAACTTTCACCTTTTGAGGTCTAAAACATATTCCTTGCACTAAGATCTGAGAGAATTCTCAGGTGTCACCACTGTCACCCTTTGATTGCTTTTACTATATGCTGAAAGCACCTGAAAGTCTCCTGTTCAGGTTGCTGTAAGGTTGACAATGCCTCCTGAAATCTTCTCTTTCCTGACTTAATTGCATCGTTCTTAGAAAGGCACTCCAGAGCCTCATGTTCAAACTAAATCTGTCATATTAAAATAAGACTTTTCAGTAGCCTTGTACGATGGCTGTTCTTGTTTTTTATGCTGCAGTTGAGTGAATTATCTGTGGTCCTTCAGGGCTGCAAACAAATTAAAAGATTTAAAACTGAGCTTGTATTTATCTTCTAGAAGTAAGATTAAACTACTGTCTCTTCTTGTTTTCTTGTTGTTTACCTTGGTGATGTCCTTATTTTAGATATGTTTAACTACTTTACTTTTTCAATTAGTAGTCATGCAGTTCTCCAGAATAATGTGACCTTTGTTCTTTTGATACACTAACAAACAGCAAAAGAAAATAAACGTGCATAATCATGTCTTGGGTTATTTTTGCTGTTGCTGACTTAAATGAGAAAAAAATATAAGAAGCTTGCAATAGCAGATACTGAAAGAGAAGGAAGGGAAAGGTGTATAATTTTTTTCTCACTGAAGAGAAACAAGATTTTTTTACCAATGAATCAGCAATCAGGAAAAGAACAGATAAACTGTGATTTTCATATGGTATTTTCTGAGCTATTGTGTATTGAGTCTTAGGAAGATTTCATCCAACAATTTGTACTGGAGAAGAGTTTGGCAAGGCAGTGGGACAACCCAGGGGCAACCAGCAGCAATCTGGAAAGGCAGTTTATCACCTACTGGTAGATGCTTTGATAGGATGTTCCTCCGCTACTTCACTATCCATGCTCAGTAGGCATGGAAATAACTGCAGCCTGGAGCAATGACCACAGAAAAGATCTGATATCTTCACTCAACCCCTGCCAATATACAGCAATTTTGTGCACTTTCAGAGGGCATTTGATGTAGTATTAAGGCTTTACTTAAAATAAATCTAAACTTATATGTCTCTATAATTAGTTTAACATAAGTCTGCGGGATAACAAAATGCCAACAAAATAAACATCCTGTTAATGAAACATAGGACAACATCAGGGTTTCACACAGAACTCAGAATGCATCCTAATAAAACTCAATGGGAAGCCAATTTTAATCACACAATTTAATTTTAGTCCTGAGATTAAAAACAGTGAAAAAAAAAATCACAATTCATTAATTCCTGCAGGACACCAACTCCAGATTTAGGATATGAAAGAAAAAAAGAAAAAAAAAAGGAGTGGGACAAAAAAATCTGGAGTTAAATATAAATTACATATTTTTAATAAAAATATTACTTTTAAAAATAAAAGTTGCTCCTGCTGAATGTTATATTGTGTCACTATTCACATTGTTTCAAATATTCTTAATCTTATAGACTAAAAAGTCAGATATCTTTATACAAGGAACTCTATTCAGTAACTTTAAAAGATCTGCTGTTTTAAGGGTTGAAATTGACACAATTTTATGAAAGATTTAGACAGAAACTCAAATACCAATGGAATAGAAAATGTAAAAAAATATACCTCACATTTTGAATGGTTACTTTAAAAATTTATTCACCTTGCTCAATTTTGGGGGTCAGAACTTTTCTCCTGGTTTTCATTCATTTCCTCACGGCTTTTCTTGTAGTACGGGGTTCAAGCGAAACATAGATCAGTGTTCAGTTCAGATATTTTAGTATGTCTGGGAAGTGTATCCTGCTAAAATACAATAACAAATATTATTTGACAGCTCTGCAGATTTATGACTAAGACTTGGGATGTGGGGTTTTTTTTTAGATGTATATAAACACAGACACAAAATAAAATGTCATAGAGCTTTTTCAAAGATGAATCCTGCATGGTATGCAAGCAACAAAATTCCCTTGAACTGTTTGACAAAGATCAGAAATTTATTGCTAAATTCCATCCCTATTTTTCTATACACAAATACAAAATTTTAAGTACTTTACATGTTGTTAAAGCCCTCTCATCAAAACTTTTTCTCCTTATTCACTCTGCAGGATGAAACAAAAAATTAGATTGGGAAGGTGTTATAGTTTGGTTATGGCCGGCAACAAAAGGGCCACATGGCTGCTCTGCCGTCCCTCCCCCCGCTGGGGTGCGGAGGAGAATGGAAAGAAACAGGAAAAGTCTCGTGGGTTGGGATAAGGGCAGTTTAACCAAACAGCAAACAAAGGGAAAGCAGTAACAACACCAATACAGATAAGGAGAATACACAACACAAACAGCAGAAGGCACAGAGCCTCTCTCACTGCTCCCTGCCCCGCGTGCTCCTGAGCTGCGACTGCCTTCCCGCCGCCCAGCTCCCCCCAACCAGAACCCAGCATGGTGGCACATGGAGTCGAACACCCTGCTCTGTTTGGCCAGGCTGGGTCAGCCTGCCCAGCTGTGTCCCCTCCTGTCTCCTGGTGAAAATTAATTCTGTCATGGCCGAACCCAGGACAGAAGGCTAGGTCCAAGTGTTGTGGTTTGGCCTCAACTGGCAACAAAGAACCACGCAGTTGCTCTCACTCCTTCCCCCTCCCTGGTAGGATGGGGAGGAGAACCGGAAGGAAAAGGCAAAAGTCATAGATGGCGAAGGTAACAGTTTAAAAGAATAGCACAGAAAGAAGAAAGTATCAATCAATAATACTGATAAAAAGAACATACAACATGCAATGTTCTCACCACCCAATGCTTAGCTTGCTCCTGAGTAGCAAATCTCCCCGCTTCAGCCAGCTCCCCACTTAAATACTGAAAATGACATCACATGGTATAGAATATTCCATTTGATTGGCTGTTTGGGTCAGCCCAACCAGCTGCTTGTGAAAATTAACTCTATCCCAGCTGAATCCAGGATATTATCCACTCCTTATTCTATACCATCTATGTCATGCCCAGGGTCCACACTTTACTATCGCTTTTTCTGGTTTTATATATATATATGTACACACACACACACATACAAATATAATTAAAATCCACATTCATCACACAATCTTCACAAACTACCCCAGTGTGCGTCCTTCCATGGGGTGCAGCCCTTCAGGAACAGACTGCTCCAGTGTGGGTCCCCCACGGGGTCACAAGCCCTGCCAGTAAACCTGCTCTGATGTGGGTCCTCTCTGCATGGGTCCACGGGTCCTGGCAGAAGCCTGTTCCAGTGCAGACTACCCACAGGGTCACAGACTCCTTCAGGCATATACCTGGTCCAGCGTGGGGTCTTTCACAGGCTGCAGGTGGAGATCTGCTCCACCTTGGACCTCCATGGACTGCAGGGGGACAACCTGCCTCACCATGGCCTTCCTCACGGGCTGCAAAGGAAAAAATCTCTGCTCTGACATCTCGAGCACCTCCTCCCCCTCCTTCTTCACTGACCTTGGTGTCTGCAGAGTCATTTCTCTCACCTAGTCTCACTCCTCTCTCTCGACTGCCATTTCCCTGCAGGTTTTTCCCCTTCTTAAATATGTTATCACAGAGGCACTACCAGCCATTGCTGATTGGCTTGGCCTTGGCTAGCAGCTGGTCCATCTTGGAGTCAGCTGGTATTGGCTCTATCAGACACGGTGGAAGCTACTCGCAACTTCTCACACAAGCCACCCCTGTAGCCCCCCCCGCCCCGATACCAAATCATTGCCACACAAACCCACAACACTGAGAAAGATTTCAACCTCCAAAGAGTGGCTTAAAATTATACACATCAGTGTGAGACTGAGATTATGAAAAAGCCCTTGCACGGCTCAGAAGTACTTAAACTCCAAACCTCTTCTTAGCAGACTGCAGAGTTTTAAACTACGTATAACTTCTGGACATTGACTTTCATGGGACTGGGAGTACCAATGTGAGATTCAGTGTACCTAAATTACACACCTAACAGGAGGAATGCACTATTACATACCTACTTGGTAGAGAGTGGAATAGTAGAAGGTTTCATTTTATATTCTCCAAATAAATGTATACTTCCTCTACTAATGCAGTGTGAATCACCTCTACAGGTCTTGGGAAATTGCTTGGTCCTCCTAAATTAGGCTACACAGCTCTGTGCCTTGATCCAAGAGGATTCCAGAGGAAAACGCAAGATCTTTAACTCCACTTGGAATCCAGTTGCCTTATCCTCCTGCGGAGTCTAGTCATCTAAACAGGTCTTGTGAAGAAAGACAAAAATGATAACGTTGAGCAATCAAGAGTATTCTGCAGAGACACTACAACTTACAAGACAATCTTCTTACAAAAGAGTGGCCTGGGGATGCGGTCTTTTTTTCCATGAAGGCTTCTGCTTTTTAATAGCTAATGCAAAATGTATTTAACTGTCATGGATCAGGATCTCCAATGACTCTTCCATTCCCTCTCTATTGAGAAACTCCCTCTGGCAGCGATTCAGGAAGTAAATTGTCAAGGTGGCAAAACAGCACAAGAGAGGGACAGTGATCAGCTGTTCTGGCCACATCTCAGTCCAACAATTTCTGCTTCTAGTACTGCTGAGAGCAGAGTAACTGAGAGACTTTCTTGTCTACTCTTTCTACAATTCCCTCCCTGCCTGTCGATCAGTTGTGTTTTGGGTTGTGAAAGTTTCTAGATTCCACTTAACTTCAGAATAATTTTTAACAAAATCTCCTTTGAAATATCATTCCTTCAACAAAATGAGGCAGTTGCAAAACCCTAAGTGAACAGAGGCATAGCTGAAATGACTTGGGATGCCTTGGAAACAGAGTGCTCTAGGATAGAGAAAGAATTAAGAAAATATTTTACTTAAGCAACAGGAAGTGATTTTTGTCTTAGCACTGACAAAGATGTCAGGACTTCTGAATATGCTGTTGTGGATACATTCTCAACATTTCCTCTGAAAAATTTGACGATGCCTGAGATCTACCCTATGGAAACAAACAGGGAATCAGAGGATCTCAGGCATTCCTCAAAACTAGGTTCTGGTTATGGAAATAAATTAACTAAACTTAGCAGAAATTTGAACAGCTTGTAAATGTGCTACAGGGCAAACTCCCACTTAATGAAAGTTTCTCGGAGTCATTGGACCAAATTTTTCTTGTACAATTTTGCTGAAATTGCACCAATACCAATGAAGTAAGATTCTGCCTCCTGCTCTGTGTTTTATTTCAAATGAAAATACTAAATACAGGAAAGTGGAGAGTGTGGGAGAAGGAAATAAAGCATATGAAAATAAGTCTCATAGAACAGGAAAGAACTAGTGTAGCTTTCTTCTTAAATCAAAATCTGCTAAGTTTGTGTATGCTGTCATTGTCTTCATATCTACTTCAGGCATAAGAAGCTGAGCTCATTCTGTGCAGATATTCTAGAGTTGTCCTAGAGACAGGATATTCAAAATACTTAACTGCTATCTTGTGCAGCAAATAATTGTGAGAAAAGCATTTAATAGAGGAATTACTCCAACACGATGCTGCCAAACCATCCAAAGGCCACTCTTTCCCCCTTTAGCAAGAATCCCTACCTTTCATTTGTCTGAGTCTTGTGAGCAACAGAGTGAAAACTCATAGCACTTCTACAAACAAAAATTCTGAGTGTGATGCATCTGTGCAACAGCATGTTCTTTCATCTGCAATACAAACAGTCCTCCATCCTCAGGAAATTGGAAGCCAGCTACAAAGACAATTTTGTCTCATGTGTCTAGTGAACCAGGCCTCCAAGGAAGCGAAGAAGCCTAGGCTCTGCTCTTCACCTATTCCCTCCAAGAAGAACAACTATGCAGGGTAACATTTTCAACTAACATGTGGAACTGAGGTCCCAAAAATGTTGTTACTTGTCTGTTTGAGAGTACATCAGAAAGAGCTATCTTGAAAATATATTATTTAAACTGTAATAAAAAGTGTTGAACTGCTAAAAACCAGCAGATTCCTGTTCCCTGTAGAAGCTAAATACAAGCTTCTAGCACATTTCTCCTACATCGTAAGAAAAATAAACCCTTTGTGGAAGTAGCATCCTCCTGTGTAATTAAGGATGTCCTTGAAATAAAGTTATGGCTCTAGAACTGCCACCCTTACGCACACATAAACACATGTGGACACTCTTCCCTCCTTTCCTAGGCTGTTTGTATGCAGCAGGCATTCTCACATACAAACCGCTTTCCTAATACACTCAGGTTGAGCCAGCATTCAGTGTCCTAGCTCTAACAACAACTTAACGACTGGATAAGAAAGCACTGTTTTACTAGTGACTTTGCCAATGAGTAAGACAAAAGCCACAAATAATCCAGAAATGCTAGATGCTTCCCAGTTTCAGAAATCATGTTGAAATAACTAGATACTGACTCCAGACAAAAAAGTGTTGCCCTTTTATTGGTTAAAGCCAAGGCCAGGTGTGGTGGGTTGACCCTGGCTGGATGTCAGGTGCCCAGCAAAGCCATTCTATCGTTCCCCTCCTCAGCTGGGCTGGGGAGAGAAAATATAATAAAAGGCTGGTGGGTCGAGATAAGGACAGGGAGAGATCACTCACCTATTACCATCACAGACAAAACAGATTTGACTTGGGGAAGTTAATGATTTTATTAACAATCAGATTAGAGTAGACTGATGGTTGGTGAAGTGGATTGAGTGGTCGGTGAAGTGGATTGAGAACTGGCTGAATGGCAGAACTCAGAGGGTTGTCGTCAGCGGCTCTGAGTCTAGTTGGAGGCTGTAACTAGTGGTGTCCCCCAGGGGTCAGTACTGGGCCCAGTCTTGTTTAACTTCTTCATCCATGACCTGGATGAAGTTAGAATGTACCCTCAGCAAGTTTGCTGATGACATCAAACTGAGAGGTGTGGTAGACACACCAGAAGGCTGTGCTGCCATTCAGCATGACCTGGATAGACTGGAAAATTGGGTAGAGAGGAACCTGCTGAGGTTCAACAAAGGCAAAGGCAGGGTCCTGCACCTGGGGAGGAACAAACCCATGCACCAGTACAGGCTTGGGGTGGACCTGCTGGAGAGCAGCTCTGCGGAGAGGGAGCTGGGTGTCCTAGTGGACGACAGGTTAACCATGAGCCAGCAGTGTGCCCTGGCTGCCAAGAAGGCCAATGGAATCCTGGGGTGCATCAGGAAGAGTGTGGCCAGCAGGATGATGGAGGTT
>Ga0065711_1006119_pt1 | contig 26739 bp, 13 predicted proteins | sample Hoacrofraction12_FD_59098 | JGI IMG/M metagenome (GOLD analysis project Ga0065711, IMG submission 59098) | Hoatzin crop microbial communities from Cojedes, Venezuela - Epithelial fraction 12 v2 (version 2) | ecosystem: Host-associated > Birds > Digestive system > Esophagus > Crop | place... | reverse complement strand
TCCTTCCTTCCTTCCTTCCTTCCTTCCTTCCTTCCTTCCTTCCTTCCTTCCCCTGATCTATTCCTTCTTTCCCACCTGCCAAACAATGGTTTCTCTCTCTGTTTAGTAGGGTTTGTGTTCCACATGGTTTATTTTCCCTATTTGCTTCTTAGTTCTCATTTGTTTCACCTGCATCTTTGCAAGCCTTGGGAACTGGAGTACACTAATATTGAGCAGCAAGGGATGCAGAACATATTTACTGTACACAGTGTTTGTCAAAATCCAAGACTAGGATTTTGAATTGCAGTTCCCCTGACAATTGTGCCTCCCAGACCTGCAGATTTTACAGCAGCAATTTCACATAAGGGAAATCCTCTTCTATGCTAGCCATGTTCCTTCACTGAATGGGACCCATCCTTGACAGGTAGTGGGCAAAAATAGGGGAAAATCGGAGAAAATGTAATGTAAAGAACATGGACACTGGAAGAATAAAAGATGAGGATGTCTTGGAATATGCAAAATATGAAGAAGTGCAAGCTAATTATTACAAGTTAATAGATATCTAAGCCTCCACACAGACAAGACGAAAACAGTGCTTGGGTTGGCCCAGCTTATCCTGCACAGCTATGAACATGTCAGTCCCAAGCTCTTTCTTTGTATCAGGTCCTCTTAAAAATATCTAAATCACTCAAAAAATCCCAGTAAAAATACTAGTATGGACAAAGCTCGACATAACTAATGTATCAAATAGGACATGAAGTAGGATGTCGTACATGGGTACTCATATACAGCTGGGATATACTCCCTAACACCCACAGATCAACAGAGACCTCAGATTCATGAAGATGTCTCCTGTTGCACATCTGTCCCATGCTACTTTGTGTTGTGACCCAGCAGGTGAATGAATCCTTTGGTATCTGCAGTTCTGAAGCCAGAGAGAGCTGCGGAGATGAGCAGTGACCAGGAGAAGATGTGTGTTGGGGAGATGTCAGTTCTCAGCCTTGCCTACAGGACCTTCTTGTAAATGATATATGTCCCTTTTTGCCAATGTGTTTCAACAGACCAAATGCGACCTTGTCCCATTTTTCATGACAGGAAGAGAAAGCTGAGGTAACTGAGGATACACACAGGCATACATGTGGAGAAAAAAAGCCAGAAGTGAGAAATACCCTAATTTCACCCATTTCCAAATTCTTTTTCAGTTCTACCAACCATGGCAGTCCAGATATAAGGCTCTTTCTCAGCTGAGTCTAGTGGATCAGCACTGCTGAAATCAGGGAAATCTTAAGTCCCAAGAAAATGTGAAGACAACACCCTGATAAAGCACATGTTTCTGACCAACCACTGCTCCTTTCCCCACCTGACCTCCTGTTTGTCCTTAGGAAAGCTCTCCAAATGAGCGCTTTCCCTCTCACAGCCCAGAGCAGACTGTGGGGTTCCCCCCTGTGGGACTCCTTAGTGGAGCAGAAGAAAGTAGCCTCAGACTACTCCGTGCTGTTGAGTTTTCCAGGCTTCAGCTTTAAATGTTGGTAGAGGGTCTAATTCGTTTCCTCGTTGTATAACCTTGTTGACTGATTTACTGATGACTGGTTACAATAGTAAAAGATTTATGTCCTTAGACATTATACATGAGCGTTGCTTTTGACAGAGTGCATGGGGCTTTCTAAGGCCTCCTTCCAGGAAGATTTTATTTTTTTTTCCTTTTAATTTCCTCGTTGAATTACTCACACACATACAAATACCTGGGAGTGCACACACACTTTCCTCTGCCATAAGGGAGAAGATGCCAGCCACTATTAGCACCAGGGACCACTGCAATTCTTCTCTCATCCAGACTTGTCTTCTGTGAAAAAGACCAGCCCACAGCTTTTAGAGTGTGAATCATACAAAAATAATAATTAAAAGAATGTCAAGCGTGTCAGTGACTCATGCTTCTCCTCTTTAACATATTGCTAATTTGGAGAAAGAGGGAGATGAAAGCGAGTCAAAAGACTGAGTCTGTTCTCTTTCAAAGAAATGATACGTTTTATTTCCGCACAAAAACGGTATTTGGATTTGAATACTTCTAAATTAACCCCATTTTAAAAAAACCCTAAAAGTATGCCAAAATTAAAAACCAGTTTTTAAATTAACCCTCACTTTCTCAACAGTTTTAGTTAAAAAATGTCAAAGTAACCTGACTTTCCTTTTCATTTCTACTAGTGGACTGTAATGAGTATCTTGGTGAAAACAACATGAATTCATAACTTGTTTCAGTGTTGCTAAATATGCTTTTCTCACTAGAAGAATTATTTGCCAAAAAATGCCATGCTGCGACACTGATGACTCTGTCTGTGACAAAAAGCACGGGGTGCTCAGTCTTCTGATTTCTGCAGTCATTTTGGTATAGATAGATGTGAATCATGCATAGGAAAAATGTCTACCAGTTGTGAAAGCTTTACAAAAGTCTGCAGAATTGTCACTCATAAAAACTTCTTCTACTTTTTTGTTGACACTTTTTGAATCTGTAGAGTACAGATTAAAGATTGCAGGGATCCAAAGAGGAAGAAAGTGAACAGATTGCAGGGATCCAAAGAGGAAGAAAGTGAACAATCTGTTCTCTGTTTCTATCACAGTGAGGTGAAATAGTCATTAAATTAAACTAAACCTAGAAAGATATGTGTTGGGGCAAGATACTTGGGCAAAAATCTCAGTGCAAATCATCCCCCCCTACCCTCCCTGCCAGAAAACAACTCTCGAACAAAAAATCTCCAAGAAGAATGAAGTTTTGCAGCTGATTTCCAAAAGAAGGACTGGAATCTTCTTCCCTGAGGCTTTTAAGATCAGGTTAGACAAACCTCTCTCAGAAATGGTCTAGGTTGAGTTGCCTTTTCCTGGAAGAAAAGACAAGGTGGCGTATTTGTCCTTAAGGCTAGGTTTAAAATTCCAAAATTAGAGCTCGACTTGTTGCTTAAAGCATGCAGAATAATTTCGTTTTTAACAGGGATCTATATATTTTTCCACACAGATGGTTTATAGAGATGTTTTATTGGGATTTATTTGGTTGGCAAACTCTCCTTTTCTGACTCAAATTAATATGAGCAAAACAGGATTTTAAGAAACTGGTTTAAATATTGGTGTACAATTTTGAATGAAAGCCACAGAGAAGCAGAAAGATTTCTGTTAGAAGTTCAGTGAAATCCGGGAACCAGCATTGTGGTGTCACTTGGAGATTTCTGAAATGGAAGTTACTTTTGTATGTTGTAACTGGGAATTCCTTATTTTTATGCACTTTCCTCCAAATAGTCACTAGGAATCAATGACTGTTACTTCTTTCAGAATAAAGAGAGTTTTTTCCATTTTTATATCCCAAGAAATGACAAAAAAAATAATGCTCAGCTTCTAGCAATAATCAAAAAGTAATGTCAGCAAAAGCAATGCATAAACCCACTTCTGTCTTCGAGTTAACAGGACTTTTAGCACTTTATAGTGACTTACGGATCCAGTGATCTGTAAAAGGATTTCCATAGTTAGTGATGGCAAATTATAGACATTATGAGATCAGTGAAACCTGCAGATGAATGGCACATGTAGGCTGGTCCTTAGAAGGAATGTGGGTTAGCTGGCTATAAAAGCTCTGTGGCTGTGGTTTCCTGAGCAGCTGAAATAATTCAGTGATTTATTGCCACCCAAAGCAAGAGGTCCTTCTCTCACCCACATCCTCCCCTGGGTTGACTTTGGTGCTCATTGGATCCTTCTGTGGACCAGTCTGGTACACTGACACAGAAAATAGTCTCCCCATCTCTTTTTTTTTCAGGGTTAATTTTCTATGGGATTAGAGAGAAGTGTTGGTTAATGGGAGGGGGGAGGGCCATGCAATAAGTGCTACAGACACTGCAGGGGAAATTTCCCTTCCTCTTTCTGCAGCTGCAAGCTTTCAAATGTTCATTCTTGAAAACACAAGCCTGAAGGATCATAACAAAAGCCTGAAAGTGCAATACGTAAGGGCAGGTACAACTGACTGACAGAAGTCCTTTTTTTTCCCCCGAAAGATGTGGTACCTTAGCAAACAGTTTATATATCCAGCAGTTTATTATTTTTATTATTTTTTTCTTAGTAATTCATAGAGGATCCCCCCTGAAATGTGACTCATCCTGTGTTCAACACTATGCAAAGACACCAACAGAGAAAGGAAGATGCTCCGTGCCGTGTAGCTGTGGGATTGGCTACATGGCCAACACCCCAGACCAATGTCTGACAGAATTTTTAAAACCACAGTTTTGTAGGTCAGCTTGAGTGTTTCGCATATTTATATGTATCACTTACATCATAACTTAAGAAAAAATGAAAATTTAACTTACTTCCCATCCCTTTTGCTGGCCTCCTCAACAGAAATCTCATTCCCAGCTGCCTTAGCCTTTCCCCAAAGAGATGACAGCTATTTTGCACTGCGATGTGGCACACAAAAACATGCTTCAACAGCAAAAGCCATCTGCAGACCAGTTTCCCTCCTGTGATGGGAAGGGAGTTTGGAGAAAAGTAGGGATTAACCAAATAGACCCAACAAATCACAGTCACTCCAGGGAACACGATTCATATAGAAAAGCATAATTCAATTTGGAACAAGTCTTGCACAAGTTAAAATTTTTCAGCGAGTGCAGCGTAATGGGGCAGATCTTGATTTTTTTTCTAAACTGAGTGGGGAGGTTGGGTAGAGGTGTCTTACAAGGACACTTGAACAGGCCAGTGTCAGATAGGAGTGGAGGAGATGTCCTTCTGTTCTTTTCAGCACCCCCTGGTTGGATTAATATTTGTCTGCATCCTGTATTTCACATGAAATCTAAACCTCGTGCTCATTGACATTGAAGGTTTCCTTTTCTATATGATTTGACAGCAGCTGCAATAAACCTACTGGAGAAAGCAACATGAAAATCCCACACGTCACCCTGAGACATAACATTTCCGTAGTATTAATGTTCCCAGGAGAGGAAAGTACCCAAGTCAGAGGAGGAAAAAGATGCTGGATGTTCTCTCCCTGAATGCAGACAGCCTTTTCTCGTGCTGTAGCCGGCTAGGATCTTCCCTTGTCCATCCTGTTATTGTTCTTGGCGGGCAGGTCGGATTTCCACAAGAGAGTGGAAACGGTCTGTCAGAGCAAAAGCGCAGACGAGTACATGCATGTGTGTCTGCGGCTCTAGTCTCCCGAAAGCCCATCCCTGACACACCAGGAAGGCAGAGGAATGAAGGAAGAATCAGGAATTTACTATAGCTGATCCATGCAATAGGGAAATCAGGAATTTACTATAGCTGATCCATGCAATAGGGAAAAGTCCCTGTGGTTTCCTTGGAAGAGTCACCAGTACCCGTGCAGGTAACAGAGGCAATGAAGTTACCATTAGATGAAAGCCTCCAGGAAGGAAAAGATATAGACTCTGTTGTTTCTCTAAGTCAAGCTTTTAATTTTTTTACATTCTTTGTGCTTTCTTCTTCTCCCTCCTTCCCTTACCCTATGGCATATGAGCAATTTCTCCCTCCTCTGCTCTTCATTTCTTTTGAAAGAAATTTCAGGCTGAGACTAATTTCTGTGTGAACAGACAAGATTTTGAGAGAGGTGCCATACACTCCTCCCACTTGTCCACCCACGGGAGGAAAGCACCAGATTCCCAACAGCTGAGTTCTGATGTCTGCAGAGGTCTTTTTGCATCAGAGACATAGCATCATGTGCGGAACAGCAGTGGGAGCAAGGTCTGGCACCCAGGTGTCCTCTGTTAAGCACTGCAATATCAGCCTGCTTTTCACTTGCTCTCTTTCTGGCCCTGTCAGTCCTGGATCGCTGTTGATACATTGAGCCAGAACAGACGGATTAAGATCCTTCTGCATGACAGGTGGAGCACAGTACTATCCTAGTCCATTGCTTGATGAATATGTTCTCCTACAAAATAAGGCATGGAGCTGCTTAAATTAGGTAAATGATAAAATGAGGCTTATATCAATGGAAGTAGAAATGATTCAACCCATCAAATATCTCATTTGCCCTCTGGAGGTAACCGTTGAATGGAGAAGGCAAAGGGGTAACTTTGCCACTGGTCAAGGGCTAAACTGGATCAGATGGACAGATTTGACCTAGTGGCTCATGGTTACCAAAACGGGGTGATCCTGCAGGCCTGCTCTGCTCCACCATGCAAAATGTAGGTGTCTCCGTACATGGAGATAAGGAATAAAGATCTTAAAATCTGTTCAAGTTCCAGCTACAGAAGGGACACTTCAACTCACTGGGAGAGTGGGAAGCCCACACTCTTGTTTGTTTTCCTGGAAGCCTGGGGAGACCTCATGTTCTAACGGGCTTGCAACGTCGTGCCCCCGACAAACACCACTAGAAGTCTCAAAGAATTTTTGCCATGTATTCTTAACAATTAATCACTCCCTGGAAGTGCTGATTTTTCTCCATCAAATGCAATGGAAGCTGGAGTTTACTAATCCACATACAGTCTGTGGACCCCCGGAGCAACCTGCCTACTTTCCTTTCATATGGTGATGTCAGAAATCAGCTCTTCTGGCCTAAGACAAACAAGACATGCAAGTCTCAGACATCTCATTCTGGACAGAGTCCAGCGATAGCTACCAGATGCACACACTCTGGTGAAAAGATTGCAAAGAGATGCTCTTTCACTATGTCTTGCAGGAGAAAAGCAGTTCTGCACTGGGTCGGCATCCAGCCAATATTTGTAATTTAATGGTTTTATATCCAATTGTCAGATCAAAAGCAGCATGACCTTCCCCGCTTCCATCAGGGAAACCTCAAAGTCATTCCCTATCTGACACAGCTTGTTGCAAATGTGTCTGCTGAATGCAGAGGACGTGACTTCTAGAAACTGTGTTAATAACCAGTGTCCTCAGGAAACATTTGCGAATGTCCCAACGAACTCTGCTCTTTGCATATATGCCGCTGTACTTTGCTAGATAATTCCAGGGCCTGTTCCAAAGACATGTCTTGCTCTGGAAACAACTAATAGTCACTCTTCCTCCAAAAAAAAAAGTTAGGGATTCCTCGTACTTTACCACAAAACTGAAAGAGAGAAAAATATTTCCTGTCTTTGTAACAGCTGGTCACACTACTCCAGAGCATCCAACAAAGCAGGGCCACCACAATTTACTTTACTCAACAGGTAGCTGCTAGAGGTTTAAGCAGGGCTTAATCTTCCATCTCCCTTCAGATGGAAGTTGGTAAATTTAGCTAGGCAAGACATGTATGGAAAAAGTCTTTCAATAATCTTTTATTAAGTCAGTGACAAAGCTAGGAGAATAGACGAGCTTAGAGGCAGGAAAACCCTTCTGCAATTCTGAAACCACAGCAGTACACTTCAAGCTAAGAACATGTTGGGAACAATTGCACTGGGTGTAGCTTAATTATGTTAACCACTTGCAGAATTGATATATGAGGAGCAAGAGGATGTGTTAGCAAGGAAGAGGTGATAAGGTCGTTAGTCCCTTAGGGACAGAGAAGGAATGATATGGACAATTATCCCTTGTGAAACATTGAAAGGTTAGGACAGGGTCATGAGTGAGGAAAACTGTGCTGTGCTATAAAATCAGTATCTAGAATCTATGATTTTTTCATACAGTAGAGCAATGGATTATACTTACCAGACTCATTTCTGAATATCCTGGTAGATACTTGTTAAGGACTGGGACAGAGTTAGATGGAATATTTGATGAAAACATATCTCCCCAATAAATAAAATGTTTCTAACCTTCCCTACTTTCTGCAATAGCAGAACAGTTTCCATTGCCTCAGGGGCCTTAGTTAGTGAATCTCCGGTTTGCACAAGTTGGTGTCTCAATCCTGCCTCTAAGTCCTATGAAAGCTGCTTTCTCCTCTTGGCACTGTCCAAAGAACGTGTCTAAGTCACTTCAGTCATCTGTGCTTGACTCACCCCCAGTGGAAAAATGAGATACAAAATGATTAATCTCCTTCCTAGGAGCATCAGGATGATGTATGGAAAGGGAAAAGCATGTGTGGTTAAGGTAGAAGCGTGGCATGAAGGATGTCAGGATTCTGTTCTCGCTTCTACACCTAATACAGCTTGTGAGCCTGGGACATGTCCCACTGCCTTATGCCTGGCTGTAGTTTGAGCTTTTCTGGGTTACATCTGCATTGGAAACCATGACTGCTGTTGAGTCACCTAAGCAGCACAATAATACTAAGCTACTTTACAAAATACTTTGATATCCTAGGGTGAAAAAGGGCTTCCATTTCAAATAGCTAAGCATCAAAAATGAACTGAATCTAGTCCAACGGTTGCATTTCTTAAGGGGTTGCACTCAGAGCTTAAGAAACCCCCAGTGCAAGAGTCTACTAATGCAGCTCTTGGCTTGTAGAAGATATTCCACTGACAAAGCTGAGTGCATAGCAGGAAAGTCTGTCTTTAGCAGGCAGCAGAGCCTAACAGTCTTCATATTCACAGTGATCCAGGCTATCCTATTTCATTTTGCATGGGCATAACCCTCATGCTTCATTTGAGCTGTTTTCTCTACATTAATTACAAAGGCAGACTATGGCAATCAGTTCTGACTCTGACAAGCTTCAGTTAGCTAACTGTGGGCAGAAGCAGCCTGTAGTTATTCAGGCTATTAGGAAGAAATCTTTCAGGTTTTTTTTCTACAAATGTGTGCTGTGTCATGGTTGCTCCCTTAAACAGCACGCCTAATATCTGTTTTATATCTGCTTCTTTCCATGGCTTTGTCAAGCGTCCAGGGGCCATATGGCAAGTGCTGTAGATCACACATGGGATCTCACATATTTTGGACATATACAGTACAGACTTGTAGATTTGTTCTGGCCATCATAGGCCCTATTTATAAGAATGGGCACTTTTAAAGGTTTATATAAGGATACAAGACATTCTGCCCTAGACTCTATAGATCATGCAAATGATGTAACTTGCTAGTTGTCCAGGAATGTCCCCTAACTGTTCAGTCTTATGCTATTCCAAGAGAGAATGGTTCATTTCTGAAACAGTTTAGATGAGTTGTCTTTCCTGGAGAGGAGCTGCACAGACATACGCAAATCAAGGCAAAACCTGTAAGGAGCATGCCAGGATACACAGCAGCTATTTTCTATCTGTTTCACAGATTAAAGTTGCGGTAGGTTTGGCTGCACTGAAAAAAAAAGGAGAAGAGAATAAAAAAAGGCCCCCAAACCTGCAGCATTCCACCTTAGCAAAACATGTTTCTCCGGCTAAGTGTAAAAATATGGTTCCCTAGAGCAACTTGCAGGTCTGGGTCTTACGATCTAAGAGTCCCTAAGGGTTACAGTTTCTAAAGCCATATGCGTGAGTTTCATGCTGCTGTATTGTACATCCAGTAAAAAACCCTGATAATTCTCAAAATGCAGTTCTAGTAACATTATTTTTATCCTGCTCTGTTGTGGGTACTTCAGAAGAGTGAAGTGTGTTTTCCAGTTTCAGAAGTATTCATCATGACCTGTTCCTCCACTGTGTTTTAGCCCCTTTCAGCCTCCGCGAAATCAGTTCTGATTCTGGCAACCTTCCTCCTGCTCTGGAAGTACGTGCTTGTTCTATGATATATTTCCAATAGATAGGGAGCTATTGTTTTGACCACAAACAAACATCCATTTTGCTCATTTTAGACAAATCAAGAACCAGGAGAGTTCAAACACCCCTACAGAGGGTCTCAAAGACACTGCATCATCAATGTCAGGCACCCGGATCTGAGTGGTGCTTAACAAGTTGTTTGGCTGGAATTAGATTCTGCTGTCCATATTCAGAGTGCGAAATTATGAAAAAAAGAGGTAAAATGGGCAACTTTAAATTACCCCACCAAGCTGGTTGGTTGGCTGGTTCTGTGAAATGCGTAGTGGGTCACCAGAAGTCAAGGGGAAATGTCCTGACTTTTTCAGCTGGAAGATGAAACTTCATAAAGGAGGAGGAGAAACGAGCAGTAGGGCCTTTGTTAGCACTAGTCCCCAACAAAATGTGTGAATTGTATTTAAAACAGCCGACGTGCTGAGGAACTACAGATACGACTGTGGAGAGCCATGAAAATCCTGGATGTAGCTGCACCCAGTTCTCATATAACTACAGACTGGAAAGAGGGGAATGCACCTGCTCTGATATTAGGTCCAGGAAGACAATCAAGCTCCAGTATCAGGCCCTACCACTGTTCTATTTATTAGTATGGATGTCACCAAAGACTCCTGTTTCAGCACTGGGGTAGAATGGACACAGCTCCTCTTAATGCTCATTTTTTCACAGTTAAGGACTTTTTGGATCAGGAGGTTAAGTATGGGAACAGAAAATGTGTTATGATAAAAATACAGACATGTATGTGTTAAGCAGACATAAGGAAAGAAGAGGTTCTGTAGTGTGTTAAATCTTGCAATACTTTTCCTACTGTGGTATTTGCTACTTTATTTAAATACCTGGAATGTTCTGAAATACAGTATAATTTTGTGTCAGAAGGTGCTTAGCCAAGGAGACAAGTCAAATCTCACCTGCTCCTCTGCCATACTATCTCTCAGTCTTCATTGACACATTCATGGTAGCTCTTCAAGTGGGCCAGAGATGGATCAAACCTTTCTATTTGACCTAGAGTTAAAAAAGAACACTCACATGTGACATGAACAAACACCTTTGTGGAACTGCAAGAAACAGAGCTTCACAAGCACTGTAGAAATCAATTTCATGAGAGACCAAGGTGGAAGCAAAAGCTGTTCTCAGTCAGGTGCAAGAGAAAATCTGAATATTCACAGCAGCTCTTTGACTTTGAAGGAGATATGTCAGTTCAGTCCAGAGCCAGACCTAGACAGGGACAAAGGCAGTCCTCCTAACACCTCACCCGTGACAGCCTTGCTTTCCCAGTAATCCTGACTGATTTACCTCATGTATACACTCATACTATATGTATAAAACTACAGAAATGCAATTCACAGCCCTTTCCTGTCACTGGAGCTATGACTTTGGACTGTAGTAGTGGGGTGCACAGGGGATGCAATTGACCCACCATATGGACCAAAAGGAGTTGCTTTTCATTTATTGTCCACTTTATGCAGTCATCTGTATGTGTGCAAGGGACTCATGAAAAGTCACCTTTTATGAGGAGAGAGGATTTTTTGCCATCGTTTTATTCCTGATTAAACTTAAGGTAAAGCAATCTTCTCTCAGGCATTAGGACTTTATCCAGGCAAGCTGACCATTTTCAGGAGGAACATCCTACCAAGTGGAAAACATGTCCGATTAATAGTATTAAATTAGTGTGCAGACAACAATTTTCCTTGAATTTCTTAATTTTTTTTTTGTCCTTAAACCTGTCTCTGACCTTAGCTGTTATCTTTTTGAAATCAGAGGTGTGACCTCTTTCTTCTTTTCTTTCCATAGTCTAAAGGAATAAAATAATAGTAATAAGAAAAGCCTCACCAAATCATCTGTTTAGTCTCATCTCCTTGGTTTTGTTGCTGGTCAGTCTGGTGAAGTACTGAGCTGGGAATGTGAGTCTGTAGTGTCAGTGTTCATTAACGTAAATACAAGGAAATGGAAAAACATTCCAAGAGCTGGATTCACACTTACACTAAGGTCCCTTTTTACTGCTTTGGCTGTGGAAAGAGACCAAGAAGTGGGTGGGCATGTCATTTAGTAGTATGTTCCCATGTTTACAGCACAAGTACTTTCTCACCTTTCAACAACTCTACTTAAATTTGTTGAGATGGACCACTGGAGCTGTTCTGTAAAGCTTCATTCATCAAATGGCTCCTACTTTGCTGAGTAGCCATATTTAAATACTTATGAGTAGCAGAGGAGCAACTGAACCGAAGAAAATAGGGAAATCTTTGGTCATGCGCTACTTAATGGTCTCCAGATGAAGACCAGGGCTGGGGTTCCTTTCACGTAACTTCAGATGCTGTAGCATCTTTTTCAGAGTTGGCTTCTCCTTTCATAGCCAGTGGAGGTGTAGTGAACCCACTCATCGGAGATCATCATCTCTTCCTAAAATATGTGGTAAAATAGGTCAGACAGTCTGTACCTCAGAAGTTTACTTCTCTCCATTGAGAAAGTGGGGATCCTAGTGTTACTGAGTTGCTTCCAGCCAGATGAGATGACTCACTACTGTCCATTGGATTTCCCTGAAGTTTGACTAATAACACCATATTCACGAGCCTTGACCAGACCTTGGGAGGTCTCCTGAGACTCTGTTGTGTCCCAGCAGACGAGATGTAGGCAGTTGGTTTGCCAAAAAACAGCGAGAATGTGTCCAGCTGAATCAGGGATTGCCCTTGGAAACTACTGTTTCATAGAATGACAGAATCATATAAAAGTTTGAGTTGGAAGGAACCTTATAGATCATGCAGTTCCAACCCCCCTGCCATGGGCAGGGACACCTTCCACTAGACCAGATTGCTCAAAGTCCCTTCCAACCTGGCCTTGAATACTTCCAGGGAGGTGATATCCACAACTTCTCTGGGCAAACTGTGCCAGTGTCCCACCAACCTCGTAATAAAGAATTTCTTTCTTATATCTAATATAAATCTACCCTCTTATAGTTTAAAGCCACTACCCCTTGTCCTATCACTACATACGCTTTTAAAAAGTCCCTCTCCAGCTTTTTTGAAGACACTTTCAGGTACTGGAAGTCTGCAATACGGTCTCCCCGGAGCCTGCTCTTCTCCAGGCTGAACAGCTCCAAATCTCTCAGGCTTTCCTAATATGAGATGTGTTCCTTCCCTCTCAGTCTTCCCTTTTCCAGGAAGAGTTTAAAGTTCACTGGACTTGTGACTGGACAGGAGCAAAGGAGGAGTTCACACATAACCTGTCACTTGTCTCATCAAGGCACTGGCAAATAGGAGTAAGGCTTAGGGGTCACCTCCATGGTCTTCTGCTCAGGGAAGGGAAAGGTAATCTTCTGAGAAAGGCCTCTGAGAGCCAGAGTTATTGCCCTTGCTGTTGCTGAAGGGATGAAGGGATGAGCTTCTAGCATAACCAGACCTCAGCCCAGCCCGGCTGCTGTCTCACATTGTGACAGCAGCACAGAGAGGCTGATTTTCCAGTGCACTGTCTTAGGCGGTGGGGTCATGTCTCTCTTGAGGTCCCCTGCAGTCTGCTGCACGAGTGAGTGGCCTACTTTGTACTTCAAGCCAAAGCTACTGCTGGATGTGAGTGGTAAGCTTCTTTAGGCTCAGCATAACAAACAAATTGTGTGGTAGACCACAGGCAAGTTGGAAAACATGAAGCTCCGCTTTAGCTGTGCTGTCAGCAGTGGCCCCTGGGGAATCTGACTCTCCTACAGATCTAATCCTTGGACAAAGTCTGTGATTCCCAATGTTCTGTGGCCAACAGAAATCTGAAATCCTTCCATGTTTCTCCAAGGCCACCAGGGACCCCTGTTATCAAGTCTGAGACTGAAAATGCCAGACAAGTCTTCCAGGGAACAGCTGGAAGGACCACCAACGCTCTGCAGCCAGGGAACGGATGCCACTCTTCCATTACAACATCACATGTCCTGATTCATATGCAGCATCCGGATGTTGCTAGCTATGTTTTAACCATATGCAGCTCTTTCCCTTACCTGTCATCATCTCCAAGTGCCTGGCATCTTTGACACAAGCAGCTGAGCTTAGGACAGAAGGAACTGGATGGAAATCATGCGACTGGTTTACTTTGGAGATGATTCTAAATAATCTGAAAAGCTCTTGGCCTTAAAATGCAGAAATCCTCTTCTTTTTCCCTTCGCTTGTAGCTTGCAAGAGTTCAAAGACCACACAAAGCATCTGCTAAAAGACTTTAGACTGACTGTAGGCTCCAAAGCAACTGTAAATAGACCTTCATTCCAAAAATAGAGAGTGAGCAGCTTCTCCCTTTCCAATGTTCTGGACAGAAATCAAATTCAGAGCACAGGACAAGTAGGACTCCTTCAGGTCCTTGGAGTCCAGTCTTCTGCCATCTCAGAATTTCAGACGGATTGGTAGAAAATCTGTGCTATGTCCAGTACATATCACAAGCCACAAAATGCTTCCCTGCAGCCTGTCACTATCCTTGCTGCAGAGGCCAAAAGACTCCTAGATTCAAAGACAGAAGGAGAGGGAGAGCTGAGGCTAGGCCTCTGCAATTGCAAAAAATTTATTATGAGAAATCAATATTCCCTTCCTATGTTCACATGGTTGAAGACTAAGTTAAAAAAAAAAAAAAAGCCAAAACACAAAAAAAACCCAAACCTCCAGGAAAGCAGGATGATGTTACCATAGAGGAAACAGTGAGGAAGGAGCAGATTGATATCTCCAAGGGGCAGTGCATTGTAAAGAGCAAAGTCCTGAACTGTACATCCTTTTTACTTTCTCCATGCTTACCTTTACTGCAGTGCAATCATCTCCTCCAAAACAGGAATGCCCCAGAGCTTTTGTGGGACAATTCAGTGACTCCAAGGGGCCTGCTTTTCCATCAGATCTTTTCCATGGGTATTTGAACATGTATTCTGATCTTCATGTGTTAAAATTCAGTGTACTGAAAGATGATGCTGAATGGAAAAAAACCAGTCTACCTCTTGCAGAGATGCCAGCTGTAGTGACTGTACCATGAGTTTCACTTTTTTTTTTTTCTCCTTTAACTTCCAGCTGCTGGAATCGTGTGACTTTCTAGATTTTAGATTATGAACTACAATCAGACCAAAACAAGTTTTCATTTTTTGTGTGGTTATGGACAAAAGGGTCAAGCTGCATAACAGAGGGCAGACAATTGTATTATTTCTAAAAAGAAAATCTTCTTGATTTATAGGTCAGTCCTTTAAATTTCAGCAACATTTGACTAATGACTTGTGAGTGTTGGAGAAGCTATGTTGCATATCAATGCCCAAGGTTCCAACAGTGCTCTCTGCATGGAGGAAGTCCTGTGCAAAGTTATGTACCAGAGTCCTGGTTTCAGACTACAGACAGGCAGTTTCAGATTAGTGTAAAATCTTAAACCAACCCAAATTTCCAGGCATGAAAGGGAAATGTTTGGGAAACAACTTTTTACTGACTGAAACCATCATGTTTTCAATTACTTAATGTTCTCCCATTCACCTGTGGCATAAAAACTTGTGGTGGTGCAACAGAAATCTTGTGAACTGAGGTTTTGTGCCCACAGGACAGAGAGAAATGTATTGAATTAGATATATTTTCTAATATTCTTCTTTTTTTCTGAATGTATCTCACTTCTGAAAGGTATTTGGCTAAAATTTTAGGCACCAAAAATGTAATGATGATAAGATATTAAAACTTCCAAGCATTTTATCCTATGGAAAAAATAGAAGAAATAGCACTTAACAGCAAAAGAAAGAATGAAATCTTCTCATTGTTCTCAGATTCTTCTATGAATACATGGGCTTTTTGGTTTATTTCCATACAGTGTTTACACTAATGGAATCGTTGCAAAGCTTAGAGGGACAAATAGACTCCAAAGGGGAAGAAAGCAAAAATTAGCAGGAAAAATAAATGAAAAGTTCTTAAATAATCCCTGGTCATCAATCAGCTGAATGAAATCAGCTGCAAACTAAGAATATTCAGAAAATGTACAGGTACTACAAAGTGAGTTGAAAAAGTAGGATTATGTATTTTCTTGCTGCAGTACTAATTATCTTAATGTGCTTATTAATTGTACAATACCAAGAAACTCACTTTTCTGTTGTTTTGAGGCTCTTCTGATCCCGTTGCCTGTGAAAAGACAAAATGCATTGGATGTACTGGGGGTTTGAGATGGAGTTGACGTGTGTTACTGTGTGGTTGAGTTGGAGATGAAAATACCACTGAGTTTGATTTCCCATTTATTTTATTCTTATGGATAAACAACTAACCAGTGTCATCTGGAAAGAAAAGAAAGTGAAATGAAGCTGGAGGGGAGAGTACAGAGCAGTTCTCTAACCTAAACTACAAATAGACCCAGATTTGATACGTTATGATCAGGTAGAGACAACTGTTAGGAAGATTTTCCTTAAGGGGTTCAGAAAATATAATCCAGAACAGAATTTAGTTCTCGTGCCAAAAAAATTTTTGCTCCACTCTTATTAGAAAAAGAATGAAGAAAAAAAAAAATCAATTATTTCCCCTGAAATACCACAAGGGTAGAATTTTATGCAGCTTTTTAGAGTCAGGACCATGAGGTTTTTATTTGGAAATGCCACACGAAGCAATGTTTCTACGTGATACTCCCAAATGAAGAACACATGGTTGCAGGAAGTGCCTGGAATGGTATTATCCTCTATAAACATGCCTGTTCAAAACTGCTAACAGCGTGTTTCAGAGGAAGATGGCTGAGGGGAAGAACAGAAAACTATCAGCTGATTTACATCATATGACCTTCGAGAAGTGATTATAGGTAGTTAAATGCTTCCCAGGGACTTGGATATCTACTAACGTTTTCATATCTTCTGCAAAATTCATAGGGTGGAAGGAAAATAAAAACCCTAAGAAAAAAAAAGAGGTCTGCAGTTTGGAAGATGGGTGTAACTTTTTATTGGACAATTTTATTAAAGAGGGGAAAACCTGGTAAGGGCATGTCCTCTTCCTGGTTTTGTTCTGTTGCCTTTCCCAGGCCTCTGGCTGTCCTCACCCTTGTCTCTGCTCCATTAGCAGTTACCCTGCACGTCACAGCACGGAGGAAGTGTGCATGAGATGCTTTCTCCAGTGTTTCCTGGTGGTGACTCTCTCAGCTGGAATGAACAGATAAAGTAAATCAGGGCAGAATTTGGTGTTATTTCTGTGCAGTTACTCAGACAATGAACTGCATCGATGGAGTTGTGTCAGTGTACGTGGAACAGGCAGAGACCTTTCTGTTGACAGCCTAAGGGAAGACTTTGATCACATCTGTTGTTGTAAATTGAAAAAGAACATTCTCCAGCACCATGGCTGGAGTGGCCTATGCCTGCACCTCTGTGCTCAGGGCAGGGTAAAACCTGTCATCTGGATTTGTCCCTGGCTTGCGCTTACCCTCATATGGGAGAATTCTAGCCATTCTGGACCAAAACTGTGCCAAGAACTTTGCTAAAACTGCAGTGCCAATGAGACCATATTCCAGTGACTGAGACTCTACTTCATATGACAGAGTAGATATAACCTTGAGGTTGGATCCTGATGTTGCTGTCACACAGGGTTAACTCCCCTGCACAGAAAGAGACAGATGTTCTTCTTTCACAGAGGAGCTCTCGTCCAGGAAGGTGTACCAGCCTTTGAGGGAGTACTTGCTGGTGTAATTCTTGCTGGGAGAACATAACTAGAGCAAATCAGATTTGGATTAAGCGTTGTCAAAAGCTCTGCTTGGGCTTTCCTCTGCTTCTCCCCAGGTGGTTGCAAGGAATGAATGGGATGGCATTAAAAACAATAGACTAAGACTTCCGTGGTCTGGGAAGATTATCATCATCATGGTAAGAGAGCCAACAGATTTAGCAAAAACCAGTGAGGACAAGAGACAAACACAGAGCTGTGAAGACAGTTTGGACACACAAGGGGGAAACCACATGACAGTGGAGTTGGAAAAGGCAGTTTATAGAGCTCCTCTGGGCATGGAAATAGTTTGACACAAACCTCCCCACTGGCAGGTAGAAGCACTTCTGATGACAAAGATACCAGGGTGAGCATGGGCAGCAAGCAGAGCTGTGATATTGCGGGGTGCTGCAGAAGCTGAACCATCATTGTGAGTTTGGGCTGGAGACCCAGAGGAATGATGACAAGGAGCAGAGAGATGAGTTTTGTTCACGTGATGAGCCTAGGGAGACTGCACCTGGGATGCTGCTCTCAGTTCTGGGCACCTCATTACCAGAAAGATATAGATGATCCACAGAAGGTAAGTTGGGGGAAACTCTACTTCATGATTAACTGGCTGAGGAAAAGAGCCTGTGAGTCATGTGTGAAGATGAATGGCTTGGCTCTGAAACCACAGCATGGGGAATCTAGTAACAGTCTATAAACATTTGAGGAGAGGTTACCAGAAAGCAAAGAGGTAAATTCTTTAGCATGGAGCATGGGGCTGATATTTGGACAGAGAAATTATGAAAATCAAATTGCTGGAGCAACAGCCACTCAGTTCTGGAATAGGCTGTTTGTGGGAATGGTGGCCACGGCAGGATTTTAGCTGTTGTGTCGCCATTACTTGGTAAAGTTTAGACACATGAGAAACAGTTGTGTTCTGGGAAATGGGGGAAGACCNCTGTTTATTGGGGTCATAAACCTTACCTGCTTGAATGAGTTGATGCAGTAGGGTTCTGGGAAGAACAAACAGGGAAGCAATACAATGACTTCCCAGATAAGAAGACCTGGGTATACACTTGAAAAACAGTGGAGAAAGCCATTAGGTCTCAACAGTCTGTCTCTTTTTTTGTGCTTTATCAGAGTTGGGTGTTGCCAGATCAAAATGATATACAAAGACAAAAATGGCTTAATTCCCTTTTTTGGCAGTTACTGGGATGTCAATGACAAAGAATTTCTGCCATCTCAACATAGGTGATCACTAAAGGACTGGTGAGTAAACATGTGTATTAGATCTTATGGATATTGTGGTTTATTTCTTAAAATATGTTTCCACTTGGATGCCTTTGCTCCAAGTAACCACTTTCACTTTCACTTTTAGCAAGCCGTTAGTTGTCAAATATTAGTTGTAATTTAGACTGTCACCACAAAGAGAGCAGGAATGTTGGCGCTGAGACAAGCTGAGATAATTTTGTTTGTTATCAGGCAGGTGAGATATACACTGGAGGAAGAAAAGAGCACAGACCTGCCACTGGGGCCACAGGGCAGATGGGAGCCTGGGAGAATGGTTGTGTGCGAGGAAGTCCCTTGGTTGGTCTTTGGAAATCCTGGAGTAATTGTAGGAGAGTGTCAGTAGTGTGGAAGCCCCAGTATGGGGGCCATTTAAAACCAGCACCAGAAGATGGACTGTAAGGAGTAAGATGGACAAAATACATAGGCCATGTGCTATAGCTTTTGGGTATATTTTTTCCCAATAGCAACACACTTACCAAATTGGGTACTTCAGGGCTCTCAGCTACTGGCCCAAATTTTAAAGGCNTTTGAGCTCCCACTCAGCTCCCTCTGATGTCAGCATTGTGAATATGGGAATTTTTATTTTAAAGGTAGCAGTTCTAAGTCTCAGCAAGTCTTCAGCCCCAGTAGGTTAAGCACTCTGCACACATGCACAAAGCAAGGGTCAGCCTCGCTCAAGGAGAGCTTACAACACCGGGAAAAGAAAAGCCTCTGTTCCTACTGAACAGATAAAAGACTGGAGCATGAGAACTTAAATGACTTACTAAGGTTACAAAAATTTGTCTGTGTCAAAACCATGTACCACAAGATGTGTGTCTCCTCTTTTACAAAAGTTAATATTCACTGAATATGTGTCACTGAGATGGGAACCCATGTCCAGCCCAACTTTCACACACACATGCCAAAGTCACTCTGGGAGAAGGTCTATGCAGCAGTTATTTTGTTAGGACTCTGGGATAACTGTATTTGAAGACTATGCCTCCAATGGAGCTCCACTGAGCAAGCTGTTAGAGACCCTGAGCATGTGGCTACCAGCTGAGGAGCAAAGATGGACAAAACACACCAAAGTGTCCTCTTGTGGATATACCTGGGTGATTGAAGATGCCCTCACTCTTTGTTTCTATTCCACAGGCTCCACTGTGAAAGGAATAAAGCCTGGTAAAGGGGAATTAGTAGCGCACTGGAAAATGCTCTCATTGCATTGACTGCCACAGCTCTTCCAGTACCTGTAGTTTCATGTTGCTGAAGTCAACCTCAGGCTCTAATAGCTGTAGCGTCTGAGCCTTACTGTAGATGAACCCATCATGTCATTTGCAGAGACATGCAATAATGCTGCAACTATTTTGGAGGTTATAATTTTCATAAATCTATTTTCTGTTTACTGCATAGTGGGATTAGCCTGTGTTCAGGAACCTGCATCTTTCTAACTTCTTGAGCCTCTCAAACATTTCTTCAGCGACACATGTCTACATTGCTTTCCAGAGGAAAAAAAAGAGAAAAGAAAAGAAAAAAAAGACAGAGGCGTCATTTTCAGAGCTTGCATTAGGATTACTCGTAGACTGAAAGATGTGTTGGAGCTTGGACAGGTCTGAACTATCGCTACAGTGTGTGAACACGTTTCTGCTTATCAGCACACATGTGTGAACATGTGGGAGGGCAGTATATGACTGTGCATGTATGTGTGATATCCATTTGAAGCCATGGATCCTGGAATCTAACAAGGACAGCTGCCAAGTAGCACTCATCGCTAACTCATAAGACCTGCTCTTCCAGCTCCTGATTAGGGTTGTGGGTAGGAAGCTGGCAGCAGTGACTTTTAGGAGCAAACCACAGAGAAAAAGCAGGATAAAAATGTAGCAAGAATTCCTTGAGGAGGCAGAAGTTGCTCGATGTTGTTCACTACAAAGACAGCAAATAATAGTAATTGAAAAAGTTCAAATTAAACTGAGTTTATTAACACCCGTTGCTCCAGACTGTATGTAATGGAGTTGTGGGAAGCGGATAGAGAGGGATAAATGAGCAAAGTCTCAGGTCAATGATACAACGCTGGAAAATGAGATTCATATTCCCTCAAGTGAATTTAATGCTTGTGGATTTCAAAATAAAGACTTGCCTCCTAGCTTTCACAACTAAGGGGCAAAGGTACAACCTTCAAGTTTTCTGTTAGGAGAGCTCCCATAAACAGAGATGAGAATGTTGGGGGCGGGGGGAGGGAAGACATTTTTTCCTTTTTTCGTTATAAAAGGCCAGAGATGATTTTCATCAATATTTAAGCCTTGGAAAAAGTTTTAAAGAAATGTATCAGTTTCCTACGAATTTTAGTTGGAAATTATATTTCCTGATTGGTTCTTCCTATTGTTTGAGTATTTTATCGAAATACAGACTGAAGGGAAGAAAAAAAACCAAATAAAAGCAAACCAAAAAAATTCTCTCTTTCCAACTTCAAAGTCAATTTTCTTAGGAGTTTAGAAGAAAATAAATGGACATAGAATGAAAATCTCACTCCAGGCAGTTGTTAAAGCTTCTGGTGTTACAGAATTTTTCTCTAATTTGGACTGAGGTAAGAACACATAATCAAGTAAATATACAAACATGTACACAAGTCTAAAGTTTGATGAAAAACTTGTTCTTAAGTATGGATTACACATGGTAGAAGATCATATCTAGTGCTAGAGTTGATTGAGAAATTGCAATGAAAAAATATTATGTCAAAATATGGCGTAACACTTCAGCTGAAAGACTTTTAAGAAAGTTATTAATTCTTTAATTCTTCAATAGAGTTGGAGGTGTAGGGTGGAAATAGGTAACAGCTAACACTCTCATTTTGAAAATAAGCAGCTCAATTCAAATCCGTGGTGTGCCTGTGGGCTTCTCACATTTGTGACGAATACCATAAACTGGGATTTTACAGATTATCCTGACGTACCTCGCTCTTTTTTAATGGAAAGTTTTTGCTAGGTGTTGTTTCATTCTGCGTCAGAATGAAAGTGCATTTGGAAACCTCAAATGCTTTTCTGCAGTAAAAGAGCTGCTTTTCTCAGCAGTTCCCAGGGTTGAGTTCCAAAGCAATATTTGCTATGTTTGGAGATTATATGCAAGGTTCCTGCCTCTGATTGCAGCAAATTCCATGCCAGAGCCCTTCGTTCTCTCTCATCTTTGTGCCAGGATCCCATATTCTAGTATCATGGTGAATTGTCATAGTTGTTAATCTTTTGTATCTTTTGCTTATTGAGAATGCTCCTTGACTAGTATTGTTAACCCAGAACCATACAGGAGGGCTTTGGGATCCTCACAGCTTCTGTGGGCCAAAATCATGCAATTTAACAATATCACAACTAAATCCTAGTGTTATTAAATTACCAGTGGAGATGAAGCACACTGGAGCTAAGGGCCAATGTAGTCGTCTAAATATTTAAATTCATAGTGTTTGCCAACAGAAAGGGTAAAATTATTCACATAAAAAGCTGTATGACTGAAAGCTGGAGACCCAGTGCAACCAAACAAGTTCCTGTTGGCCTCCTCTCTGGCTGTGTGGAGGGACTGAGCTCTTCAAAGGGCAGACTCACTCTGTCCTGAGAGTGTTCTCCAACATGGGAAGGATGAATCACTCTATGGAGATGTCTTCTGTCTTTTCATCGGCCTAGAGAAGAGTCCCACATTCCAGTTGAGATTCAACATCAACATCTGAGAGTGAAACTGAGTGAGTCTATCCACACCCCTTCTTCCATAAACACATTGTTAAAAACACCAAAATTGATCAGTTAAGGAGGAAAACTCATGATTTCCCTTATACCTTCACACCACCTGTAAAAGGACCACTAACAAAACATGACATCCAATTTTCTTTTCCAACCCCAACACTTGCCCTAAGTAATGCATTTCTCTCCAGATTAAAGTGATGCTTGAAACAAAACACCTTACAGTGACCTTAAAAGGTTTTCTAGAAATTAGATCAAACCATCCGATTCATATCTGCTCTTTGATAAGAAAATTACTGTTCATTTTTACATTGTAAAGGTAGCTTTACTCTTAAAGTATAGTAAATATACTTTAAAACTAAGGAAACTGAAAAAATAAAGAAATTTTCAGGTAATCAAGTTCTTTTACTTGATTCTTTGTTCAGAAGAGCCTCTTTTTTATGTTGTTGCATATCAGTCATTTGAAACAGCAAATGCTGCCATCATTCAGTTATTTTGTTATCAAAATGATCATAGTTTAACCTGCCAGCTGGCAGCTAAGCACTAGGCAGCCACTCACTCAACCCTCCGCTTCCCCCCCAGAGGGATCGGAAGGAGAAATGGACAAAAGGCGAAACTCATGGCTTGAGATAAAGACAGTTTAATAAGACAACAAAGTAAATACTAATGTTACTAGTACTACTGTTAATACTAATGAGTATTATAATGAGAATAATAATGACTATAATGACTATGCAAAGCAAACTATGTACATTACAGTTTTTCTCACCACCTGATGACTGATCCTCAGCCAGTCCCCAAGAAGCAAATGTGGAATGCCAAACCCATTAATTTTTGAGAAGATTCAAACTCCCCAAAACAAGAAGAACAGAAAAAAACTTCCTGCGCCCTGGCCAACGTCCATTCATAAACCAAGCGTGACATCTTTGGTATGGAATATTTCCATTGGCCAGCTTGTCTATCTGTCTTGCTGTGCTTCCTCTCAGCTCCTGCACACCTGTTTGTTAGCTGAATATGAGAAACTGGAAAAAGTCCTTGATTTCATAGCAGCAACTAAAACCATCAGTGTTATCAACATTCTTCTCATACTCAATCCAAAACAGCTACTGAGAGGAAAACTAACTCTATCCCAGCTGAAACCAGGACAAAAATATAATGGCGGGGAAGAGTTTGTAAATGAAAGATCAAGGTGAGATCTTTCACTACAGATGTTGGTAAAGTTACAAAGTTCAGGGAACACAAGCTCTTTTTTGAATGAAGTCCAGGAGATATTTCAGAAAGTGTTTCTAAGTATTTGTTCTTAGTAAATATTGAGTTGAAAAAAACCTTCTTGAAATAAATCCTTTCTGACTTTGTAATGTCATTATTGTTTATTTTACCTCTAGTGACATATACATGTAACAGCAACATTATGCTATAATGTGTCAAACAAAGAAACTAGAAATAAAATTTTCTCCTTGATTGAAACAAGGTATTTTGCTTTTAATAAATATTTTGTGCTGACAGGATCAAATCGTGACTATTACACATTAATGAAATGAAGTATTTCCCTGGATCTGAACAGTATTCTTCCTCAATTAATACTGTTTTCGTGTGACTTCTTGGAATTCTCATGTTCATTTCTGGCTTAATAACAGCTCTTGGGACTGAGGTGGGTCTTGTCTCATCTGATGAGGACATCTAGTCTTTGGACACCTGGCTTGTGTAGTTAATAGAGTCTAAATTTCGCAGCTGAATTCATCTAATCCTAAAGAAGATACTTCTGACATGTCAAGTAAACCTAATCGATAACTACCTATTTGTCCCCATCGGTAATTTTTATTATTGATGGACAGATAGATATTGAAATCAGATGCATCCAGTATGATCTACTTTAGGTAAATCTAAATTAAGTTTTATTTTTATCTTATCTTGCTTACTTTTGTCATTGTGTCTTTAATAATGTCTTTTCTTTGAAATATCTTCTGGAGTGTTAGATGCTACTGAAGCTCAGTGGTCACTATTTACTCATTGAATATAAACTTTTCTCAAACTATGTTTCAGTAATCCAAATTTGAGGAACTCACTAACAAATAAACATGTTGTTAGACATGATATTTCTGTCTGGGATGAGACAAGCTTGTCTTCCCTGCACAGAGGCTTAAGCTAACTCATTTTTCCATGCAATTGGAGTGGACTAAAAGCATGTTGGGGCACAATTGACAAGTTTTAAGTTCAGGAGCTACCAGAATTTAATTGCATTTGATTTTGTGCCCATAGCACCATTTTTCTATGTAAATGAGCCCATGCTCAGTAAAAGGTGGAAGATTGCTTGACCTCCCCACTGCACACAGCATAACATAGTCATGATGGGTCTGGTTCATATGCACTGAAATCTTTCTATAGATTTCAACGGGCTTTTGACCCAGTCTGAAATGGCTCCCATATGTGATGGGAACCAGAGCTGAACACAGGTCTTCTCCATTACAGCACAGTACCTTACCCAAGAGCTCCCTTTCTCTTCTATTGTCTGAAGAAGGGTCTCAAACACTCATTCGAAGAGTCTCCTCAGACCACTGGAAACAATAAAAAAAGAAAAAAAAGGTCCTTGTGAAACAGGCCTCCCAGATGAACTGAGGGAGATGGCCCAAAATGCAGGAGTTTCCTATGCGATACAGGAGATTTGGCAGCAGAAGTGGAATTATATCTCATTCCAGACAGTGAAAATAACCAAAACCATGAGGTTTTTCATGGAACAAATGGAAACCATGTGACCCGTCACAATGGAAAAAGTGTAGCTGCTTTCAGCTCCCTAAGCCCTGACACTTCTTTTTGATTTAACCACAATAATCTAAGTGGAAAATGAATAAATGTCAAGTTTTTTTCAATAAATCTGTGCACGAGTGAGAATAAGAACCAGAATAAATGCTTTTCACAACATAATGTTCATATGTTTGGATCCCTGACAACATTTTCTTTCTCTTATTTTTTATTATTATTATTAGGCCTGGTTGTACCATTCATTATAAAAAACAAAATATTTTAAGACAGGGAACCTGCTAGCAATTGCTAAGCCTGGAGTGAAAGCCCAATTCATAACAAGAAGACCTGAATCAAGATACATTCTATCTATTCTTATGAGTTTAAAAAAAAAAATTAAAAAGGAGTATGAGATTTGCCCAGTGCTCACTTATGCAAGATTTCTGCATACCAAAATGAGATTGGTTGAGCATGAAACCTCAAACATACACTCACACAAGAAATCAAGTGGGCAAAGACTGTACGTCATGGTTGTCTTTCTGTCACATTAATGTCACATTGTCCAGAGTCAGCAATAACTCATGAAGCCTTATATACAACTACAATCCAACTGTGCAAGCAGTGGCTCAGGTACCTAACCTTAGCAGATTGCCTTCACTGTGTTTTATGTTTCCACTTGAAAGAGGTTAAAAAAGAAAATAATTGCCACAAGTATCCACACCTCAGATGACATCAGTCTGAAGTAATGAGGTAGTTCCAGATCCGATGAATTCATTCCCCAGTGGTCAGAATTAGACTGATTTGCCTAATGTCACATAACAGGATGAAAAGACAAAAGTGTATCCTTTATCTGATGCCACAATGAAGTCCATGTTGTTATTCTGAAAATAACTCTCATGTGCTTATGTACTTGACTGAATAAAAGCCACAAGGATGATCACTTCATCTGACATTGGTGCTGAATGAAAGTGATCTCTTAAATAGTGTCTTGTTATGCAAGAAAGAGTAGTTTGTGTATCACTGACACTTACAGCAGGGACTAAAGATAACTTATGACTTTGTAATTATACGGGAAACAGACCTTTCTCTGAGGCTCTCTTTCTAGACAGAAAGTGAAAGACAATATATTTCTGGGGCAGGATAATATTCAGATAGTGTAATAAAATATATTTACCACTACAAATCTTGCCTTGCTTATGACTTTAACCTGTCAAAGCTATAAAAACACTACAGTTGTATAGCATCTATTTTACCTCCCAATGTTAGCTTATTTCCTAAATCTGATTGGCTTTGCTGAGCTGTGAATAGTCCTCCAAAGACTTATATTGGCTTTCTTCATATGGTACGTGCAAAACTAGAAAACCATGTAAATCAAAATGCTGTGACAGACAGTCTCCTTGAGGTGGACGAGAAAGCTATGAAGGTCAGCATACTTCAGGCTCCACTCCCTGTCAAACACTAATCTACCCTTACTGGAAAAGATCAAAGCCAGATTCCCACTAGCAGGGTTGCTGCTAGAAATGGTGCAACCAAGGATCTCTGTTGCCTGGGTAATACCCAGTATTTTCATTCAAAGTGTCATGATACAGAGTGATCTTGGTGCCACCTGTCCTGAGCTTTCTAGTGTCTTCTGCAGGTAGTTAGTCAGTTCAGGAGAACATATTGCTGGTGGGGGAAACGTGAGCCACTCTCCATCATCTTTGAGAGGTCTGGAGGACAGGAGAGGTGCCCAAGGACTGGAGAAAGGCCAATGTCACTCCAATCTTCAAAAAGGGCAAGAAGGAGGACCCAGGGAACTACAGGCCAGTCAGCCTCACCTCCATCCCG
>Ga0065711_1003701_pt1 | contig 26739 bp, 24 predicted proteins | sample Hoacrofraction12_FD_59098 | JGI IMG/M metagenome (GOLD analysis project Ga0065711, IMG submission 59098) | Hoatzin crop microbial communities from Cojedes, Venezuela - Epithelial fraction 12 v2 (version 2) | ecosystem: Host-associated > Birds > Digestive system > Esophagus > Crop | place... | reverse complement strand
GCAGCCTGCTGTAGGTGACCCTGCTTCGGCAGGGGGGTTGGACTAGATGACCCACAGAGGTCCCTTCCAACCCCTACTATTCTGTGATTCTGTGATTCTGTGAATGCCCTGGGCTGCCTGTTTGCTGCCGAAGCCCACCATGGCCGCCAGTGAGCCCAGGTTACCCGGAGCTGCATCCTGGGAGGCCAGGCAGGTCAGGGCTTGTGTTTGCTGAAGTTCCTGGGGGATGTGGGATGGTGAAAACCAGCCAGGTGGGTGCCTGCCTCTGCAGTAACACAGCTTTCAAAATGCCAAGGCACAAAAAAACCTCATTTGAGGATTGCTGTCCCTGCACTGACCACCCTTTTCAGATCTTTTTTAAAAAATGAGCAAATTAAATTTCATTCCTAGAGCCATATATATACCCCAGACTCTGGGCTTTTGAAAAGTTCCCATTTATTTCTTGGGACATGGTGACTTTGGCAGGAATGGCTCTTCAAAACACTGGCTGATGATTAAGGTCTGTGCACAGGAGCTGCACTTTCAGCTCTCCTTATTTTTTGAAAACAGTGGTGTACGTTAGTAATGGCTCAGTGATAGATTCAAATCTAGTTTTAACCCTCTAGGGTGCTGAAATGTAAATTTCCTTTATTTGGGCTTTAAACCAGTTTTCTAAGGTGCACTGCAAAGGGCTAGGAAGAGTTTCCTGTGGCTGAAAGGGGCTGGTTCTTTTCTGGGCTGTAGCTGATGCTGTGAGCCGGTTTACCCCGTACAGCCGCCTCTACAGCTCTTGGGCTGTTTTCAGTGTGGCTTATGAGTGAATCTAGATCCTCTGAGGGGGCTTAAAATAGTTGGCATATTTATGCTGGCAGTGCGGCAGGGCTGTGTGATGTGAGGGCTGTTGTGTCTGTTGTGTTGTGTTATTTCTTGCCGCTGCCACGGGGAGGGATGATTCAGCGCTTGGGATTAACCGCTGCTGTTGCAGCAGATTTAGGGATCAATTTATGGCAGAGGGTTTCCTCGGTGCGATCAGGTGCACGTTAAGAGCGCGGGAGGATAAGCTGGGATAAAATACTTACAGCTACTGTGGGATTTCTCTGTGATGGCTGTTTGGAGTTTTTATTTCAGTTTTGTCTTTGGAAGTTCTTGTAGGCCTTACAGAATTTATTCTGGGATTTTTCTGTTTTTTAGGGAAAACATGTTGCCTTGCTGGCTTTGGATGGTGATGGTGGGTTTTGGATCCAGGGTTTCATCCCTACAGCGGCTGGCACAGGACAGGTTGTGTCTCTTCCTGGCCTTATCCTGCCAATGCTCCTCACTTTTTGTGCTCCCCTGGGGTGAGCTGTGGGCTCAGACAACCAATGTGAACTGCCCGTGGAACCTGTGCTGGGGCAAATCCTGCTGTTAGAGGCAGAAAATGCTGTCCAGGATTTGCCTCATGTTACCCTGCACAGCTCCAGCAGAATTGTTCCACCCTTACATTCTGCAAAACTGCTGGTCTGCTTTAAAGAGTGGGGAAAAACCAGATACAATCATAGGAAATTAAAGTCTGTATGTGATGCAAATTTATCCCTGTCCATGATGACAGATAAGCCCAGGCCATCACTCACGCAGCTTATCTGATCTCAGCTGTTCTCGCGCTTGGGAAGGCTTTGGGCAGAGGCAGCTCTTGGGCGAATGCACCCCAACAGGAGCGAGGGGCAGATGCTCCCCCTGGACCCCCTCAACGCTGGGCAGCAGCATGGAAACCGCCATGGAAGGAGGTCTGCGGGGCTTTACCAGCCTGCCTTTGGGCAGGGGTCTCTCCTCTCCCGGTGGTGTTGGCCGGCCCTGGGCTGGGGTGCAGCTCCCGGGTACGGGGGTGCCGGCAGCGGGGTGCCTGCCCGGGTGCGTTGTGTGGCTCTGGACTGATGCTGGCTCCAGCTCTCCCGGTAAAAGGCTCCCACCTATTGGTTATGCTGCACAACTTCAGCTGCCTGAGAAAATTGCACATCCATCCCTCCCTCTTTGCCGGGCGAAGTTGGGTTGGTATGTCCCTGGTCACACAACCTTTGGGAGACCTGTCATGGAGGCTTAAACTCTGACGAAACCCAGGAAAGATGCAACGGGGTGGGGGGAATGCTTCAGTCTGCAAATATTACCCTTCATTGCTGCAAGTCATCCCTGTGGCTGTCTGGCCTTATTGTGGCTGTAGGAGAGAGCAGGATGTTGGCAGGAGCTCCAGTGGAAGCCACCAAGGTTTGAGCATCCCTGGGGAAAACTTTGCCCTGCGCCATGCGGGGAGGGGGAGCACCCGTGTGCAGTGCTGCGGTATGGGTGACAGCGATGCCCGGCTGGTGGCAGAGGACACGGCAATGCTGTGCCTGTAGAGAAAAGCCTGAATTATTCTTGAAAATGTAAGTGAGAAGGTAGTGTTTTGTCATTAGGTGTCTTATTTAAGAAATCTGAAAAACCTTCTACAAAGCTTTTTGTTTAAAGACAGAAAAATGAAATACCCCAAACTGACCCATAGATGAAGATAGTTTGGCTGAAACCTGGCCGGGCATTTGCTCAGGTTCTGCAGGCAACTGTACAGCTCTCCTCCAAGCCCCACGCGGCCCCTGCTGTGAAACGGCCGGTCCCTGGGAGTGGGCACTGCTGCTGGGCTGTGTGACTGGGCAGTGATGGGGTTGGGGTCCCTGTGAGACTGGTCTCTCCTCTGTAGCGGGCTGGGGTTTGGTGCTAATCTGTCTTCCTAGGGGCACAGCCCTCCATCTCCAGCAGCTCGGGCCACCCGTCGTATTTATTCGTATTCTTATCATTTTTGATGTGCTGCAGGGGAAAAAAGAGAGGGGAAAAAAAGAATGAGGAGGCTGGTGGCATAGTGCAAGTTCGCAGTGTAGCAAAACTTGCAGCTTGGCTTAATGTGGGGATAACACCACTGGCCCACGTCTTCTGCAGAGAGGTAGGTGACATGTGGCTCAGGGGGTGCTACAAAGAGGATGGGAGCCTCTGGAGCTGGTGGCAGGGGAGGGCCACGTACCACTTCAAAGGGGCTCTTGTTCTTCAGCCCTTTCGCACCCAAGAAGATCCAGTTGTCCCGGAAGCCCAGGTTGCTCACGTGGCTACTGCCCAGCTCCACAAAATGTGCCCGTATTTTGTCATTCATCCTGAAAGAGAGTAAGAAGGTGTTAGTGTTGTCAGATTGGTGTCCCCTCTCTGCTGCTGCAGCAGCACCTCCAGCTTCCCCCAGCTGCAGGTTTTTGGGGAGCCAGGTGTTACTCCCGGGGCCAAACTCACTTTGTGGCAGCGTCATCGTAGCTGGCTGCCAGCACGAAGGTGCCATGCTTGATCTCTTGGAGGAAGGTATCCAGTATGTTAATGTCTGGGAGAGAAGAGCATTAGGAAAAGAAATAGGGATTGTGTAGGGACTGCTGCATGGCAACTGCGGGAGCGTCCACTGGGTCGGTGAGAAGTATCCTGGCTTTGCTGGTGCTAGACTGGACTTGGGGTCATGGGCCTGGGGAAGGAGGGGCTCCCAGATGCTGTGTTCCCCATCTTGTGTTCCCAGCCAGGCTCTCCCGCAGTGCCCAGGCTGGTGCTTTCCTCCTGCTGGCATGACAACTGCAGGGGGGAGCTGGCAGCTGAACTCTGCTCACTAACTGTGAAATCTGGTTATGTGAATTTACTTCCCAACGCCAGGAACGAGCTTGCTCGGCCGCAGAGCTGCTGCCCTGCCATCCTGCCTTCGGCTGTGCTGCGGGAATTATTCCTACTCCTGCATCCGAGGGATGCTCGGGTCCAACGCCCCATCTAGCGGCACTGGAGCCGACTGCTCTCTCCTCCGCCATGCCTCTCCCGCTCACAAACTCAGCCTGAAAGCTCATGATACTGCTGTTTTTAACTCCAGAGTTATGAAGAATAGACTGGAAAACCCAAAAGCAGACAGGGTGCTGGATCCCTGAAAAGGCTCGAACAGAAAGAGTAAATCAAAAGCACTGTAGGGGTGCTTTTAGCACGAGATTTCTGAGGAGTCCTGCCAAAACTCTGGAGAGGCTTGGTGACAGCTTTGCTACAACGGTGGGACTGACAGCATCCTGCAAGTCAGTGCCAGCCGGGCTGTGAGCGGGTGCTGCCCCAGCTCAGGGCATCTTCTTGTTGTTAGGAAGATTGTTTGAAGCCAGCAGGCACAGGGACGTGGTCTTTGCTGCCACCAGGCTCTGCTCCCTGTGCCCAGCCTTGCTGCGGCTGGGGGCCACATCTTGTCTGCCATGCCCTGAGCTCCTCACTTATCCTCCTGCAAAAGGCAGGGAAACAAGCTGCTGCTCAGCCACCACCAGCATTCAAAAACTGAGTTGAAAGTTGCAAAATCTCAAGATTAGTGTAACTACCTGATGTCTGAAAGCAGCTTCTCAGATCTCAAGTGCCCTGGTTTGTTCAGTTTGGTGGAATTACATTTTCAGGCTGTTACACAGATGTGAAAGGAGCGAGAAATCAGTCTTGGGTGCGGATGCATTACGAGGACTCCAGGTTCAATGGCATCAGGGAAAGCTGAGCTTTTACCACCTGAGCTGGCAATCCTGGTCAAAGTTCGCTAGACTTTATCACTAAGTACACGAGAGAGGAGCAGCCTGCATAGCCGGCAGCCAGCTGTGCCGGTGTGAGCCCTGGGTGGGAGCTGTCAGGCAGCAGAGTGACTGTGCTTACCTCCAGAGTACATGTCGAACGTGTTAGCTTTCAGGAGCTGCCCGCTTGTTCCTGGAAGGTTTAAGTTCAAAACAGAGCACAGTGAGTTTGCGCTGGGGTAGCTCTAGGCTTTGCCTGGCCACCAGCCTGGGGTTCCTGCTGCAAGATGCTTTGCTCTTCCCTCAGCGTGTCATATTTGCTGCAATGGTGAATGTGTTGCTTGGTGGAGTTCATGGAGCCATCATGCATGACCCAGGTGGGTTTGTTCCCACCTCCCTGGCAGTGCTTGCAGCCATAATTGTGGCTGTGCACCCCATGCAACACCAGAGTGATGAGCTTTTGCTCAGCCACGGTGCCTGGGACGGGGTCCCTGGTGGCCAGTTCCCTCCTGGGGAAAGAAGGGACCCTGGCCACAGGGAGAGCGGGGTTAGCACCCACATAACTCACCATTCACCAGCGCAATGTTCAGGCCTCTACCAACGTTGTTTTTCACGCTGCTCATGATACTGGAAAGGAAAGCAGAGAGGACCAGTAAGCAAAGGGATGCTCTGGAGATGCTGGTGCCAGTGAAACTATGATGGGGCCAAGTGGCTGCAGACAGCAAAATCCTCAGAAGTGGTAGCAAAGAAAACTATTTCCATTTTTTTTTAACCAGAAATGCACTGCGATGGCTGTCAATGTGCTTGGCAGATGCCAAACTCGCCCTATTCAAGCCCAGCCACAGCTTCTCCACCTCCGCTGTGTGCTGCTTACACTATGTTGTTGAAGCAGATGGAGGGTCCCACCACATTTGCGGCACCGCTGATGATCTTGAAGGCAAAATGGTTCTGGGGACAGCTCTTCTGGTTCCCGCACTCGTACCGGGGCAGCTGCTTGCCTGCAAGGGAGGAGCAGAGCTGCAAGCCATGGCGTTGGCCCTGCGAGGGGACATTGGCAGTGTCCCCAAGGGGCTGAGCGGGGCTGACACTGGAGCACAGTGGGCCATGAAGGGTGTAACTGCTGGACCGTCTTCTTGCATGAAAGAGGCTTGTCCTGGGGCTGGGACCTGCCTCTCATTTGAGGTTTACGGTGCTGAGGCTTGAGGTGGGACGTGCTGGCAGAGGTGCTGAGTGCTGCTCTGGGTGTGAGCCCCAGGACAGTGCAGCTGCTGCCACGGGGATAGCAGAGGGGTGTGTGCTGGGGAGCCTTCGGAGCTGGAACTCATTCAGGGCCAGCTCCTTGGGGCTTTTCTGCCCAGAGCTTCTCTGTTCTCAGCCAGGTAGGGAGCTGTGACCTGCTTCCTGCTGTAGCCTGCAGCCTGGGGGGGTTTCTGCTGGGGCAGGGGGATCACATGAAGGTTCATGTGCTTGGAGAGCCCACCGAAGACACTGCTGCTGTGTGCAATAACGAAATTCCCCTCTGTTCGGGAGTGTGGGACTTTTGCCTTGGGAAAGGAGTTCTTGAGGGCAGCTATCAGGCTTCTGCCATCACTCTCAGCCCTGGAGCAATGTTGTGTGATGGAGATGAAGTTGAGAACGGTACTCACTGCTGGGGTTGTTGGTGGCACCTGTGGGTATCAAGCAGGAGGGTTAGGCACCCTGGAGAGCTGCTGACTCTTCCCCAAGCAAGGAGCAGCCATTCAGGCATCTGCTCTCCAAAACTGGTCCCCGTGGCTGCAAGCACCCCCTGAGGCACCTGCCCCAGTGCAGCTTCCCACCGCACTGTCCCCTCCCTGCCACGATGGTTAGAGCTGGTGGTTATAGCCTTGGACTGGGACTGCCAGTGCAAGTGTTTGTGGCAACTGTACGTAGCTCTGGGGGCTGGCTCTCAATGGGGCCACCCGCACCTTCCCTCCAGACCCAGCTGTAGCCCCACCGGTGCCTCACCGAGCCAGCTCCGCAGGCTTATGACTTTCCATGTGCGGTCAAAGTATGTCTGCACGATGAACCATGTGCCCAGCAGCGTGATGAGCAGCACCACGAACCGGATCACGCCTGCGAGGGGTGGGAGAGGAGCCAGGTGAGAGCAGCAGTAGCGCGGGTTGGGGACCGGAGCATCCCTCCGGCTTCTTGGGGACTTGGTCTGTGTGTGCCCAGGTCACCAGGCACAGGGTGACAGTCAGTGTGTGTGTGGTATGGAAAGGCAGCTACCACTCCTTCCTTCATCCTCTAAAAGGACTCTGATCTCTTAATTAATATTTTTAGAGTGTGTGGCGATGCTCAGATAGACATTACCCTTCTACTGGGAGGCACTATTCGTATTTCTCTGTGCATTAAAGTAAATCTGATAATTAGTCAGAAAGCTATGTAAATTCAAATATTTCTTATGTTCCCAGCACTGGGAAGGCTGCTATCCCCCAATTAGTCACTAGCTACAGCCGAGCAGCTGCTGATACAAGTGTGATTGGCATTTGGCTTTAAAGCAGCGCTCATTGGAGCAAAACGTTCCAGTCCTGCATGGAAAGAGAGTAGAAAAATATACTCATATTGCAACTGAATGGCTCTTATGGAACCAGGAGCGTCTCAATAGCCATCTCTTCCCTGCCACAGAGGGTTTCACTGGGAAAAATACAACAGGCTGAAATCTATACAAGCCTTCTAAAAACCCGATGCTTATGCAAAAGCCCTTTCCCATGGCCCTGGCAGGGAAGGTCAGGGTAGCTGGGCTTGGAAGGGGTCATGTAAAGGAGGGAGAGGCATAAAGAACTGTAGAAAAATGGACAGAGAAAAGTAAATATCTCTGTCTCCCTCCTTACTTGTCACCCGCATGGTGGAGGGGAGAGAGAGCACAACCGAGGGGATGGTCAATGGTCACAAGCCACCCTGAGAACAAAGAAAGAAATACTGTAAAGCATACCTGTAACCCACCAAACCCAGGCAAATAGCAGGTGAAAAATAATTGCTATGTTTTGGCATTTTTGCAATAACTAAGTGGTCACCAAAGATGCATAAATTCCTGTTAGGCGCATATACTCGGTCCCACCCTGATGTCGAAGTCCTGGCTCCTGTATGGTGGAGCAGGCCACACTTGATTGAGCTTGCTTCATTTTTAAGCCTCTGAACTCTTCACTGAGAGTCCGCTGCCCTGCGCACTCCTGTTTCACATCCTGTTGTCAGTAACAGACCCCATTTTTCTGCTGTGCTGATAGTGATGAACTCAAGGAGCACATTTTCATCCACAGCTTTGGTGCATTTCCTTATGGAATGATGCAAAGTAGGCTTCAAATACTGGGGGCTGCAAATTGTTGTCTGAGGACAAGCTGCGATTTGTTCTTGTCCGGTCAGGGGAATCTGCAGCAACAAGCTCTTCCTCCTTAAAACCAGCGAGGGAAGGGAAGAAGGGCAGCGCTGCTGAGCTGGGCAGAGCAGCCAGGTTTGGGGACTCCTAACTTAAGAACAGAAATGTTGCTACTATTCCAAACCCTGCAGTGTCTTCAACCACGCGAGTGGGGAGTGGTTGCAATTTAGAGCATAAACTATTTCCTACCTGAGTGAGTTCATCTGCCCCCCTCCCTCCTCCTGCTGCCACGATGGATGGCGCCCGGGCTCCTGGGGGCTGGGGACCCACTCCTACCTTGGAAATTCAAGGATGCAGCCTGGTGAACGTCCGTCCTGGAAATCACCCTGGAGTCTTAAGGCATATCGTCACCTGCGAGATGTGTGCTCAGAGTTAGAGCCTGATGTGAACTAAAGCAGCCCCTTAGTGAGGCTTGGTGTAGGAAGTTTGTAAAAGTTATGCTGAGAGGTACTTTTCCTGCTTGAAGGGTAAATAAGGAGCAGAGCGTTGTAACAGGGCTGGGCTGAAAATTGATTTCATGCTACTGCGTCATGAGGAAGGAGAGAGGAGTTTTGCCTCCTGCCCAGCCCTGCTCCGAGTCCCCTCCCAGGGCTTGAGTTCAGGGAAAGTCCCACAGCCACGTGGTTGACCATGGCCATGGTGCAGTGTCCTCCCTCGGGCACCCTGGGTGGGATGCACCCGGCATCCCCCTGGGCGCTGCAGTGAGGTGCTCCCCCTTTGCTTCCCCTGCACGCTGGAGTAAGATGCAGCATTGCTATATGGGGTTTTTAGGCAACCTTAAAAACAAGGACAAAATGGATCTGCACTGCAGGAGGAAAGCTGCTCCTTTCCTGCTGGAATGGGACCCTGGAGGAAGTTTGCAGCGGGCCAGGGTGGCTAGTGCCCAGCCGGAGCGGCAGCCCTGCAGTGAGGTTTCAGCTGTGTGAAGCTGGAGCCCAGCGCTGCTCCCTGTGAAGCTGCTCCCTGTGAAGCTCCTCCACTGCGCCCATGTCTGTCCTGAGGCTGCGGCAAGGAGGAGCTGCTAAAACCACTCCAGTGGGAGCCACTGGCTTCCCATGGGAGAGCGGCATCATGGCTTACCTGCACGTTAAAGGAAGCCTTGGATAGTGTTTGCGTACCCTCACCTATTGCAGCAGTGTGTTTTTGATCGTGTATTAGCTAAGCGCACTTGGTTCCCAGCACCATCGCACTTCTCTCTGCAGCTGTTCCTCCTCGGGGTGAGTGGCTGTGAGCAGGAATCTGTCTCTGCAGGAGGTGGCACGGGGGTCTGCAGTGCCAGCAGCCCTTCCCCACACCGCCTTGTCTTGGCCCATCCCAGTGCCCTGGCACAGTATCTCTGAAATGGGTTTTAACCTCGTGTCAGAGCTGACATGAACAAGCCTGTTCCACTGAGCTGGTGGAAGAGACACAGACCTGAAAACGGGCAGTTTAAAGGTTTTTGAAGGACAAATACTGCCCGTGGCTGGATCTGGTGGGACAGCACTGGGCTCTTGCCTTTTGTGCCTTCCAGCATGAAGTTTTTCTTCCCCAGCCAAGTGCCCGATCTGGTGATGGGTGTGATGGGGGCAGGAGAGCAGTCCTTAAAATCCACATTGGCAAGTCATAAAGTCTTCAGAATTGGTATTGGCTTGCTTTTGGAGCTTTTTGAGTTCCCCTCCAAATGCCATGAGCAGAGCCTGGAGCTAGTGAGGATTTGGACCTGGGCCGTGATTTGGACACACCGAGCAGAGCAAAACTCTGCTGAGTTTGCAAAACCGCCCCCATTTGCTCCCCGCTGCTGCAGGGGACACCAGCCTCACTGGGGCCAGTCGCACAGTGCTCTCCTTTGCCAAATCTGTGTTTTTTCTAGGCACATATTGATTTTGTTGTAGAGGGAGAGAAGTGGAAATATAAAACAGTAAACCCTTTAAACTTTAGGGAAGTAATTTATTTGTTTGGGATGTTTATTTTCACCTTAATCCCAGGTAAAATTTATTGGGCGAAGTCCCTAGGTGGTGAAATTCCTGGGACCTGATTGAATTACAAGAGGGTAGCTGTGTCTTGGGATTTCTATTATATTATCTTTTAATTGTTCAGATTGATTTTTTTTTTTTTTTTCTTTTTTTCAGGCCAATACTGTGCTGCAACAAAGACTGCTGTATTCTGGCATTCACCAGAGAGCGACTTGCAGGAGAGGGAGAAAGGAACGAACTGTGGTGCGTGATTAACAGAGTTACTTGTCTAGTAAGTTTCAGGTTTATTTGCCTAAAAAATGTTCCACAAACAAAAAAGTTCTCAGACAAATATTGCTAAAGAACAAGGCTCTTTGTCCACTCTTTGTAAGGCAAAGGCTCCACCCTGAGCCTGCCTGGCACTGAAGGGCCACTTGGCAGTGCTGAGTTATTGCTGCCGAGAAGAAACACAGGCAGATCTCTGCCCTCGCAGGGGGTTTTCCAGGATGTGGCAGGTGAATATTCCTGTTTCCCCCCAGAGCTCGAGGAAATTTTCACTTCTTTTCCCAGAAACTTGTCGCGTTGCTGGTTTTGGATTTTTTGCCCCTGCTTTTGAGCCCCACATCTCTCTCTCTCCCAGCAGGTCCTTGACCATGAACAACCCTTTGTTTTTGTGCAGGGTGGGGATGCAGCTCCAAGGAGGGCGGCTGCCAGATGTCACCCGTGCCCACACCCAGTGCGTCACTGCTCCAAAAATCAGGGATTTTTCTGTGAAGCTAAATGTGGGGGTGCAGAGGAGGGGCCGGTGCAGGGTAGGTGCACATCCCCTGTGTCCAGGGCTGGTCCCACCACAGGACAGTGGAGGATGCTATGATGCAGTTTCTAGTCTCGAAAGGAGTCACCCAACTGAGTTTTGCCGAGTTACTCGGCAGGAGAGCGCTGTTTGCCAGAGCACTTATAAATTCCTCAGCTGATAAAAACTCTTGGCCAACTGCTGCACCTGTTGAACAGCTGGAGAGGGCATCTAGGGGCAAAACTGCACCCGGCGCAAGTCAATAGTTAACCCAGGTGAGGCCCTGATCCTGAAAGAGAAGCCAGGCAGGGTGCGGGGCTGGGGCCAGCCATGGTGGCCAAGCCCCATCTGGGAGAAGGGCTGCAGCCGAGGTGGGACCTGGAGGTGCCGCCAGGGAAGCCGGGCCGTGGGGCTGGTGCAAAGGGCACTGGTGCGTTTTGGTGCCTGCTGCGGGGCAGGCACAGCCCCATCCTGCACTCGGCTGCCTGTGGCTGCCGGAGGAACATCACCCATCTGCGGCTGCCACCCATTCTGTCTCTTGGTGTCTTACTTGTCGTTGGCAGCCACTTGTCTGGTTCTCTGTGTCACTGAGCGTAAAGCTAAGTCACTATGAGCTCGCCTCTCTGGTGAGGTTTCCCCAAGCAGAGAATCCAGAGCTGCAGCAGCGATGAGACGTGGAGGGGAGCGACTACATCCCCTCCGGTGTGGGAACAGCAGCTGGCAGCTCGGTGGGGATCCCCATGCTGTGGGTTGCAGGTTGCACCAAAGCTGCCCGTGCCAAAACCCCAGGGCAAAAGGAGGGACACAAGTGGTGGTGCTCAGGGCTGGCAGCAAGCTGGCTGCTGGGAAGAGGAGTTTTTTGGGGCTGAAAGCACAGGGTAAGCGTGGGCCATGCGTCAGTCCCTCTGCTGGGCAGCCACGGCGAAGGGCTCTGGTTTTCAGTGATTGCACGTATGGGAGGACCTGAAATGCATTTTTGGCAGCTAGCAAAGTCCTGGGTGCCAGCAGCCCAAGGGCTCCCGCTCGGCGCCTGGGAGGTGCCCCAGCAGTCTGGGTTGTGCACTGGAGCATTGCTGGGCTCTCCCGCTCACTCGTTTGCTTTCCCCATGTGCAGCCTGAGCCCTGGCTGCTCTGAGTGTGAAGAGGTTGTTCTTGGGAGATAGGGATGCTTTCGTTATCATCTCGGAGCAGGCTTTCAGCTGACCAGTGTTTGCTGCTTTCTGTCAGAAAGCACTTGGTACTTCATGTCCTCCTACACTTCCATCTAGTCTTGTTTCTCAGATCTTCAGCTGATGCCACCAGCTTTTTAAAGAAAATAATGCCCTCCCTACTGGTGCTGTGTGGGCCGTGAGACCTGGTCTCTGTGCAAGCTCTTTCAGCAGCGCAAGAAAAACCAGACGATATCCTGAACAGCAGCTTGGCCTGGGACACTTTGCATAGTGAGCACCCTGCAAATTCATCCGTAGACATGGTGGATAAAGGGCTTTGACCTGGACCACACAGCTGATTCCACCACATATCCCGTAATGGGTGGAAACGCGGATGTAACCTTTGCTGTTAACACAGGTAGTTCATGAATTCTGTCTATGAAACTGGCACAGCTGCACCTCACAAAAAGGATGCCAGCGCGTGGGGTTTCCTCTTAACCTCTGTGCTAAGAGAAGTAGGAACAACTAAAACCATCCCTGTGCAACCCTCTAACCTGCCAGCAAGTCAAAAGGAAAGTGCTGCAGCAGGGCATTATCTCAGTCATGCTCTAGAAACCCCATTTCCGTGAGGCAGCGGGGATGGGACAAGCCTACGTACCGCTCGGTGTCCCGGGTGTGTCGTCCCTCTCCACAGGCTGTGTGTGTGCCGGGGCATCCTGGGGAGCTGGGACACCAGGTGCTTGGTGACACGGTGGTGTGGCTGCCCAGCCTGGCCGGGACCGCCGTGACTCACAGCACCTCCCCGAGCCTTATCTCGGGGCTGGGTGCCCCGGCGTGCCACCCCATGGGGCATGGTGGCCGGCAGCGGCTGGGGGCAGCTGTCCTGAAGGAGTGGAAAAAAAAAAAGTCATTCCTGTGGCTGTGAGCTTATGCGGTTCCTTTGGAGGATTTCTGCACTTTGGCACTTGCTTTTTTGCTGTATCAGCAGAGGAAAACCTCCCCCAGGGTAGGCACCAGCCCGACCCTCTGCACTGGCACTGAACCAGCGTGTTGTGTTTGATGGGACAGCGTGGCTGGTGGCAGGCATGGCGATGGGAGCGGGTGGGCACGAGGCCAGGAGTAGTGTCCCCTCATGTGGGATAAATCTGGAATAACCCCATCTGGCGGGTTTTGCCCCTGGCTGGGCTGCGCGCGGGCGGGCTGGCCCCGAGCGCCGCTTCGCTGCCTCTCGTCTGCAGGAGGCTGGAGTTTCCCTTTTCCATTAAGCATTTATTTATCCAGCAACTGTCCTGAACTCCAAAGGAGTCCTGAGTTAACTGTAGATATAGATTTAGGCCTTTTTCTTTTTAATCATTTATTGTTGTTGTTATTATGTTTCTGAAGGAAGAAATCACTCCTTGGAGGCCCCAGCTCTGCAGTTAGCACTGGAGGCCCTATACATTTTCCAAAGCTGAACCTCTTTTACCTGGCAGCTGAGAACAAAAGCGTTCCCACTCCTTTTCCTTTTTCTTTTCCATTCCCATCACTTAGAAGAACCAAATGGCTTCTTCTGGAGCTATTAACGCAGTTTTCATCCAAGAGCCAGCGGAGGAGACACAGGGCCGGCAGTGCCCGCGCTGCCTTTGGGGCTGCAGCTTGCAGGGGGCTGGAGCGGAGCCTCTGTGGGACCAGCGCTGCTCCCTGGTAATTAGTGCAATATCTGAGGGTGCTCCCTGCAGAAAACTGCAACAAGCTTTACTTTGTCTCCCCAGGCGCTGGTCCCCAGTGCTGGCCAAGGGGTGCAGGATGCTGCCTGGGTGCAGGGGGTGCTGGGCTGTGGGTGCTGGAGGAACCCGTAGCCTCCACGCCAAACCCTTCCAGACAGGGAGCAGAAAAGCAAACGCAGGCCTGGGCTTTGCACTGGGATGATTATTGCCCTCGGAAGGAAATTTTAGCTGTGGTGAGAATCTGGGCTCAAACAGCGCAGTCTAAATCTGAAACCTCCTCCCCTCTCCGGGGAAATATCCTTCCTATTAGTTTGTTTAGCTGCTGGCAATAACTGGCTCGGCTCAATAACGAAGCGCCCCAAGCCCCAGCGTGCTGCGGCACGCGTCTCTGCTCCGTCGTCCCGCACCCCGCCTGTGCGCGAGCCGGCCCACGGCGCAGGGCTTGCAGCAACCCGGGGGATGCTTGCTTCAAGGCGAATTTCTCCTCCTGTTTCGACGGACCTGAAGCCCTCCGGCTCCTCTATGGAGATGGAGACATTGCTGCTGCTTGCAGAGGAAATGAGCAAAAAACATCAGCAGGGCCAGGGGCATCGTCACCCCAGCGAAGAAACCTTGCATGAGCAGCTTCTGCTCTCTGGAGCTGCAGATTTCAGCTGTGTGGCACCAAGATGTTTCCCTGAAACCACAGAAGAGAGTGGGAGCTGCTTGCTTTTCTCATGGGACGTGGCTGTGGCACAGCCCAAGTGTTGGTGCTGGGAGCTCTCGTGTCCTGTCCCCGTGCCCTGCTGTAGCCCTGGTTTGCCCACCCACTTGTGGACCACGGTGGAAAGGTGTGTTTAAAATCACAGATTACATTAGTGAATACATCAGGTGTGGGGAACAGGGCATCAGCTTGGCTTCAACTCAGCAAATAACTAACTTGTGCAGTGCAATGGAATTACATCAGTCTCATCTGCAGGCTTCCCCCTGGGAGGTTTCTGCATGATACAGAGAAAGAGAAATTAAGAAAAAAAATAATAGATGTGATATCAAAAACTGCCAGGCTGGGGAATGAATAATCTGTGGTGCAAAGTCACTGCAATGCGATGTGCACCATGGTGGGATCGGCAGGACCAAGCTGACAGGAGAGGAGCTGCTCGCCTCCTTCTCCTCCCTCCTTGTGCCAGCGCTGGCTCCACGGGACCTGAGTGGGTGCTGGGGAGCGTTGGGGCACTGGTGGCTCCTGCCAAAAAACCTCAGTGGCTGTGGGACTGTCCCTCTGAGGAGCTGTTTCGTACAAGAGCTCAGCACTGGGGCAGGCTCCCTCCTGAAGATCCCATATCTGTGGGGCTCCATGGTGCCTGGAGGGATACGCAGCTTGCTGGGCTAAATTAGTCACAAATTCTGCTGCTTTTAGGAAAGGTTTGGCCACTGCTGCTTTGCAAACTTTGTCCTGAAAAGTCCTGTGGCTATATGATTTCAGATTGCTCGTGCCAGGCTAAGCTACATAGCCCAGATGTTAAATGCAGCACCTTTAAAAGGAAACAGTCTTTTACTTCTCTGTTTATCGAGTGTTAAACAACATCTGTGTTTCCTGCATGCCGTGTGCCAGCCGGCGAGGGTTGCCCCCGCAGTCCACACCTCCCTGCCTGCGCCGCTGCCGGGGATTACTCACCCACCAACAAGCCATCCTGCTCCACTACTCACCTCTCCTCTCCCACTTTTCCGTAGGTTAGCAAGCAGCCGTACTGCACTGACTGAAGAGCCAGTCATGCCAGCAAGCTGGTGACCCAGCCCACGGGTTTCACCAGCGTCCCGGTGACGGAGCACAGCCTGAGCATCCGGGTGAGACGCTGGCGGGGTTACCTTGTGCCAAATGGGCTGGAAGAAGTGTGTGAGGACAAAGTTTTATAGGAGGGATGCTGTCACGATATTGGGCAAAAAGGTGAAAATACAGCTTCACAAGAGGAGAGGGGTGGTGTTTGGTTGGCAAAGGTTGGTGTGAGGGGCTTCTCGCCCGGCAGCACGGCGATGCCGGCTTTTGGGGGTGCTGTTGTGTAGCACATCCGTCCGCTGACGCCGGCCTTGCTGCTAGGAGAGAGAAATAAATATGGGAAATCATAGCTGCTTTTACCATTAAAAGGGAAATTAGCTCGTGCAGTGCTAAGCCCACAGTCTGCGGGCCCAGCACAGCCAATCTGTTTTTATTGTTTTGCGGGACTTCTCTGCACCCGAACGATGACAAATACCAGGAATTAGCTGAGTGTAATTACTCCGTATTAGCTGAATTCACAATATAGACACAGATCATAAACAGCCATTGATTATTCCTAATTCTACATTTTTAGCATTCTGAATTGCAGCAATTATGCCTGTCCGAGGGAATTAGCTTCTTTTTCACCCCCTCAGGTCCCCAGTCACTGCCCTTCCTTTAACATACTTTTTTTACTGCTGAAAAAGAGGACATTTACACAAATCCCTCCCTACATCTACAACAAAATGCATCCCCTCCTCGCCCAAGTCCCCAAATCCCTCTGGCTCTGCAGTCCCAGGGTTGCTCCTTTTGCTGCCTCGGAACGCAGCCTGGTGCTCGGTGTGATCTGCAGCCCCCAGGCCATAGCTCATCTCGCCCAGGGTCGGTGCAGAGGCAAGCGGCAGCCCTGGCTCTGGGTGCGGGTGTTGCAGGGATGCTGGCGGGACGAGGCCTGGGCAGCACCAAAGCTCGCCGTCCCTCTGCTGTTGCCGGTCGGTGCCATGCAAGCAGCCCTCGTGTTTTAACCGTCGTCTCTTTTTCGAAATGTGGTTGCAGGCCAGGACACGATTTCCCAATGCTAATTTGCGCCTCCAGTGAAATCATGCTGAGGGCCTCTGTCTCCAGCCCTGTAACGACTGCGCCCTTCCCGGAGAAGGTTTATGGGAGACCCTGGCAGACATCAGCATTTTCTTGTAACAGAGCACAAGTAGTAAGAAATGAAAGTAGATATAAATTATTAATATTTGCATGGGAAATTTCTAACCCTATTAGTATCATATCATTAAATTTGATTCTTACGCATAGGCAGTGATTTCATTACAAAGCGTAGTGGAGCATAATGCCAGCTCTGCATCACGGAGTCGGCCAGTTGATGATGAGAGAGGGGAAGATCCTGTCATTTAGTGATGGAGGAGCCTTTGGGACTCTTCCTTTTACTTTGCCCCTAGTAAATACTGAGGGATGGTGGGTGACTGCCACCAGCCACACGCTGTGCTCCCAGATGCTCTGGGGCTTTCGGCTGTGCGCCCCGTGGCTGTGGGAGAGGAGGAGGAGAGGGCGGGCTCGCTGTCTCCCCGCCACAGGCTCCTGAGCTATTGCAGACACTTCGGTCTGACCCACACAGCAAGTCTGGCTTTTTTGTTTTATTTTGACATGATTTGCCCACCCTGGGCTGTGGCGGTGCAAAGGGACGAGGGTCCAAGAAGCCGGTGGTCCGAAGCCCTTCCTGCTGCCGGCGCCAGGCAGGGAGTTATTTATTCCAAGCAGCGGCTGTGGCCACTGAGCAGCAGCAGCAGCAGAAGTTTTTTATTGCGCCTGTTCCTAGGACACTGAAGAAGGATTATGCATGCTTCCACCACGCCAGCTTTTTATTAGATTGCAGGCAGGGGTTAAACTGATCCCTGTCAGCACAAATATAATGCCTGGGGTGATGGGAGCAGCATAAATTGAGGACAAGAGGTGGCTGCTTTTACCGCTGCTCTCAAGAATGCTCTGCTGTTTTACTGCATCGTTCGCTTTTTAATTGGGACATTTCCCTCTGGCCAGGGGATGTCTTTCCTTTTTGCCAATGAGGTGCAATAAATAAATGGGCTAAGACACAGACTCTGAGGGGAGGTGAAGTGCAGGGGACCGATCGTGGCTGCACTGAAGCACTTGGAATCCCCCCAGCTTGCCACAAGGCACCGATATTTGTACTGCTGCTCCAATCTGGGGACAGAGGGGCTGTCCCATACAGATCACATAGGTCTTCGTCTATCTGTCACCTCCATTTTTTCTAGAGTAGTTGAGTGTTAGCAGGAGGCAGCGGTCCTCGGCACTTGGTCAAGTGGGCGAGTTTATGTGTGGCTGGTTCTGATATGTCTGTGTCATTGAAAAGCAATATTCGAAGGAGCATACGGTAACCCTGCGCACTGGACTGGCCAGGCTTGCTTATCGGTTATGGCAGAGCAGGACTGTGGGGATGCATCATCAGAATGCTCCAAAACTGCCTGCTTTTTGCTGTAATTAGGCAGAATGAGCCTGCATATGGTGCCTCGTGGGGAACCGCAGTGGGAAACATGGTGACGTTGAGTGTGTGAGCCCACAGGTGGGGACATGGTTCAGGGGGAACGGACACTGCCTGGGCCCTCGGCTGCTCTCCTGACCCTGCAGAAAACCTCGCTGGGGTGACATGGAGGACCCCAGCACGCTGACGGGATGGCGGAGGGGGGTTTGTGGTGGTCATTTGCTCCTTTAGACCTCCCCCAGGAAAAACTTGTGCAAGCCAGATCTGGTGTGTGTAATGGGGCTGTGCAGGGGCTGTGGGCACCTGGTGCTGGCAGTGGTGACAACAAATTGAAGTAAAATGCATTGTAGTTGTTGACAGATACATCTTTTCTGAATTAGTGGATAAGCAAAGCCCTCTGAGCCAGCCCATCATCCTTGCAGGGGCTCCTCTTTGGGGGTGAGCACTGCACCCTCCTGACCTCTGTGTAAGCAGCCTGTGCTGGTTCAAACCCTCCCTCGCTACCAAGGTTAGGTGGGGAATATGGTTTCCAGCTACGCCATTAAAAAGACAACATGTATACACAACTTGCAGAAAACCAGAAAAGCCTTCTAGCTGCAGCTTCCAGGTACAGGTATGGCTCTTTGGGATCACGGTGAATTGCCACCTCACTCAGATGAGTAAAGAACGGAGGGCAAGTAGGTAAACCCGCCAGCCATAGGTGGAAGATAGCTTGGAGCAATATACCAGCCCTCTTGCCTTCGGGAGCTGTTGCACAGGCTTTGGATTTGCAGCTGCAGCCAAAGGGCGTTGCCCCTGGACTCTCTGAATCTGATTTATGCTAAAGCGCAGCCTTAAATCCTGTGGCTGCCGGTTTGGGTCATGTGCAGCCCCAAAAACCCTGCGTATCGTGGGGGTCTGGCACATGGCCACCCTGGCTTGGGACTGCAGGGCAGCTGGGGGATAAACAAGGTGCTCATTCAGCTCTCCTGTTATTTTTATTTGCCTACAGTTGGAGCTGATTAATTAAATATCTTCTACCCCCACTGCCCCAACCTCACTGCACTTGCAGCAGAGGAAATCCTGCCTTGGTGCTGCTAATGGACCTCACTGATCCAGTAAACCATTACAGTGCAGACAAAATGTCTCTTTAAAAAGTGCAATAGAAATTAAAACTCTCCACTGAGAACAAAACTAGTGGGGCTTTTTTGCAGCTACTGTTTTTATTGTATTCTGTAACATTTGTAAAGTAGATCACTTTTATCGGGAGAGCCTATCTTTTCTCCGAAGCTGTAATTTCTAGACTTCTTAAAGAAGATTTCTGCTCGCAAAGGAAATAAAAGATAGAAATATGATGCTCTCTGACATTTGAACGCACTACTGAGAATCTGAATTAAAAGGAAAAAACTCAGAAACTATCATTTATACAGCAATCAACTTTAAAAAGTCACCATCTGCTAAGAGTTACCACCCGGTGTAACTGTGTCTTTATTGCTAGACAGAGAATAGGAAATAACTTGGGGAACTCTTCTGCACCTGCTGGGTTTTTCTTGGTGCCGTACACACACAGAACTGCGGTGGCCGGCGTGCCGCGGGGTGCCTATTGCAGCTCTCCTTTTACTCCAGCTCACCACAGAATATAAATCTGAATACAGGTGCCATTAGGAGGAATGATTTGGGGTTGTTAAAGTTCGAGGATAGTGTCAGCTTTTTCAAAAGTCTAAAGGGCAAAAGAAATCACCAAAGCTGGAATGAGAGACCTGGCTTGCATTTATATATAGAAATCTGATTTTTTTCTTGCTTGCGGCTCACCTCCTTGCTGGCCCCCACCCCAATGACTTTTCCTGGCCTCTCAGAGCCCTTTCGAGTTTTGTCTTCCTGTTTAATCATAATTGATCGTAACATTACCAATTTTTTTGCCCTGTACAACTTGACTAGCACTCACCTTGCAGTTTTTTGCCTCATTTTGGTCCTTCCACTGCTCATAGTCTCCTTGAAAGGTTGTGAACTTTTTGTTACAAAAATTTCCCATCAAATTTAATGTCTTCCACCAAGCCCACTCTGTGTTCAGGTGATGCTTAGCGTAATGTAATCCTCTCTGCTGCTACTGCACAGTGCTGCTCTCTCTGTCTCGGCAATCGCGATGGTTTCCCTCCTACCTCTCCATGCACAAGACTCAACGATGGCAACACAATTGCATGCACCATTTCAAGGCTTCAGTTTCTTGGGGTGGACTGGGAACTGAGCTGCATTCACGAGGCGTATCAGCTGAAAAAGAATGGAAACACTTGTGCAAGTAATTTATACATTGTCTGCCTTGAATTTTATATAACAGGACCAGACTCTGGGAAGATGCAAAAGCTTTTTCCCGCCATGTTTCCCATCACTGTGCAACATTTATCGTAGTGTCTGCTTGGATCAGAAGCAAGGCTGGGCCTGAGATGCAAATAATAAACATGATAGGAGAAGCAAACTGGTGCCCAGTGGTTTGAAATGAATAAAGGAAGAATGCCTGTGTACTTGCAATTTCCCTTGTTTCTGTCCCCTCACCAAACCCCATCACTGTCAGTGCTGCTGAGAGGTGTGACTGCATTTTGAGCTGACGCACCGGCAGAGACCATGGCAGGCAGTCGTATTAGTCTCCCCTTTTTGGACTCTCATCCCCATCCCTCAGGAGGCCGCTGTGTCCTGTCTCCTTTCCAAGGTCTTGTCCTGTTGCAGAAGCTGAGTCAGGGCGCAGTAGAAGGTCTTTGGTGCTGCATTGCTTTGTGCCTGTGGGCAAAAACATCTCTTGCCATCACCCTCAGTTACCCATTCCTTAGTGTGCTTGTAGCTTTGTGCTGGGCTTTGGAAATGAGAGTTCCTGCAGTCCTTGTTGACTTGCTTTAAGGGTTTTAATTGCATTTAATCACAATGGTCTAATTAAAGCTTGGAGGCTTTATTTGAGGACAGTTAATAGATAAATTAGTTAAATTAATTGTGTTTGTTGTGGACAGACATACCTTTAGTTTGGCAGAAGGGCAGCCAACACATGCTCAGATGACAATTCTTTCCAGCCTGACCTGTGGGTCTGGAGTGCCCGAACCCCTGGGGCTTGAAGGTCGTTGTTGCAAGATGTGGACGTGCGAGTGTCTTCTGCTGGCTTTCATCATTATCACTCATATAACCTAATTATTGTGAAATAAAATAACTCTTTAAAAGCTGAATGTGAATCTGGTGTGAAGCACATAATCGACTTGCACAGTAGAATTGCCAAGTGCCAAAATAGTCTGTTCAAGGTAAATTTTACATTTTTAAGCTTCTTTTAAGTAGAGGATAAACCTCAGGAAGTTTCAGAAAGCAGCGTGACACTGCCTTGAAGGACACCAAATAACATCTCTATTTTTCGCTGTAAATCAGCTGCTTTGGGAACCCACGTTACCATTTCATTGGTGACCTGCTTTGGATTTATCACCAGGAAAAATTGACATGCACTGAATTGTCTATAATCCTTCCTCAGACGAGGGGGCTGAATGAGCTAGGATTTTGTTTCTTTGTTGAGATGAAATGTAATTACTTTATGGGGTTNGCATGGTGTGTTAAACTCTGNCAGTATTAAAGCGTGATACATGTTATAGAACGGTGCCAGTTGCTGGAGATTTATGGAATAAAAGGTATAATTTCACACTTCACTGCATTTTGTTTTGAAGTTGGATGTTGACGTCCTTTTCAGTTGTTTGGATGTGTTTATTTAGCCTTTACTCTTGGTTAAGACAAGTACACCGAGGGATTTGATGAGCGAGAGGCTGGAGTTGCCTTCCTCACTTGCCGAAGGAGGTGCCAGAGAGAGCGTGAAGCCCAGTGCTGGAGCCCTGGCCCCCACGTCCCTCACAGTGAAAAAGCAGCAACAGTTCAAGGTTACAGTCTTAGAGGGTGAAAAGTCTTTCTTCTGCCTGCTGGAATTCAATAGTTTATGCTTTCCCAATAGGTTTGCTGTACACAAGAGGATGTTCCTCAGTGATGCAGTTCAAAGCCATCACAGCAGCAGTTTAGTCCCGGAGGGAATGGCTGATGCTACTAAAGGAAATGGTAATATTTGCAAAGGTGCAAATTCCTCCCGAGGTTTTCGGGCCAGACTGGCCAAACAGGAGGGGCACTTGTGTAACACATGTCAAAGAAATTCCCTCATGACTAAGACAGTGCAAGATGCTGTTCTCCCATCAATAAATGGCACTTCTAGGGCATCCAAAAGCTCACCGCTGGGCTCTCCTTACAGCTGGTCTCCCATGTTTGACTCTCAAGAACGGGTGCCAAAGCTAATGGCTTTCCTTAATGAGCAAACACACAACCCCCATTATATAGCTGCACCAAGCAGGTTGCAAACTGCCTGCACTTCTGTCTGCATTTCTTTGAAAACTGTGTGGCTTTAATATCCATTAACTTCTATGCAGGGCACCGCCACGACCAGTTCATTTTTAGGAACAATTCCGTGTGCCATCTGGTACTGCTGGCTACTTGCCTGAGTAACTCTATAAAGAATTTTTTTCATGCAACTCCACAAGAAAAATACGGCTTTATTTCCCTTTGTCTTTCCACCTCCGACAGTCACTGAGTATCCATCCAGGAGCGGCGTGGAGAAGCGGTGCAGCTCCCGAGGCAAACTGTCACCGCTGGGTGAGAGTCATGGCCTTTGGGTGGCCAGGGGTCCCTCACCACAGCTCTGCCATCCTCGGGAGGGGAAAGTGTTAATCTGGACTAAAGACACTCCTATTTCTGCAGCTCATGAAATCTGAGCCCTGTGATGCTGCGTGCACTGTGGTGAGCTGCTGTGCTGAACACTTCAACAATTCCTTCCCAAATAACATAACTTTTAAGACGCTGTCTAGCTGCCAGTGACTAGCTGATGTCCCACGACTGCATCAACACATGACGCACCGCGTTCAGACCAAACCGTTTCCCCGAGGCTCGGCAGTATCTTTGTCCTTCGAGTGGCTCTCCCAGATCTGGCTTTAAACCATGCTTCCAGGAGGCACACCTGCTATTTCAAGAAAGTACTCTGCTTTTGGAGAGGGCTGACTGAAAAAAACCCACATCCAAGCAGTTGCTGGTGAGCTTCCAACATGCCTCAGCCGTAAAGCTTGAAGGCAAGGAATGTTCCCGGAAAAGCCATCTCATAATGCGGCGCTGGAGGAAAGTTGCAGGAAAGGGCCACCCTGCGCCTGACTCCGTGTCCGCAGGAGGACAGCAGATTTAGCAAGCGGCTCCCTGGCCCTGTGAGAGCCTCAAATATGCCTTTGTATGGCATCGTGGGGCTTTCTGCTGCTGCGGGCCTGTCAGTGCTGCCAGCCAGCCACCAACATCTCCGCTCTGGTGCTGCACGTGCAGCCGAACAGCCCCTCCAGAGCATCCTGGGGCTCTCCCGCCCGGCCCACCGGCACTCGCACATGCCTAGCTGTGTAAGTATCTCTATAGACACAAATCTATAGATACTTTCTCCTGGCAGTACCTGCTGGGTCTATCTCAGAAGAGAGGTCCCTGAGCAAATTCAGCACTGAGTTAAGCTGAACTAAAGTTGCTTTAAAATAAGGGCAAGCACTGCTGCAAAACAGGCACTGCGGCCATGGGTGAGCACTGTGCCTCTGTACGCACTCATTAGGCTGTTTGGTGCCTCGTTACAGGTAATAAACAACTATTATTAATAGAATTTTCATTTTTTCCCCACTAAATCCCTGAACTCATCAGCCTTTTCTGGTAATAAGATTCCTCCCTTGTGCCCTGTTTCACCTGATTTAATATTGCTTCATGGGGTTTGCTGTCTCCTAGAAGATCTTAAACTTAGCAGACATTGCAATGCACCAGAAAAATGTGGGGTAGAGCTCTGAGGGGTATGTACACACACAGCCCACTGGCATGCTTCTCCCACAGAGCTCTCTCCGAGCTGACCCACACATGATGTGCTGATGCTGCGCTTCACAGCAGCATCTTGATTTTAACTGTTTAATGAGGGCTCACAACTGGTGTTTTAGAGAGTCTGCGTCCATAATTATTTTCTTCACGAAGTAATTTTGGTTTCACAGGTAAACACCGATCTCAGCAGTTTCCACTTTTAATACACAATTTGATTTAGGACTAAACATCCTCTGCCTGCTAAACAGGTATTTATTACAGCCAAGCCTGCCTGTCACCCCTCCTCACCACGCAGTTCCCCCCGCCCCCCATATAATAATCATCGGGGGGCTGTTTGTATGTGTGTGTGAAACAAGTTACACTGCATGCCTGAGGGGGGCCTGAGCACTTTAACAAGGTTTAATTACAATATTGGCAACGTGGGTGAGGCATCCAAGTAAACAAGCCATAAATCAGCCCATCAACTGAGCAAAACAAACCCCTTCCATCCACACTGCCCTCAGATTGCACTGAACAAATGGTATCCTGGGGGTTGCTATGTGCTGACTGGGGACACCCAGGAGGTCTGCAGATGGGCAAATGTCCCTGAGTGCTGGGTGTCACCTCCCATCTCTCCAGGACCTGGCCTACCTGCTCGAGGGGATGGGGTGCTCCCTCTCCTTTGCACCACATGAGACCAAGGCTTTTCCCACAAGCTTGTGGGGTGCCCAGAGGACGAAGGGGCTTCTGTCTGCTTGGCTGTTCATCAACCCACTGCAAACGACGCGATGTCTCTGCTTGGTTTTCCTGCGGAAGCGGTGAAGATCTGCAACACATAAACTGTTTTTTCAAGGGGAACTTTGGGAATTTCCATGGAAACGTGTAGCAGGTGGCACACTGCCCACGGGAGGGAATTGGCAGCAGATGCTCATCCAGAACCACTGTGGTCAATAAACCGTGAATTAAGAAGGATTTACATGATAGTCCGCGAGAGCTGTTTAAGAGTTGTTAGAGTATGCTCAGTAATCCAGTTACAAAAATATGCCAATACATGTGCTTGATAAAAGACTGTAACTGCTTTAAAATATAGTTATGGGCTGTTGCACAAAGGAGAAACAGTAACTTAACTATTCACAGGCATTGAATGTGCTTGACTTTATCATGTGTTACAGTGACTTATACAAGACATAAAAAACAATTGTCAAAAATGCAGAAGAAATATTCAAAGCCAAAAAGCACAGCCATTCATTCCGAATGGTAACGTGTTAATGTGGGGGAAGAGAAACATCAGCACTGCTAATGGAAAGGGCCATTCAGCAACCTAAACTCTTCATTGGGAAAAAAATTCCACAGAATAATCATTAGCCATTACCTTTAAAGCAACCTCCAAATTAATAGCTGTTTTCCTAGCTTCACAATGTTGCATATTTTTCCAGAGAAAACAAATCTATCACTAAGTGCATTTGTATCTCTTCTGCTTTTTAAGTTTGTGATTGGGTCAGAATAAAACCTTGTTGCAGATGACAGAAAAAAAGATGCCTTAGTAGAATAAAAGGTTATAATTCAGTCAAGGTTTCCTAACGGAACTGCATACCCACTGCAAAAGAAAGAGAGCCCTGAGATTGAATTGGTGCCTGAAGATTTTGTCTAAAATCCTTCATTGTTAAGGGCCCTTGTCAGTTTGTATTTACGTGGTTTGTAAGGTGTCACATAGCTGTACATTTTAATCTCATGGAACTGAGCTTAGAGGACTGCAGAACTAGAGGCATCAGAGGACTGGCGAGGGAAAGCAAATTCACGAATTAGCACCGTTGTCCTTACTTCACTGTGCGGCTCCGGATGCACTGGAGCAGTCTGTGCAGGAACCTGCAAACACCTGTGGCTGAGGCTTCCCGGGCTGTGGGTGCCCACGGGTGGGGTCGGGGTACCCCTGGGGGCACAGCGAGTCCCGGGCAGTGAGGTTCGGGCAGCAGCTCCGCCGGGCTGCCAGCCTTGCTGGGGCCAAGCCACGAGCAATGCCAACAGCGCTGGGGCTCTGCACCGCCAGGACTGCGTCCGGGGTTCGGTGTTACAACTCCAGCTGTAAATTTGACTATAAATGTCTCTTTCCCACTTAAACAACGCGTCATTAACTTCTAACAGCGGCAAAGTGTTCCCACGATTACATTCAACATGATCAGTGCACAAAGTAATATCAAGCTCTCCAGTTTCTCTTGGAGGAAGGTATAAATACCTTCTGTCTGCGCACCCGTGGCTTGCAGGTGGCTCTGGAGGAGACGTCACAGCAGGAGATGGAGTGATGGATCGATGCGAGCCGACATGCTCCTCTCGGGTGTCTCAGCACCTGGAGTGTGTTGGCTTTGCTTGCGAGCTGGAAGTTAACAGAAGACGTCAGTAAAAGATGTGTCCTTTGAGCACTTTACAGACAGATCAGACATTTCCTTCTATTGGCATGTGAGGATTTATAGATCATATTAAATAAGGTGTAATGCACTGCAAGAGATCAGGGCACCGTAGAGTAATGTATCAACGGCACAACAGCTGCCCGGCCCTCCCCTCCAGCTCTGCTGCTGCAGCAGACACCCATGGGCAGGATGAAGCCGTTTCAGTGCAGAGATGGAGGAGTCTTGATGTTTTGCACAGGGTGTAAAGAGTCCCAGCCTTGCTGTAAGCGCACACAGAGCAGAGCAAGGGTCTGTTGCTGTAAGAGACTCTCATACGGAACACGTCCCTCAATAACATCTGCCATCGCTGCTCAGAACACGATGCCCTGGGCTCGTGTCTGGGACCTCTGCGGTATCGCCCCAGAGAAGGCAGCTCTGGGGCTGGGTATCCCCAGACCCTTGATGCGTGGGGAGGAAGATACGCGGCACTGCAGGGGACCAGCAACTCACTGGGAGTAGTGGGAACCCTTCATGGGTGCCCAGGCTCTCACACAGCCCCTGGCCATTCCTATGTTCCTCTGCCCAGGCCCAGCAGCCAGGGATTACAGCCCTGTGCAGGGATGTGTGTGCACACAGCTGGCATGCCTGTATTTTACCACAATTAACAGCTCACCACTTTTCCTGCAGCAGGAACTTGCCCTCTCGGTTCACCCTCCATCATTCATTGCCGAGTATAGCAAATTAATTGCAAAAGTGCAACCCCCCCCCCCCCCCC
>Ga0065711_1032754_pt1 | contig 26741 bp, 15 predicted proteins | sample Hoacrofraction12_FD_59098 | JGI IMG/M metagenome (GOLD analysis project Ga0065711, IMG submission 59098) | Hoatzin crop microbial communities from Cojedes, Venezuela - Epithelial fraction 12 v2 (version 2) | ecosystem: Host-associated > Birds > Digestive system > Esophagus > Crop | place... | reverse complement strand
AGAGAGTTGGGCTTGTTCAGCCTGGAGAAGAGAAGGCTGCGGGGAGACCTGATTGCAGCCTTTCAGTACTTAAAGGGAGCCTATAGGAAAGATGGGGACAATCTTTTTAGTAGAGACAACAGTGATAGGACGAGGGGTAATGGTTTTAAACTAAAACAGGGTAGGTTTAGGCTAGATATGAGGAAGAAATTCTTTACAATGAGGGTGGTAAAACACTGAAACAGGTTGCCCAGAGAGATAGTGGAGGCCCCATCCCTGGAAACATTCAAGACCAGGTTGGACAGGGCTCTGAGCAACCTGATCTAGTTAGTGGTGTCCCTGCTCGCTGCGGGGTGGTTGGACTAGATGACCACTAGGGATCCCTTCCAACCCAAAACTTTCTATGATTCTATGATTCTATGATTCAGTGAGATACTCCCCAGATTTGTTTGCTGGGGAGGCAAAGGGCAGCAAAGAAGCCAAATTAATTTTAACAATATTACTTTTCCCTAAAAGATAGAACGTTATGCTATTTTTAATACATTTTTAGCAATAATTTGGTAGTGGGAGAATAAATAGATACATTCTGCATATTCAGTACAGTTACCTTTATTTCTATTCTTCTGTCTGGAGATAGAAAGGAGTAAAGATAGAAAAGCAGGGTTCTTCCACTCTCCTCCCATGCTTGCTGGCATAGCTCATGTTCCCAGTCACACAAAGGCGAAGCGCAGCAGCCCCATGCCTGTGCTCACTGCCTTCTCTTCTGCTTGACTCTGGAGCAAGCCATCAGCCTTACGCATGACTCCTGCTCTCCTATGGCACAGGAGAAAATGCAAGCAAAGACAAGTCACCAGTTAACAAATCCGGAAGGAAGATATCACCTGTTACTACTGTTTTAACTGTTGTGCACTGGCTGCGTGGGTAACTGGCTATCTCTGCCCTGTAGCAACAGAGTGCATGGGAGAACACATACTTTTGTCATACTCTTTCAGTCCTTCAGATGCAGCTGTATAACCCATGGTACATCTTGCACAGAATAAGGTTTTTACCAGTTATCTAGCTCTTGCTTTCCACAGAAGTCTGGATTTATCCTTATTAAAATAAAGCCCCCACTATATTTTCAGGAGCTGTCTAAGCTTAGTTGAAGCTGGAGTCACAATGAAGACAAAAATATAAATTTCAGGATGACAGAGGAAAGGGAGTCAGATTATGTATCAGTTTGCTTCACATAATGAAATTCAATAAATCAGAGAAACAAATAAGATTTTTAAAGAATTTTGATGTGAATATTCATTAGTATATGTAAAAATCATGCTACCATTAATTATGCAACTGTCTCCATGATGATGCTTTAGAGCAGCAGAGATGCTGGTTACTTTCGTGCATTTTTTTCTCTTTCATAAGATACATACTACAGAAATTCACTACTGAAATTATTAAATCATATGCTGATGAATGAGCACAAAACTATTAATGGCACTTAATTTGCAGAGCACATGTCCACTAGAGTATCTAGCAATCCATGCAAATCTTATAGTATACCCTATGTGCTTTGATTTGCTCTGCCAGATGATTGAAAAATATTCATTAAGAGATTCTCTAATGAGCTGTGTTCAAGCATAAAATAGGCCACTCTTTTTATAATGTAAGTGTGGTTTCTGGAATATAAATATCCTCCAATTCCCTATCGGAACTGATTTCAAATAGGGATTTTATCTTAACACAGATTTCAGGATCTTTGAAGGGTCTTTGAAGTTTATAATTGGGTCCAAGCTAAAGTGTGATGTCATTCACTCAAATACTGGAGTTCACTCTGCTTATGGCTGGTGGAAAAGATAGACTTTACTTATTGAGATATATCCCCAAAATTCTTTGGATACACACTTAGGCAGAAAGTTGGGAGAATATTCACATTACAAAATCAGTACAGCATCCCCTGAGACTCTGGCCAGTTAATCCTGGATCCCATTTACACAATTACATCAGCCTTACTCTCTTTGTTTTCCATTAAGTTATTAAAGAGAGGGCTTTTTGCGCTTTTATTTATTCTGTTTTCATTTGCAAGGCACTGAGAATGCTTAAGCTGAGCAATAGGCAGTTTTAAGAACATACATAAAGGCCAAATCTTACGAAAAACAAAATAGCCTATTCTTATCTACATGGGTGGAAAACACAGAGTGAAATAGTCCTCTGGAATACCAAACTGTATAGCTGTTATGCCTTTCTGAAGTCAGTCTGTTAAAAGTAGGAGCCATCTTTGCAACATGTCCTGAGAGCAAAGCAGATCTGAACTCCTGGCCTCCTTGGGGAGGTAAACCGAGCTGAGGACATCGCTTGTCAGCAGCGGCATTTCCAAGCTGGATGAGCTCACTATGATTTGTTGCCCCTTTCAGGGTTGAAGAGAGTGACAGACTGGGAGTATTCTGCTTCAGTGAAGTTAAACAGCTAGTTATGTGAAGTGAGGGGACTGAAGCTCCTTTCCTTTGCTATTTTCTCTTTAGTCATGAACGATTCATGGCTGATGTTAAATTGAAAACTCACTTTAGCTTCAAGCTCCACCACAGTTGTCCAGCTATGCTCCAAGCTGAGTTGCTGCACTCATCACTGCTTTGGCTTTTGCAAGTAGATACAAAGGAGCCTGCACAAGTTGGCAAATCAAAAAAACGACAGAGACAGAGAATATACCTTGGCACAGAGGTCTGGCAGATGTGACACTGGGAAATGGTGCATTATAAGCAAAAAAACCCCCCCATGTTGTAACTTGCTGTGTCTTCCAATTGCTCCAAGGATGAACGCATAACAAGGGTCCCATCAGAAATGGAGTGCAACTTTGGAATGAGTGGAAGGTAGATCCATTGTCCACTGCAGCTACTGAGTCATCTAACACAGCTAAAGAGAGCCTGGTTTCAGACTAATGACTGCTCTGGAGGGACAAGCATGTAAGGGCTCTGATCCCACAGGAGTGAGCTAATCATTAGGTTATCATTACATTTCCTTATGACTCATCTTCTTTTGACTCTGCGATCACTGGCTTACTGGTGCACATTCACATCCTCCTGAAATGTAGGGCATATGAGTTCAGACCTCTCTTCATCTCAGAATTCAGAGTGAAATTTTGTCCTTCCTAGTCTGAGATGGTAGGCTAATGGTAAAGGAGAAAACTACTGTCAGCAAATTCAAGTCAGCCATGATCTTAGATAGCTGTCCAAATGGTGTATGAGAAATTAAAAACCCCACATTTGGGGTTTTTGCATATATGTAAGGTATCAAGATGATTGAAGTCTTTCTTCTTTTTCTTAGCCGAAAGACTCTGGGGACATTCCTGAGGCTGAGTATGAGAGTACTGTCACACCATAATTTAAGCACTTCTTCCTTTTCCTTTCCTGGAAAGTTATCTTGGATGGTGTCTTCTGTGCTGAATGGCATGCAATCAAAATCCCATTAGTTATACTGTCAAAACCAAATTCATTAAACTTCCCAACTGAATTTAGGCAATTGCTCTTCTATGTCATCTGTGCAGTTGGAATACTTTTTCAATTAATTTTCAGTGAGGAAAAATTCCAGAGTTGGGAGTGAGCAGTAATTTCCGCTCCTGTAAGTCACACTTGCTTTTTCATTGCCCCAATTTTATTTTAAAGGTTCAAAAACACAGCTTTCAATTCCTGTAAACTGGCCGTCTATTCACTGAGACACATGAATGAGTGAGGTAATTAGGCTAATCTTGACAGCCATAAATCACCTGTGCCTTCAAACCTGAAATCAGTATGAAAGCTTGTTTCTCGGAGCAGAATTTGAAGAAAGAAAACAGCCATCTTCTACACGACAGCCAGCTCGTTTCTGTTCGTAGACACTTTTGATGACTGCCTTCTATGTTTGTCACATCACTGGAAACAAGCACGAATTCGCTGCCCATACAGTAATAAAACCGACAGCCTTGCAACCTGACTAATCCACAGCCATTTCCAAGATAACCAGCAATTTTTAAGACATAGTTTGCTGCCACAAATACCAGAGTGACTGGACTTCTGCTTGTTCTTTAATTGTCACTACTGAGCCAGGGCTTTCCAGTTGCTGCTCACAGTCCTGTGTGGGTTACCAGCATCCACCATTCATTGAGAGAAACTGACTCTGCATTCAATACTTTTTTAGCCATAGTTCCCAGCATTCTGGCACAGCGTTATGCTTTGAGAATACTCCATGAGTAATCAACTTAGACCCAAGCCTCCCTATGTAAGGGGCTGGAGCATGCTTGTGAAATGGGTACTTCTAATTGCACAGACTTAAACATTTTGTAAGCTGTTCCAGTGCTTGACTAACCATGCTGCAAATAATTTTCTACAAATACCTACGTGATCAAGAAATAAGAGAGTTTGGCAGCATTATCACTTAAGCCAGATATTTAAAGTGCTAGATGGAGTGAATAAATCATAAAGTGTGACTGGCCAAACATGCCACAAAAGACAGAGTAGTGTCCCTTTTCTCCTTATGCTTCTCTCTGCAGAAAATCTGTGTTGGAGGGCCCTTCTTAGTTGTTATACCTATGATCAAGACAGATATGAACAGGAGTCACTGGTAATCAGCCACTGTGGGTTTATATGCTGAATGAAAAGAAGCACATGCAATGACAATGTTAGCAGGACTTCAGTCTCTAGTCGTACAGATTTTGTGTATATGCCATTGACCCAATAGCTTGGGGCTAATACATGAAGGACAGCGAAACAAACTTCTCCCAGTTCTCTTTACTTTTGATACCATACTGAATTACTAAGGCGGCACACCTCCACATCATCTGAACATGGCTTATATTTTGTTTCTGCATGAAGCATGAGAAGCTCATCTGTTCTGCAAGGCTTTTGACTCCGTATAATCTCACTCTAGGCAATGCTTCAATGTCTACAGCACTTTTACGCATACATTCATTCTCCTCACTACTCAAAGGCAGTTTCCAAGACAAGTGATATGGGACTGCACTTCCTAATGAGTTGGCAGAGTTTATTGCTTACTACAGAAAGTCTGTTTAGTTGTACCTAAAAGCTCTCCAAGCCTACTACTTGTCTGACCAGACCTTCACTGTGTTTCTACGTGTTATCTTTTGAAGATGACTGCTTATCTGCAACTGAGGATCACAGGATCACTCTTAGACATCTAAATCAGGGACAAGAGAAGGTTTCTAAACGTACATGAAAGCCAGTGTTGAACTAGCAAATGAGAACTTCTCCCTAATCTCATGTAGGCATGAAGATCTGTTAAAGATGGTCTGGTTGGCAAAGATTTGCCTGTGACAAATTCAGCAAGATCAGGGCTTGGCAGAGAGAGTCTGAATGGAGGAGTGAGGAGATTTGTGGCAAGAGAAGGGATGTTCTGACCCAGACATGGGATGGATGTAAGGCAGTCTTAGAGGCAGGACTAGGGCCCTTCAGAAAACACACAATGTTTCATTTAGACATCAGGCAACTTTAACCCCTGCAGGCACTTTGTCTCTCACCAGCTATGGAGCAGCTACAGCAGTGATAGGCAAACAGCATCAGGGCTGTAGAGAGGCTCCAGCTGCAGTCAGCCATACACTCAACACACGGAGACTGGACAGGATTCATCATGTCCTCCCTGCTGTTAGGTAATAAACGCTTATTTTGGGCTGGTAGTGCAAAGGTAGTGTATGTACTGCAGCAATGTTTCGTATGGATGTTCTGTGATCTGAAATGACCTGGAAAATGCATTTGCTTTTCAGATATGTTCCGGCATGTTCCAAAGCACACGCAAGCAATCTCTTGCAAACAGAAAGATTCATTGGCATACCACTTCAAAAAAGCTTATCAAAGAAATACCTGTGGTAGATGTGTCTCTGGGTTAAAAACCCACAGCACAGAGGATTAAAGTAATGACCATCCTCTGCATTCCCATGTATTTTACTAACTTGGAAGTCACGGTGTTTTAGGAACTGTAAATTGTAACACTCCAGCAAGCCAGAGAAGTATTATTCTCCACTTTGATAGATGAAGAAGCTGAAGCTCAGACTGGCCAGACAACTCACCAATGTAGCTCAGAGTATAAAACATCCCTGGAGCAGCTGAGAAGAGAGTTACAAAGCAAGTCTAACAAAGAACTTCATAGGTATATATAACACCTATCTTCTATCAGTCACTTTCATCTTAAGAACATTTCAACTTTTGCCCTTTTTATTGCTATTATTCCTCCTGTACTTTCTCTAAATCCACATAAACTGTACTAATTATTCATTCCAGTTGTTTGCCATTTTTTGCCAAGCATAATACTTTGTACCTGAGGAATCTTGAATTCACAACTGAATCTCATTTTAGGTGGTCTTGCAGAGGGCACACACTGACTTTCTTAAGTCATAGCTCATAAATTCTTCTACTCTTCTATTGTGTAGAAGCCAGCTACACAGGCAAAACCATTTTTAGTTAGCTTTCTGGTTCTTTCACATTCTTTGTGTTTTCCTCCTCAATAGTCAAACAGTCCAACTGTTTTCAGATAAATGTTATGCAATAAATTATTTTCATTTGTGGCTTCCTGAACACCTTTGTGGCAAAGCAGAATAGAAAATCTGTACCTTGATTCATTAAAATTTCCCATGGGAGTTCAGCTCTGAAAAAATATTCTTCAAAGGCTAGCACAATATGTTAAATGTCCAAAGAGTTCAATGCTGTTGCCTTTGGATACCACACAACATGCTACCAAAATACAAGAACGATATAGAACCAGAAGTGCTGCGTTAGAAATGCACTAATTAGATCATTGCTTATTCAAGGGAAGAGATCTTTCATCTCCAGGAACTCAGGCAATTAGGTGAGGTCCCTCACAGTACACCACAGGGGCAGTCAGCTGATACTAATGAGTTTTGTGCTGTCATTGAGTAAACAACCGGTCATCATGGTCTCATTAAAGCTCTTCCATTTCCATGTTTTCTTCCCAGATGCTGGGCTCTGTGGTCTGGTAATGTGTGAAGGCCTTGTCATTACTCTGTGCCTGAATATATCACTTCTGCTTGATCCTTCTGCTCTGTGCCCACACTGTTTTGTCTGCAGTGTGGGACTGGTGGTGACCCTGCCCATTCAGCCCTCATACCATCAGCATCATTCTTTTCACATCCTAGCACAGCTTCCACTGAATGCCCAAACCTGCTTATAGACATGCTGCTTTCTTGAGCAGATTTTACAAGCAATGAAATCTCCAGTTACAGAGAATGACTCTTTCAGTTCTGGTCAGCTATGACACTAGTCAGGATAGAAGTCATCACAACTGGATGAGTTTTAGGCTATTTTATAAGGATCATTTACAACAAAGTAGCAAATTTTCAGGTTACACTGACGGCACTTCTACTTCAAGCTATCCAAATACTTCAACATAGATAATTTTCATTACACCTCTTGTACTTGATGATTTTGTCATAAATCAATTAATACTTTGTGTGGTTTTTCCAAAACAAAAGTATCTGCACACAAGATATAATTCAAGTCTGAATGTAAACCGGCTTAGCCATTTGAGTTCATAGAGACAGTAAAGACTGGCTTTAAAAGCAGATATACAAAGCAATTTGTGGACTCTGGGCCAGGCTGTTCTCTCCAGTGTATATTCGCTGTAACTTTATATTAGAGTAAATGACAACAGATGTGTGATGTGAGAAGTTATAAGAGGCCAGAACCAGAACAGCACAGCTGTTCAGAGAAATTTGGGTAGGACTAGAGACTGATGGAATCAACCATTCTGCTGAAACCTAAGACCTGATCAAATCAGATCAATATCACTTATGTTTTATTTCCAGAGAAAACTGGACTACATCAACACACTGCTCTACAAACTTTACTTTCTTATTTAGAATATTTCAACATAGCATCTTTTACATAAACAGAAATAAAAATACCTGCAATGAAACCAAAGATGGAATTCAGTCACTCATACAGAGGTACCTGTTGCCATCTGAGATGCATTGGCTGACAGCTGCTGTTCCAGAAAGAAGGTCTTCCATAGGTCCTGTGCACAATTAATATAACACAGGTAGGTAGCTATAGCTACGGTTACAAATATATGCATTAGATATTTGCATTTAGGCAGCCAAATCCCAGCTCCAGTGATTGCCAATAATTGGGTTTAACGTTCTGGATACATCTCAGCATTCAAGGTTAACATCTTTAGATTTCTCTTACAATTAAAGATAAATGCAATTTTGCTTGTTTCACAGTCCTTGGCCTTATCCCTTAACATCTTCATTAAAATGCCTTTGCTCCACTTTTTGAATATACTGCTCACTCTGATGCTGCTTGAGCTATAGTGCATAATATTCCATTGTTTCAGATCAAGACCGAATTATTTTCATAAAGAGGTATCTATAATATCTGTCTATGTAGACTTTATTTTGGACTGCTAACTTTAAAAAAAGAATCCAAATTAAGACACTTATTCTAGGAGGAAAGTGTTTGGAAGTACATAATGCCAGGAAAACGTGCTCTCAATTTTGAATAAGATCTGTGCTTGGAATTAAATGGAATTCAGTAGTTCTGAATATATATACATACATACATATATATGTATGTTTATCCCATCTTAAGCCAGGATAATTTTCAGATGCACGCAAAGCCTTAGTTATCTGCACTTAGTTAGATGAAACAAGCTTTTTCTTGTCATATGCTTTTCTTTCCCAACCCTTTCATTCTTGAAGTAACCTAACCTTTTTCAAACAAAAGCTTGCCAGACCACAGACTTTTTTGTCACTGAGAGAACCCTGGGGTATCACTGAACAGGCACAAAGAACGTAACAATGCCCAAGAAGTAAAGTATGCTTTATATAAGCATATTCAAGCAGCAGAACATGTCTCATCTCTCAGCTTGAACATATTTCACAATAAATGCAGGAAAACTTGAAAGGGTGGGGAAAGAAAATACTGCCTGTTTTAAGGCCCTCTGAAATGGTAATTTGCTACAAAATTAACATTTCGGTGAAGAGAACCACTCACAAATTACACTCAAAATATAGTGAGCTACTGAAGTTTTAAAAAAGAGGAGGTTTAGGTTTATATATTTTTTTTTAATGAACTACAGGCCTCACGAGGTGAAACTAAATGCAGAATGTTGAGTCCAGATTCAGCTCTTCGTTTAATTTTCTGCTTTACCAGAAGCTTTTTAAATAATTGGAGTAGTCAGCCAGGGCCTGGACCCATGAAGGGAGCATTTAAATTGACCCTTAAACTTCTATAACCCATGGGTATGAGCTGAATGTTGACACAGGTCTCACCCTGGCTGCAGAAGCACAGAGGAGATTCCCATCAGTTTTGCTCTCAAGGGCTTCTCCTTCTCCAACTGAGCCCTTGATCAGTTAAAACCTGCCTGCACCCAAATGACAACTGAAAAACAATATAAAGAACAGAACTAGCTGATTCCTGGGCATAGGAAATCCTAGCAGGCAGACAGCCGAATGTAGGGCTTTCTCAATCAAAAATACAGTGGCAGAGGACGTGTAACTGCGCATAGAGAGAGCGACGGGTGACTGAAAAACCTCACTTCCCTCAGCTCATTTATATAGGCAGCCCAGCTCTACAGCAGAAAGAATTACACTTACAGAGTATGCGTTGCAATGTCAAAGACAGAGTCAAGCCCAGTCTTGTTTATGTGGCTAGTTTTTTCCCAGGGACTGAGACCGCCAATTAATTTTGCCCAGCTAACCAGAACGCTGTTGTGGTAAGGGTTTGTTTTTTCCGACTGAGCTGGGCTACTGCAAAAAACATTGGCCTGGAAGTGAGACAGCCACATAACTTCATCCATCCTTGGATAAATTATCTCTTTTTAACACACCTTTTCCTAAAGAGTGATCAGGAGTTGATATTCAGGTTTTCAAAGTTATTAAAGATCGAATTCCATTCTTACTTACACCAGTGTGTATGACACCATTGAAGAATCTGATCCACAAACTAATGGTGAATATTTTCTCTGACATGAACACAACTCATTCTCCTGTTATGTAACCCGTACAGATTTTCGGCTTTGTTTTCCTTTACAGTTATTTCCACTTTTTTTTTTTTTTTTCTATGGCTTTAGCATGAAAACAGATGGGAGTTCTGGTCAATATAGATATTCATGAGAGAGAAAGAAATCTAATGCAGTGGGTTTAATTTAGCTAGTACACAAATGGATGGCTGTCCTTCTTTATCTTTCAGTTATTTTTCTTATTGTCTGTGGTTTACAAATGAACTCTTCTTTCTTTAGTAGATAAGGTCATTGTGTTCCTGTAATTTTCAGGTTACATTTATGAGGCACATCCTTTTTATTATATCCAGTCACCCTTAACCACCACACTAAGAATTAAAAATACAGCACTGCTTGGTATAGAAGTGGAACACAATGGGGAACAATCCTGCTAGACATTGAGAACACCAGATAGTGTTACAAAGACAAGAAACTTATCTACCAATTACAATAAATGTATTCCAGAAGGACATTTAGATTCTTTAGCTGATATAAAGGAAAATATAGATACTTATCCAATTACAGCTAAGATGCTTTTACAATCACATGGCTTCCTTAAGTGCCTTGTTCTTCCATATAATGTCTAAATAGACATTGTAACACTACATTGAATAGCACTCTATAATACAATATGGAAAAAAATAAAACCTCACTGTGTTTATCAGAGAAAGACTTACAAACGAAAAAGACTGACATTTTACAGTGACTATTCCATCTATATACATTCTTTAAAATACCATTATTACTTTAGCTATAATTGAGTTTCCAAAGTGATTTCCAGCTTAACCTTGTTCCTAATGTTCTGAAAGATCGTACTTTTGGACTGAGCGTCTCTGTGTTTCACCTCAAATACACCACACAGATCATTTCTATACAGCTAAACTATATTTCTGTCACCCACCTCTGGAAGACAACGGCCTTCTCTATACTGCTTAAAGAAATCATCTGCTGGCCTGACCTATCCCCCTTGCTGGGAGTGTTTGCTTTTTAAACCAAACCCATGTCAATGTAAGTGTGCTAGCAACATGGAGTGTTCAGTGCTGTGCCTTGGCCTTGTGTGGTACAGTATTACAGCCAGCTCACATGATTTCTGGGACTTGTCCAATTGGCATTTGATAGTCTGTTGCTTATTCAGCCTTCCTGCCTTGCAATTGTCATTTGACTGTCTCCGATACTACACCACGGATAGCTTTTCCAAGATCTTCAGTATACTTCCTTAGGTCGTAAGAGTTCCAGAAGAATGCAATCCTGTGTCTTTAGTCCATCTTCTATCTTTATCTTCTCATATGTCTTTCCAGAAGGCAGGTTTATCTAGATATATCTGCTTTCAGAATTATCTAATGCATCTGGAGAGGGTGCAGACCTTCAGGGATGGATATGATGCTTCTTCCCCCAGTGACTTAGATCCAAGATACAAACATTTTTAATAGTTCACTGCAATTCCACCATCCTACTTAGCCTGCATATTGTTTGGAGAAAGTCCTAAAGGCATGAATCTAGCTTTAGCCCCCAGTTCAGACCCAAGTAACTTCTATGTTATACCAAAAGTATGGTATTGAAGGGCTTTGGAATAATTTTCCTTTCCTTTTTCATCTTTTTTTCAGCTGTCTAATCCATTTATGAATTATACGACAGTTAACTAATCATCAGTATGCACTAAGTAACGCAGTGACATTTAAATGTGATACTGAAGTGCCATGAAGCAAATGTCTCTAGATTGTTAACACGATACAGTTATCTCCTCATGCAATGTGATTTTTATAACAGGCAATGAAAAACCCTTTCCATAAAGTCTAACAACTGCTGCTACTAAAACTACTGGTCAGTTCTACACAGAGATACCTCTAGGGACAGGGGGAAAACAAAACCTTTTTCTTCGCCATATTCTCTAAATGGAAGTCCGATTCTGAAGTTTTCACATCAACATCAATGACCTTACAGAACATATTTTCTCCATTTGTATTCTTCACATATTACCGTTCTGGATAAGTAAGACTGATCTGTTGTTGATGTCATTAGACTGGAATTTATACTTTTCTGGCTAGAGTACCTGGGAGCCCTCAGGTATCAGAACTCTATCAGTATATTTTCACAGTTCATTGTGGTATGCTGCCATCATGCAGAATTACAAACCTGGGAATGATCCCTTGGATTAGATAACATACCAGTGTCCAATGTAAGTCATGTGTGCTCTTAAGCTTTCTTGGTACGAAAAGAATGTAGCATTTTATATTTCCTTATACAAGACTCCCACTCAGGGTTTATTCTTGATCACACCATGATAACTGGAAGTAAGAAGATACAAGACTTTACAGGGTTTCCAAAACATAATTATATTCTGTTTATCATAAACATACACAGATCTAGAAAAAAATAATACCGCATCTGTCAGAATTTCCCCACCTCAGTTGCTTTCTCTTCAACATTCATTGGATGTGTTTAGGAGTTTAGCGATGTGATGTAAACTTTAGGCATAGACAATCTGCTAATAGCAAACACACCTGAAATATATCTGGCTGCAGTATTGAGGATTTATGAAAGCATGTTATGAATCACTTCAGTGGGAGCTGCAAAACCTGAAATAGAGGAAGAAATGAGATTCAGGTAGTTCAGGTTGCTTGAGGATGGTTTTGAATATACCTGTAGACAGAAGATCGTGTTGTACGAATTCATGTTCCTTCACTGCTGTCCAGCATTCCTTTGTCAGTGTTAGTTCTCCTCTTCTCCACTGCTTTTCAGCCATGGTAGTTTTCAAGGATAGCTATTCTGCCCTTGGAGAAATCCAGCAGCCTCAGATGCTGGTTTGCTGCAGCACAATTGGAGAAAGCTGTATTTTCTTTTGGATTCGTCCATCTCAGGACAAAGTGTTTTCTTTGACCTGTATCACTGACCATTTGGATTCTGTTCTAATACACAACTGAAAAAGAACCCCATATTCAAGCCAAGGTTGGAATCTGGACATGGCACACATGGGAAGGCCCAAATTCCCATTAGTGTTATGATCTGCATTGAGACATATTCCACAGATTATTGTGTGTAGATTAGCAGTTAAGGTGTATGTTTATAGTTTTTAAATCCCTTAACCCACTAGTTTCTTCTGAATGATTAAATAAGAGGTGTTTTTAGGTGAATAAACATAGGCAGTGATTGCTTTCTTATTTATCACAAAAATTACTACAAAATCTCTTGGTAACCACGTTCCATTTATTGCTTTAAGGAAGGGTTAAGAAGGGTAGCTGTGTTACATGCTTTTCCAAAAGGTTTCATAATAAAGCAGGAACATCAACATTAACACCTTTGCTATCAACCATCACTATATGCTTTTTCATACACATCAGCATTTTCTGCCTATTTGTGTTAAAGACAGCAAAAAGGAGACTTTCTTTTACGATATTAATAAATAATGGGCAATCATGGGCTTGTTTTAGAATATCTGTTAGAAAATTGCTTTTGCAGATGGTAGTGGTCATTTATATCTTTCACCTAGGACAGGTGAATACCTCCAATATTTCAAATGCTTGTAATGGAGTTAGGGTGTAGTCTTTGTCCTGCTGAAATCAATGAGCTAACTCTTTTTGCCTTTTTCTTTAATATTTTCACAGAATGAGAGAATGATTGAGGTTGAGAGGGCTATCTGGAGGTCATCTGATCCAATCTCCCTGCTCAAGCAGGGTCACCTAGAGCAGGCTGCCCAGAACTATCTGCAGATGGCTTTTGAATATCTCCAAGGAGGGAGACTCCACAGCCTCTCTCGACAATCTGTTCCAGTGCTCAATCATAGAGAACTGGAAACCCAGGTCCTTTTCTGCAAAGTTGTTTTACAGCTCGGCAGCCCCGAGGATGTACAGATGCCTGAGATTGTTCCTTCCCAAGTGCAAGACTTTGCATTTTCCCTTGTTGAACTTCGTGAGGTCCCTGTCAGCCCATTTCTCCAGCCTGTCAAGGTCATTCTGAATGGAAGCACGACCCTCTGGTGTATCAGCCACTTCTCCTAGTTTTGTATCATCAGCAAAATTGTTGAGGGTACAATCTGTCCCATCATGCAGATCATTAATGAAGTTGTTGAGGACTATTGCACTCAATATTGACCCCTGGGGTACACCACTAGTTACTGGTCTCCGATTAGACTTCATACTGCTGGTCACTACTGTCTGAGCTCAGCAATTCAGGCAGTTTTCAATCACATCACTGCCAGCTCATCCAGTCCGTATTTCATCAGCTTTTCTATGAGGATCTTATGGAAGACAGTGTTGCAAATGTACTGAAATCAAGGCAGACAGTGTCCACTTCTCTCCACTCATCTACCAAGCCAGTCAATTCACCATACATAGTTATGGTGTTGGTTCGGGTATTTTGATTTAGTCAGCAACAGGGCATTGCTATGCAACGCGTAAGGGCTAACACAGCACTGTCTCATGCTGAAGCTATTTCAGAGTTTCTGAAGTCACTGAAGATTTAGGAAATATCAGAGACAGAGTCCTAGAGACAGCAGAGCTTGAACACTTACAAGGGAGCATAAACTAGTTTCTGTCCAAAGGCCTCTATAAACATGAATGCAGCAGTGCAGAAAGGCACAAATCAATTTTTTTTACTGACCGAAATAAGGGGTGAGAAAGAAGACCACAATCTTCTTCCTCTTCAGTTATAACAATGGAGACACTGAAAGAGGACATCTAATTCTGTCTAAGCCTGTCTGTAGGGTTAATGCTACTTGGAAGCTATCCTGAATCAACACAGTCAGTTATGGTGTAGGGTTCTAGCACTGGCAGGAGATACCTGCTGGAACTAACACTACCCCTGCTAAAAAATCTATTACAAAAAAAGAAAAGGAAAATATCAACAGGATCCTGGAAAATACCTATCTGCAAAGAAATATGACGTGACTCAGATTACACTGTCCATGTGTCTACATTAGGACATGGGCAGGTATGTAGAGGTGGCTGTGTGTTTCTAACTCATTACAGATTCATTTTCAAAATCTGGAGAACTTTCCTATTTCTTCATTTCAGTTTACTACAGTTTAAAAATTATTTACTACCTGAAAATATATTTTAATTGTGACATTTGCCACCATTTTGTATCAAACTGCATACTGAATTATAATTACTTCATATATTATGCAGCAAATTCTCTGCAGGTGGTGCAGCAAGTTGAATTGCTCAGGAAGTCATTTTGGAGCAATGTGAAAAAATTGTAAAAAGAACAAGGTTTCATGTATTTCAGCTGATATGTCAAAGATGGCGAGCTTTCCTTTCAGAAAATACATGTTGACTTCTTATTGGCTTCTATTCATCTTGTTTTTAAAAGAAACCTGAAAAATCTAGTGAGAGATTTTGAAGTTCTTTTTATGTTCTTACCTAATCTTCCATACCATTATATTCTACTTCAAAACTAGCCAAGAACAGAAGACACAGCTGTACTAAGAGAGTACAATCTTTTTGGCATGAAGAACTTACAGCTTCATCTGTGGTCGTTTTATACTAAAAGGTAGTTATGGACAGGTTGAAAACTGTAATTTAACATATATTTTTTAGTAACTATGCCTATTCTGTGTGATGAAAGACAGTCCAGTGATTAGAAACACAGTGCAAAAATAAGCCAGTGGTGAATTACTGTGATGCTGCGTAGAGCATAGGTTTGCAAAGGTCAGTCTTTAAGGGTCCTTCGAGAAGCTAACGTGAGAGTGATTTTACTGAGCCAAACTGGATACACAGACTTCCTCAGTTTAATCTTTCATTGTAAACAGACCCAAGAAACACAGCAGCAATTAATCATGCTGACTAATGTCCACATGAACCTAATGTGGTGACAGCTCTTGTCTTTCACTGGATTTGGCTAAAGTCAGGCACAAGAAATGAATAAAGGTGCACATACGCTATCTTGCACATTCATTAAAAATAGCGAATTGAAACTGCTTTGCCTAATTATTCTTCTATTTATTTCCCATGGTTACGGTTTCAACCAGGAATAATCAGTTAAACAATACATTTCTAATGAAGCATTAGCAAATAAATGTATGTTTTTCTTCTTGTGAAAAAAGCTATTTCCAAGTTTTACTCATCCATCTTGGAAAGAAAGGAACATCATGTGATCAGCATGGTCTAGCACAGTTTGGTTTTTGCATATTCCTACCAGCGGAGCCTACAGATAAGAATTATTTACAAAAAAAATCTGGTGAATAAATTTGAATTGCAAAACTCTATTATTTTTAAATTGAAAAAAACATAAATAATTCTTAGGTGATTTGACTATGAGAAAAAGCTAAAATAACCAAATTATTAACTGAGTATTAGCTACTTAGCTTTATCTGAGATATTTTTATAAGTAATTCTAAATAGGACTGCAGTTCACTCTTTGTGAATATCACAGGTTATCACTGGAAAAATTCACTTGTTTCAGATATTCGAATGATGGCATTGATTGCTTTCCTAACACAGTACACCTGTGTAAACAAAAACTAAAGTCTTGTTGAGCTTTTTTAGTTGCTTATCATATGATTATGAGGATGATCACTTTTAAAGAAGTTAATGTTTGTATTAAAAGGTAAGTAACTCCTTACCAGATTCTTTTCTGCAAGACAATTGTTTTATACCTGTAAGCCCAGGCAGGCTACACAGATAAACAGCACACCCGTAATCTGCCCAGGCAACGTTCTTATTTTGTTTTCAAGGGGTGATGAACAGGTTTTCCTGGGTTGGCCTGTTTTTGTTTTGGCGTGTCTTGTATGAAGAGTTGATTTCTGTCTTATGCAATGTGCTTTACTGATCCTTTTTCTCGAACATGCAAATCTTGCAATACCACATGATAAACATGTTATTTTCCAGCTGATTCAAACCGGTATTTCGTATCATAACTTTTAGAACATGATTCGTTAGAAATGTAATATTTTTATCAATTATTGAAAACTCTTTACTGGCCACTGTGAAAGAAAATATATTTCTTCTTTGAAAGCCTCACGTCTCTTAATTCCATGGATTTTATAGCTAATTATTCCAATCACTGACAATTTATCTTTTCCTTTGTAGAAATGCCCCTCAAATCTTTAAAGAATCTGTCCACATTTCAGTGCAGTGACTGTCTTGTGAATTGCCCTCCTCTCACTCAATAGCAGAGTCTTGTTGTAAAATTCCAGCAATGTTTGATACTGAATATAGGTAATATTCAGAAAGCATTTAAGTAATACCAGCTTCCTTTGAAATTTTTCAGTGAATGAAGAAAAAAGTCCCTAACTTGAGTAAGCACTAACACAGAAATGGATTCACTTTCAGTATTCAGAAAAAATTCCAGTAATATACTTAACTCTACACCTGTACACTTAGGAACTTTTCCACAGTCAGAAAAGGAATGACACCAGTGTAAGATCCCTGGCCCAAGCACTCGAAATGTCTCTTAACAGGTGTAAATCCCTGAGGCTGTAGGGTAATGCCAGTCACGGTAGCTGAGGACTCATTATTTTTTCACAGTGTCTTTCAGCATTCATGTAGTAGATATGGACTTACATACAGGAAGAAATGGAGAGTGGAATTCATCTCTCCTAACTTCAGATATTTAAATTTTACAAGGGATATTCATTTTGCCTTGCCTATGATGTCTACTTGTAGACGAGTAATCTGAACTGCTTTACAGAGACCACTGAATGCATCTAAACAGGACTCCAGCTGTTGAACATTTGGGAAACTGAAGTCTTACAACAGTCTGCAATCAATACAGAAATATGTCATCTGTCTTAATGATGGATATTTCTCTCCTTTCCTTTTTAAAATGTGACAAATTGCTTCTGAAGATGAAGTTGTGTCTCCATTAACTAGAAATAGAGTCTGAATGAACCTCTGTTAGCTCTAATTGTCAAGACCTCAGAGGTCAAATCATTTGCTCAGACTTCAGTGCCTAGGGACAGATGAGACTCTCCGGGGTATATGAGGGCATATGTATTTGGCTTGCAGATGTGGCACAGGAAACCTTTCTGGAGTGACAGCTAGGAGCTAGGCAGGGCATCTTTGGGCAGTTCAGATGCCATTGGATCTCCACGTGGAGACGGTAGAATCAAGACCCCAACTTTGACATATATTTATATGTATGTGAGGTGAACCTTATCCTAGCTGTGGTTGCTGATTTTAATCCATCAGTTAGTTCTGTATTATTTCATGCTGACAAAATCTTGCACTGGGTAAAACTGGTGGCTTAGCAAACTAACTTGACCTACTGTTGAGTTGTAGAGAATCTCTAGAGCTTTGGTGAAACTTGTAGCAGCCTGAACATCATCATGTTCTAATGCTGTGAGCTGCCTGCATCCTTCTCAGAAAACCAGGTTTTTGAAGACGCTGCTTTATTGGTCACCAACTCCTGGTAGAAGTCTTTTTTTTTTAAACAAGCTTGGTTCCCTTTTCAATTTTCAGATGTCTCAAACTGGGTTGTAAGGAGGAACAGAGAAACAGAAATTGATGTGGACTTCCTGGGCCTGCCACAGCCAGCTTTTGTTGCAGTCATGCAGTGTACATATGTGACACTCAAGAACAAGAAGACTGGGAGGCATATCTATGAGTAGATTCGTGCATGTTTGCTTTGAATTGCAATGCACAAGAAAAGAGGTGCTGCATTGCCATACAGAAAATGTTCAGCTGAGGATTGCACTGGTCCTCCTACTTTTTCAGGAATAAAACCTGAATGGCTTGTGCAGCCTTTGCATAAAATCCATGTTCACAGGTCCTCACTATTACCACTCCACTAAGTTCTTGTTATCTTCTCCCTTCTCTCTTTTGCACACCTTCTCACCTCACAGCCCAAGTTTTTAACCATGACAAAGATCAAATATAAATACATAATAACTTTAGCAGAACCAGAAATTATTATCGAGTTAAGTAAGGGAAAAAAATAATTTCTCTCTGTCAGCGTACGTATAATTATTCTCACATGCAGAGAAGAGCAAGAAGAGGTAAAGTGTTAGAGACTGTTTCATTTGGAAAGTGCTTTGATAGCTTTCAAGTAGGTTACACCTCATGTGATTTGGTGGAATTACTTTCCCTTTTTCCTTTTCATCCTGGGTAAGAGTAAAGATTTAAAACCTATAAAGCACGTATGCTACAGAAAGTAGGTTACAGGAATTCTGTGATTACAGAATTTCACCCAGCTTTTTTCCCCAATTAATTTTCAAAGCTTTTCAACAACTGTCGCTGACTTGTAAATTCTTGTTCTCTCATTACTTACTCTGCCTTGCTTGTATAACCTGCAATATATGTAAACGCTCTGACATACTAGGCTTACTTCCCATCTCAGCTGAAGCAGTCTCATGTCAGTGATTTTGGAGGAGTCATTCTTGTTTCAGGCCAGTGGTGAACAGAAATCAAGCCTCTGTATACAGAATGTTTGAACAAAAATGCATAATTGAGAAAAGAGCGCAATGTATTAACAGCTGATAACAGCTTCCTAGTACTTTTGCCATCCCACTGATTGCAATGGCAGAGAAGCTGATGAACATCTTGTTCAGTTTTACTAACTACGGATGTGGAAAGCTCTGGGGTAGGTAGGAGTGGAGTTCTGATACAAGACCTGGCCCTCCTATCTCCTCTTGCAAACCTGAGGCAGAGTCATCAGACACAGAGATTAAAAACAAGATGTTTCTATTTTTATGCTTTATCATAATTACCCAGGTTTGAAAACATTAGCTTAATTTTCTTTTCTCCTATTTTTCCTTACTCCTAGGCCTTTTTCTAATCAAAAATCCTCCCCCCCCACCGTCTCCCAGCCCTGTGTCTTTTTTTAATATAAAACAACATTAAAACATTCCTTTTGTGGAAAAACATCTCTAGGATGTATACTATTTCTCTTTTTATAGGCACATTTCTTTACTACTACTAAAATTTGTCAAAAATAATACAACTATTAATCTTTTTGGCTTCTTGACACACAAAGCCCTTTAGAGAGGCAAGGACTTCAATTTTCAAACAAAAGACAGATTTTCATTGCTCTGCTCTTCTGCTTACTGACCTTTTACAGGAAGTCTCCATTTAACTTCTGGCCATGAAACACACATGCTTGCAAATTGCTTTTGAAAATCACAGTTCTTTCAATAAAATTTTAGCTGTATGAATGACCTGAAATAGGACATCTGAGTGACTTTCGAAAGGTCTGTTTCCAAAGAACATGGTTTTTTACCAATACCTAAAAAACATCTATTTTTAACACCAAGGCAATAAGGTTTTTTTCATTACATTACTTATGAAATTCTGGCTTCCATGAGAATTCACTTTCTTCATATGATTTCCTTCATTTTGCACCTGAAAAAGTGCAAGAAATTCTAATTGTTTGCGAAGTCAAGTTGGTGCTGTTGGCTCTTTGGAAACACAGGGAAATATGATTCTTGTCTTAAGGCTCAGTACAGCCACAGAAAATGGTTCAGACATGTCTGAATGTGGGAAAGGAAGCAGATATTTATTTGTAGGTTTAATATAATTAATATGCTTGAAGGAATGATTTGGTTGCAAGTTGGGAGCAATTCCGTGCACAAAGAAGATGTTTCCACTTCTTTAAGAAAGGATGGAAAAAGTTACCTGATACAAAGTTGAAGTCCCAGGCTCTTAAAAAAACTCAGAATTGTTTTCAACAAACAGGTCTAGGATGCCAAATTTGGTGAAGGACATTTTTTTCCCACCAGGACAATTTCTTAACCCAGCCAAATTCTAGTCTCAGGGGTAGGAGTTTTCCATGAAATCACTCACCAAGACAAACAGTGAAACACCAAGCTCATTTAATTCAATTTTGGTGCGTATCCATGAGAGAACTTAATAGTTCATCCAGCACAGAAAGAGAAATACCACCAGCAGTTGCAGAGGGCCAGAGGCTATGTGGCTTTTGGAGTAGCGGGGAAAAGTTAAATAGACTGGGATCTGGCTGCAGAAAGAGGGCTCAGTGGCTTGGATGTTGGGATGAAAGGCTCAGAGCTGGCACGAGAAAATATGTTTCTGGCAAAGGGGGCTACAATCGCCATGAAAGAGCCTTGTGGGTGGCCTATTATAAAGGGGGGTTACAGCTGGGTCTGAAGGAGGCTGGCAGAAGAGGGTTCCTGGCTGTTGAATTTGACAGCCTGAGTATGCTTGTAACAAGGCAAAGACCTACAGGGAGCAGGCTGGAAAAACTCCATCTCTACACCCAGCAGGCACTGGGCTGTCTTTAGGGCTGAACAAAGTATGGTGATTTTACATTGATTGATAACCATCTGTATACACAGAACATGAAAAGAATATTCCTCAGAAGCAAAGGTTGAGAAAGGGTACCTTCATTACAATAGGATCAAGTGAACATGGAGATTTCCTGAGAAAAAGCTTATTTAAACACATCTGTAATCCTCTAGGTAAGATTGCACAACCTCCTTATCTTTTCTAGTTCTTTATTCACCTTAAAATTACAAAGTATTCCCAAATTAAAAAAAAACAAAATTGTAGCAAATTAAGCTATTTACTTGAGAGAATTATTCTGCTACTAAAAAAAAAAAAATTACAGGATTGGAAGGCTTTTCATGTCTTTCCTCCCATGTTTATGTTGTTTATATGTGGGCTAAATATAACCATATCTTTCCAAATTTTTAATGGGTCATTTTCCAAAGCTCTTGGTTTTTTGGCTTTCTCTGGATTTTCTTCAACTACATCTTTCTTAAAATAGGATGGCCCGACTAAACATAGTAGTCCAGCTAAGTCCTCACCAGTGCCAGATACAGCAGAACAGTGACCTTCCAGACAACACAAAATGACATATGCCTTTTTACAACAGCATGACATAGTTGATTCAAAGTGAGTGTGTGAAGCTTTCTAACTTCTAGGTCCTTTCCGCATTATTGCTGCCATTCAGTTAATGCTCTCTTCATCGTTAAATGCCCACACGCAGTATATTGAATTTCAGCTTTATCGAAATTCACCTTTTTTATATCAAATGATTCTTCAGACTGTCAGGATCATCTTCATTGAACCCTGCCTGCCATCTTCACTCACTCACTTTTCAGTGAAAGTCCTTTCATCCAAACTATTGAAAAATATTGAAGAATATTGAACAGAGGACAAAGCCCTAGAGAACCTGATGCAATAAGAAATGGTTGACAAATAGCTCTGGAGCAGATATGTGCTTTTAGCTGTGAACCTGCCAAAATCATAATCTATACAAGACTTCCCTGAGAGAGTGCCATGTGGAAAGTTCTCAAAGGCCGAAAGACAAGCTACCTCCTCCTGCTGCCTCTCTCTCTATATACGTCATTATTTTCTCTGGACAAGTAAGGAATTGCAGTGGAAGAGTATGTTTAATTCTTGACAAATCAGTTATCTTTTCGCTTATTATGTAATTATCCTTTAGATAGTTACAAACTGCTTTTAATGATTTGCTTTTGATTCTTCATGGCTGTCAAAATGGTGTATTTTTATAATTACATTCTACTCTTTTCAAAAATGTAAGTATCTTCGCAATCAGTTTCCCTTGGCTTCCATGATTTCTTGAAGAAAATTGCTGCAGGGTTGGGAGTTGCTATAATTCACTCCGTCAGGACCTTCCAAATTTTAGAATATCTAAATTATTCAAAGGTTTTTCAGCCTGGGTTCTTATCACTATTTTTAATTCTTATTATTTTCACAATATAGGATAACTGATGTTTCACGATACTTGAAATAAAAAAGACTTTGAACTTCTCAGCCTCATTTCACCCATGACTTTCTCCCCTTTCCTGGTAAGTACTGGGATGATTCTTGTCTTTTCCTTTCATTTACTTTTAAGATACACTTAGAAATTTTGATTCTTGTCTATTTTCTCCTGTTAGTCACCTAAACTGAAACATTCCACTGTATGCTCTCAATCAGTTGATTTTTTAATAATAATTTTAACAGTAATAATATATCTCAACTAGTTCAGCCTCCTGGCTCAATTGCGTCATTGCATACATGCTCCTACTTTTATCCTTCCCCAGGGTCTTTCAACAGATAGGCCTCTGGTTTCTTGGAAGCCATTAAGTGTATTCATTTTTGATATATTATGTTGTTATATACGTTGTGTTTTCAGCCTTTGCTATTTAATCTCTTGCTCAGGTACTTTAGTGAGTTTCTTCTGTCACAAGAAGGTGGTCTCATAGATTATGGAGATTAATCATCATAAAATCATAAGCACACTAAAAATTTGAAGAGTAACACGTGTATTGCTTTGCAACCCTCTTCTTAAATGAAAAGAGAACTCCAGCTACACTGAACATCCCGGCGCACACTGGAGAATTACTTTCACTGTGAGCTAAAGTAACTTCCTGCACAGTGAACTGGTCCTCTTTATCTTCTGTTGAGATTCCCATTCCCATGAGGAAGGAGAGCTGAGTGTCTTTTGTATTTCCCTGTGCCCTGTGCTGAACAGAAAGCCTAAGGTCTTGCCTGGCATAAAGGAACTGAAATAAGTAGACAGTGTATGCAACGGTGGCTTCTGGGAATGGTTTCAGGACTTTGTATTTCCTAGTTATTTTGTTCTTTTTTGTCAAAGGGTAAACATTTCAAGCTAAATTATTCAAAAGGGATTTAGGAGGTGGTTTCTTTAAGTTCTGCTGAATACAAATGTGTGGAGAGAAAGAAAAATCAGGCATTCTGCTTTGGTTTTGTGTTTTTGTTCACTGGTTACACTGAGATCTTTGAGGAGAAGGATTGTATAGATGTGTGGGGTAATTCAGTTCCCCTTCCTGAGTAGGGTTTTCATACGAAACCACTCCAAACTGCTACTTGAAGAGGGCTATCTCAAGCCTACTAAAAGAGAGAAAAGAAAAATCCTGGCAAATGAAGAGCCGTGATAAAATCTGAGGTGACTCTGCTACCAATATCAGTATCTTAGCGACTTTTCTCCAGCAAATAGAAGACACTGAGTGCTTTCCAGGAGGTGGCATTATGGAAAGTGGTGGCATATTTTAGCAGTGCAATCCCAGCACAAGGTCCCAGAGTGCAGAGTGAATACACCTTCTTGAAAAAATATCTTCTTTACAAGTGGGTGGAGGGATGTACCTTAAAGTATAAGGTAGAAATTTAAGTGGGAGCCGTGTGCTTCTGGATTATCACACTGACAATGCAATATATGCACACACATAGATGCTTGTGCTTTAAAAACAACCACAGCATCAGTAAATATAAGAACCATGACATGACCCAGCACACATATTCTGCATGAAGCCAGAAAAAAAACCAACTGTTTGACCCCAACACAGTGAAGAGTCCCCCAAGGGCTGCTGGAAATAGAATCATATATTCATAGAATCATACATTCATAGAATCATTAAGGTTAGAAAAGACCTCTAAGATCATCAAGTCCAGCCGTGAACCCAACCCCACCAAGCCTGCTAAATGCCATCTTCCAGACTAGTGCTTGCTGCAGGACACAGAAGCAGATGGCCAGCCAGTGCCCCAGGATGTGACTCACTGTAAAACAAGGCCTTCACTATCTTTCATTATTGTAAAGACTCAAAATTTTAAATATATGTGTTTCGACAAACCTGTAAGGATGCTTATATAGGAGGTGAGAAAGAGGGGAACAAAAGTTGTTTCTTGACATCTCTGAAAGGAGACAAAATGACAAGTTATCATGCTCTCTAGGGATACTGAGGACTTCAGGCTTGGTTATGCTAAGCAACCTGCTAAGCCTGTGTGTCTTGCTTAGTTGAGTAACACCAAATGCTCTTAGTAAGGTCACTGTCTTCCTTCAATGTGACCACAACGTAATTTGGGTAGAGGAGAAAATAGTCACCCCCAGAAAGCTATGGTCCCGGTAGCATGCCAGCCCCAGGGGAATAGTGGGCTGCCTGCTTTTGAGACCGGGCCTTTTGGTACTCTGGCATTCATCCATGCTGAGCATTACTCCTCTCATCTGTTATTACAGGTTTGGCCTAATTCCATGTGAAACAGGAGCATGTGTTTACCTTTAAACATGTGAACCATTATGCTGACTCCAGTACAATCACTCTTTCGCCACTGACCCCAGGACAACAATTCTGTTTCAAAGCAACACATTGTTTCAGATATTTTTATATTAATGTTCTTTCATACCTCACAAAGTCATAGGTGGCAACATACAGGCATGCACAAGAAGTTGTGTACATATCGGTTTTCGACACGTGACATCCAGGTTTACATCCCCATCCTCTGTCTCAGCATGATCTGTGGTGGTTTAGGGCAGAGTTTTCAAGCTAGGACAGCAATTTCTGGTAGGTTTCAGATATGCAGCTGTGAGAGATGTCTTTGAAACCTTCTTGATATTAACTCCATTAACATAAATTTCAGTACTGCAAGGGAGCACTACTCTTCCCATGCTTAAAATTAAGTACATGCTTTAGAACCTCACTTCTCTGGAGCCTGTGAACAAGAGTCACCCAAACTAACAATGAACAGGAGTGAATCACTTATGAGAGAGCTTCAATACAAAGTATAGCATTGAAAGAGAAGTATGAGCTTGGGGTACAAGTGTGTAAATACAAATATTTCTCTTTATGATATATCCTTTGTGGATTTTTATCATAGGCTTGAAATGTTGCAGCAACCTTGGAAGAATTTTAGGGATGTCCCCAAGGGAGCAATGAATTCCTAATTTGCATAGAAAGTGACAGAGGTAAGGAGAGAGGAGGACCATGCTGCTGTGCATGACTTTTGGTTCTTGCAATTCCTCTCCAGCAGTCAACGGGGAGAGATTTGAGACAGGAAAGCTTTGTTGGAGGTGAGTTAGAATTACTTTTTGCTGGTTTATTTTTCCCTTTGCCATTTTTTTTTTCAACTCTGATATTAAGAATTAAAGATTTTCCTTTGCTCGAATAAGCCTTCATTAATTTTCCCCATCATCTCTCCAGAGCTAAGAGTTGAGGCCAAGGGAAGCTGACAAATTCAGCTCATGTTCTGTTGCTGGAGGTAAAGTCTGCAAGCATCAGCTCAATGCTCCCTCCATGAGGTGCACCCTGACACAGGGCTGAACGCTCTCAGCCAGGCTGCAAGGGTCAGCCAGGGCCTGGGAGTGCCAAGTGCTATATTGAGAAAGTTGTTCCTGGCAGGCACAAAGAACACCCCTTCTTCCAGGAGCAGGTAACAAAGAGAGACCCCTCACAGCAGACCCCCAGGGAACCTTTCAAACCAGTCCATGGTTACAAAGGAAAATACAGCAGCTTTCAGCACAGGAAAGAAAGTTTAAATTAACCAACAGAAAATGCTGACCCTTACTGATTTGTGATACTGTATTTGAAAAAAATATTTACAATTCCTTTCTGCAACGCTGTTACTGCTGTAAAATATTCAACAGAAGGTGTTTTCATAAGAATTAAGAAGAGAGGCAGCTCCTTTAGTCCAATAATTTCCAGGGAATTAGTTCTCTAGTCAACCCTTTGGCCTGAGATCCCTGCTGTAAAATGCTAGTCTGTTCTACCTATTCTGGAAGGTATCTAGCAGTTTGTTCACTTTGCAGCCGTGCTGTTGTTTTTATCACTTCGGTCCATAAGGTCTCTTCTGTCAGACTCATGCCTCGGAAAAGTCACCAGGGAAACTACCTGAAAGTCTGCATGTAACCCAGACCCAGGCTTTGGGGTAAGTCGTTCATGCTAAGGAGCATGCTGCCGGGGTATAACGTTTTCACAGAGATTCTCCATACAAGAACAGAATACAGACCATAAAAATGTGAATTACAAATGTGATTCGAAGATCCGGTAAGAAAAACCTAACAGTACAATGTATACTGTTAAGCAGGTATTCTTTATTGCGGCGCCGGGCACACGGGGGATTTCTCCTCCAAACGTGCGCGCCAGACACCCTGTT
>Ga0065711_1006882_pt1 | contig 26741 bp, 18 predicted proteins | sample Hoacrofraction12_FD_59098 | JGI IMG/M metagenome (GOLD analysis project Ga0065711, IMG submission 59098) | Hoatzin crop microbial communities from Cojedes, Venezuela - Epithelial fraction 12 v2 (version 2) | ecosystem: Host-associated > Birds > Digestive system > Esophagus > Crop | place... | reverse complement strand
ATATTCAAGACCCGCCTGGACAAGGTCCTGTGCAGCCTGCTGTAGGTGACCCTGCTTCGGCAGGAGGGTTGGACCAGATGACCCACAGAGGTCCCTTCCAACCCCTACCATTCTGTTATTCTGTGATTCTGTGATTCTGTGATTCTGTGATTCTGTGTATGCACAAACCAACTCTGCACCAGAAACTATATGGCCACGATTAGTGTAGCACTGTGCCCAAGCTAATAAACTGGACTCAGAGGCAGGATATATTAAGTTGGGCTCACTGCCATCCTAAGGTGTCTACCTGGCATCCATCTGGTGCAACATGCAGGCAAGGCATGTCTTCGTTTTCCATCAAAAGACCATGTAGCTGCACCCTCAATTACCTCCCCAGTGCCTGGGGATTAGCCCTGGAGGAAGGAGCATGATGGAGGAAGGAAGTGAAATGGAGATGTCCCTCACCTGTCAGGCAAGGGTGAGGATGAAACTGTATGGATTGTGGTTAGCTTGAAAGAAATGGGGACTAGGAAGAAGACACAGTAGGAGCAACCAGGACCTGCATAGGCCAGCAGAGAAATAAAGACTTCATTCATCCCACTATGGTAAGTTTTATGGTGGTATAGTCCAAAGTCCTGGTGGTTGAACACGTTGAGACTACAAGAACTCATCATTCACTGCCTCAGTCAGGTATGAATTTCCTGAGCAGAGGATACATCTCACATTGCCATCCACATTGCTTAGCAATCACCAAATACTGTTTGCAGCAATCCTCTTCCTTCTTGGATCCCACCCAGAGTGGCACCCCTTGGTCACATCCCAGTCCCCTCTGCACTGGTTCCTGGGAGGCTCCATGGTCAGAGGTGCCACTGACATCTTAACATCAGCACCAGCTAAGTCCAGCTGAAGAACAGAAATGGAAGCCGCTATGGAGAATTCTCCCATCCATTTAACTTACATGGAGGTTTGTAAGGTTTGGTGTGAGAAAATTGCCAAATTAAGTCAGACCTGTTGTTTTGGATAACTCTGGAGGTGTAGGAAAAGAAAATGTGTCTAGACCACAAACCCTATGGAAGCGGAAGCCGCAAAGATTTTGGTCTTCTCTTTCATTCCCTCTCTCAGCCCCACAGTTTCAGTCCATCTTGTACAGCTGCTTCCCATTTCTTTCCCTCATGTTTGTCTTGAGAACTTGAGTCATGACTGTGGTGTGTTTGATGGAGAAGGTCTGGCTACTTTCCAGACTGAGTCACCTTGAAGGCCAACTGCTGAAGCACCTCCGCTGTCAGGTGCAGAGCATCCAGTCTGTACATCTCCGGTGAGCTAAGGAATGAGGCACGATACTGCAGAGGTGGACTGTATTCCCCATGAGTTGCAGTAAACAGCTATTTTATTTTGCTGCTACCATTACACCATCCTAGAGCCTCCTAAGCTTCTTTGAGTCAAGAAATCCTCATTTTAGAAATAGACCCAGGGAATCATATAAAGTCCTGGATCAAGCTGATGGTGGGGCTAAGATTGATTTTTGGCCTATTGTAGACAAAGAGCTCAACCAAAAGTTTTGAGCTGGAGCTGGATGCTGCCACAAGAGGGGAGGGGGAGCAGGAGGAGGAGGCAGAGGTCCTCGCAGGCTGTCCTCTGGAGAGCTGTAATAGATTCCCGCACATTCAATTAGTGGGACGGAGAGCAGATTAAAACCACATTATTGTCGCTGTAGCTCTGACTGAGCAGTCTTTGCGCTGCTCAAGATGTTGCTCAGATGTGAGCTAGGGTGGCCCTTTACTTTCCCGGAAGTGATTCAAGGGATCCTTATCTCTCCCTCCCATCGGAATGGGTTTGACCTGCAAATGTTCACAGTGTTTTTGCAAAGGTGGCTCTCTGGGTACACATGAGATTGCAGTTATTTTAAATGAATTATATTTATCCATTATTCTTTCTTTTTTTCTCTCTGACTGGTGTGTTGCTTTTAATCCATACTAGAACTTCGTCATTTCCTTAAGCAAAATGCCCGAGGTCATTTGCATCGTGACCATGCAAATATGTGCATAAACATCCTGCTTTCTAACAATACTTTCTTCTTTGGTGGAGTTTGGCTGTGAAATTCTGACCTTTATTGCATTTGTGTTTTCATCTTAGCTCATTCAGCAGGGACACAGATAGCAACCCGCTGCACAAACCCTATTCATACACAAAGCACACCAGCAACAGCTACAACAACAAGAGACAGCTAAGATGAGAAGAGCACATCTGATGGGAAGCTTTTTGGTCCAAACATGGGGGATGAATGGAGTCCAGGCATGGCCTGGTAACCCAAGGAGTCTGTCAAAGCTTTAGGTAGGAACAGGAAGCCAAGCAAGATGGGCAGCAGCCTGCTTCACTGCTAGCTTGCAGAAGTCCTGTCAGGCTGCTTCCCATTCAGCCCTGGAAAAGTAATTTCCTCTCTTTTTGCCCCCATACTCTCCGTAAAATGGGGGTGAGTGCTTCCTTCTTTCTATCCGTTTCACTTGTCTCATGCGGCAACAGTACAGGTTCAGCTTTGTTTCTCTTCCTGTAGACGCTGGGCCCCATATTGCTCCTAAGGGTGCTGGCTCCTACTGTTGCACAAGCAAGTGAGATGGAAGAAAAGCTGGAGGCAAAGAAGGATGATGTGCACCCTGAAAATGACTCTGGAAACAGAGAGGACATGTATTAAAAGGTGCCATAACTTGCCACAGGTCTTTTGACTGAATTCATGTTGAATATGCTCCCCTCAACCTAAGGACAGAGAAAAGTAATGCCAACAATAAAGGCAGAATCTGGAGAAACAGGACCCTGTGAAGCACAGCTAACCATAGGTAGGATCACACCAATGCAAAACAAAGGATAAAGCCCAGGCAATAGCCAGAAAGATTTGCCAGAGAGAGGAAACAGGCTTCCAGGAACTCAGAGGGCATTGAGGTGAGGAAGGGTACAGATCGAAAAATGCAGATATTTGAAGAGAGAGAAGAACAGACAACGAGGTACANAGTTGGTGCTGAGAATCAAGAGGCGACACAGAGGACAGAGCACACTTTTCTGTATGGAAGATCTGATCTTAGAGATTTGTATCAGTTAATGTGGATCAACCAGCACAAGGTGCAAATGTTTTCTCCTTCTCATGCACTCTTAGTCATTTTTGGAGACAGTGGGCAGGGAGCAGGAAAGGATGTACATATATGAATGTATATTTATGCATACACATACATATTCATGGTAGAACCTTTAAGTTGCACAGAACAGACCACTTCTAGGCACTTCTCCATATTTAAAAATATGTTCTGGCAATTCAAGTAAATAACGCCCAGCCACTTCCACTTTGGCCTGACAACTGCCTTTCTTTTCTTGACTTTGTATGTCTCCCCATAACAATGTGCTAAGCAGAGCCCAGGGGCTTGCTAAAGCAAGCCTCCACACCACGGTGCCCTCCAGACCCCTGAAGGCTTGCTCTGGTGAACGCTTGGAGGAAGCAAATTCCAGAAGCAAGAGTTCACCTCTGGAACAGGCACACAGGAGGGAATACTCCTCTGCTGTAGAGATTTCAGATACGTGGTTTCTGGCCCCTGTCTAGCATGCACAATGTGTGTTGCTATACAAGTGATACAGTTGCGCTTTGTATAAGATAACCTTCCTTTTTTATGTAAATAGTTTTCTGGTTGCAGATCTTCCAAAGGCAAAGTATAATATAATGAGGTTGTCAGGAGTTCGTGGATAATGTGAACCAAAGCCTCAGGAAAGCAAAAAGTTGCCCATGCTGTAATCTCTCTGCAGTGCTCACTCAGATGGATATATTTGAGGGGACCACACAAGGAAAGGAATCTAAAAGTAAGACAGAGAACAGGGTGAAAGAAGAAACACAAACAAGGTCAAAAAAAGCAAAGAACATCAAGATTATTTTACCAGAAGATGATACTGAATGCAAAAATATGACACCAAATAAACAGTAGTGATGGTAACTAAATGCTAGTATTCTTGGCTTTTACACCTCCAGAAGAAATCTCCCAGGCTGGGAGAAGAGTACGATGAACTTCAATCCTGGAGACTGACTAGAGGCTGTCCTGCTCTGTTGCTGTCTTCTGGGACCAGAGGGCACATTCAGCCTCAGGACTTGATCCTGCTGTCATTGACACTGCAGAACCCATGGGGGCTTCTCTGGGGAAGTGTCTGGAAGCCAGGCAGGTGTGTTAGAGCACCACAAATGACACAGCATGCCCATGTTCAAGTGAATGAATTTCACTCTGCTTGACTGGGACATACTTTCCTGCAAAGCAGAAAAATATGGTTTTCTTCTTTGTCAAAGAATGCTGTGTGTTTTCACCCTTGTTTATCAACACTACAGTGAAAACAAACATGAACAGGCAACCAAGATGAACACTCCTCATTTCTAGGTAGCTTTCCAGGGAAACGATACCTGTCCAGCAACATCATCTCTTCTTGTTCCCCCGTAATAACTTTTGAAGAGGTAGCCACTTTCCACCAAAATTTTGATGGCAAGCAGGAGCACCAGAGGTTGCCAGGAAGGGCAGGTAAGGTTCAGCCCTGCCTGTCCCGGGAGACAGAGGCTGGCTGGGCAGCGTGACTACATGGGGATCCCAAGACCCATGGGCTCTGGTGCAGCCACAGCCACTGACTGTCCCCTCTACATACCCCGGCAAGGGACACAAGAGAAGGAGTACGGCACGTAGGAGGGAGCTGAGGGTATTGAATGTGGGTTCGGGAGACAAAGTGGTGTGAAGGGGAGGATGCTTAGGGGACACAGAGAGAACAGCTGGTGGTGGAGGAGAAGGGGAGGACGGAGACCTGAGGAAGATCGGGGAGCTGTACTGGAGAAATGATGGGAAACCAGACACAACAGCTGGAGGAAAGATGTCTTAGCAAGAGGCCTCACAGAACACAAAGTCATAATAAATAGTTATGGAATAACTTTCAGGTCAACAAGGGAAAGAAGGCACACAGCCGGGCTTAATGGAAGGACTTTGCCTTGCCAGGCTCAAACAAGCATTTTCTTCAGACCAGTGCTGAAGGTCTGCACCTGCACCTTCCTTCAGCAGTAGCTCTGTTGTAAAAAAGTAGCAAGCACCAGCTCCAAACTCCAAGTTAGCTGTAGAGGTGCTGTTCAAAGGAGTGTGGGTATATCCTCCATTTGGGGATGCTTCAGTCCCTAAAATATGTGGCACCTCCAAGTGATCTGTGAAAGGTTTTCCTTAGCTGAGACCCCTTCCCTTCCCCTTTCAACACCTTCCTCTTTTACAAAACTCTGTAAAAGTATTTTGCTTTTTCAATCCCTGCAGCTTCTGAGGAGAAGCATGGGGCAATTTGCACTTCTCAGATTTTTAAGCCCAGCCAGAGGTTCAAAAGGAAAGGTATGGGCTGAGAGCATTGGAGTGAAATGTGTGACTGAAGTCACAGTCATTTCAAAACAAGCCAGCCCTAGGGCTACAACAGCCAAATGCTTGCTGTAGGCGTCGGACTCAATGCACAGCTTCTGTAAGCAATGAGGAGGCTCCACAGGTGATGGTCATGCAGTGATGGCCCTGGCCTCCACCACCAACACTGAGGTAGCTTGGGACAGATGGAGAGATCATTAACCAAGTGGGAAAGTCACATGCTGTAGTCAAGTAATGCGCTCTTTTTAACTGATTCTGTCCTGAAAGCCTAAAACCTGTTGGCTTTCCACTGCTTTGTCAGTATGAAAAAATAACCAACCAAGTATGACTGTGTAAGGTCAGTCATGAAGGGACACACTAGTTAGTAGCTTGTCCTCTGCCCTGATGCTGAAATGCCAACAAGTCTGCAAAATAAATTCATAAGACTGCACCAGAGATTCAGCCAGGACTTTTCTAGGTTACAGATGTGTAAGGAGAGAGTGTTTGTAGCTTATCATTGCAGGGAAACAGGAGTGGTTTACAGCAGTGGTACTTCCTGCCTGCAGTTTAAGCATAACATAACGACTGCCTTAGAATAAAAGCAAAACAAGAACTGTTCCAAAAAAATGTCTTCAACACCATTCCAGCATTGACAGCTCCGCACTGGTGACAGCTTTCCTAAAGTTTCACTACGAGAGAAGTGCATGGTTTTCCAGGAGCTCTGGACATCTAAACGAAAACTGTGGCACTTAGGAGGCTGCCTTAATTCCATATTCCATATTCCATATTCCAATAATGCCTTAATTGCTTGAAGAGTTCAAACACGAGCCTTCCTCTGGCCCTTAGCTAATTATTTCTTTTTTTCCAGGTGAGATAAACTTTACATATCTCACAAAGATGTGGAGAGGCTTCTTTAATCATTTTGGAAGACATTCGAAGTCACGTGCAACCATTAGGTGTTAGGATTGCTGTGTGCTCTCTGTGGCCACCTTTGGAGAGCACGCTTTCTGTGCATTGAGAACAGGCAGCACTGCGGGAGATGCTCACTTGGTAACACTCTCTTCCTAAAAGCCACCATAAGAAAGAAGTTTAATTGCAGCATCCATCTCCAAATAACATTAAATATTTGACTAGGTCCACAAGACAAGGCAATTTAAAAGTTCTGACTCAGATTTCCTCTGTATCCTGCTACTCTGTGTCCTGAAAGTTGTTGACCTTATTTGCATTTCCCACGGACACACACACAGACCATCAGATTGGCAGCCATCTGTCTTGATACAATAATGTCTGTAAATGTTAAAATGCTAAACTGTCTTACAACAGTAGATGTTCTCGGGTCTCCGAGAGATATCTACATACGCCTGCAGGAGAGGTAGGGTGAGGAAGAGGGAAGTTGCTTTTGGAGAAGTAATTAATGCCCATAATACTGATGGAATATATTCAAGGTGCACTTTAAACTAGATACTTATAAATGCAGGTTTTAATTAAATACTTCAAATATCAAGGATAATCTGTGTGCTTTTAACCTGACTTTACAGACCTCTAGTGCATCACAGAAGAAACATACCCACCCAGCTCCACAGCTGAAATAATTTTTTATATTGCCAATAGAGTTGTGATAACTCATTGCTGTTAACTCTGCCCCCAGAGTATTTTCCTCTGCTGTAAATATTATGTACATAACATCTAAAATTAATTACTTGACAGGTAATACTTGACACCTGTAGCACTTTCCAGGTGAATACGAATGTGTTTCCTGTACAAGGCAGGAACATTTTGCTGTCCTTATCTAAGTTGTGGAGAAACCAAGGCAGAGCAGTTAAAAAACCTGCAAGTCAGCATGGTGAGTGCTGTTTTCTGTCTGTCTGGTAAAAAATGCAGATGAGACACAAACACCCAAATTTTAGCCATTCTTTTGTGCACAGGCATCCTTTTGCGTCTGCCCCAAAGTTTGGTGAGGGCTCCAGGGGATGGCAGCTGGTGGAGAGCTGGCCTGATCCCGGGCCGTGTAAGGAAATGCAGAGCAGATCAAAAAGCAGAAACAGAGAATGCAAGTTTCTAGCGATACAGAAAATAAGTCACACACAGTGTTTGCAGCATGCTTTCTGCATGCAGTCTAGCCCTTGACTCTTTTTGAACTCTGCGGTAAAGTCACGTAGGCTTTTTTTCAGCTTCCTCTTCCCTGAGCACCTAGGAATAAACGCCGCTTACCTCAGTAGGTCTCAAACTCCCAGCAGACGAGCAAGCCTGGGCAATTCTTGGGGGAGCGGAGAAGGCTTTGGTGCAGGTGTAGGGAGAGCCAGGCTCTGCCCTGAGCTGTACGGGGGACTTCACCCAAGTAATTGCTCCAGCTCCAACATGGGGAGAATGAAACAGATGTTTCTGTGCTTCAATATGTACTGGTGAAGACTGAAATCTTGCTGTTTTGAATACCAGACTCTCCAGAGGAGTCCTCTTTCCAGTGTCTTAATTTTTACTGTTGTGGTCTTTTTTATTCCATCTATATTTAGTCAGAGAAGGGATTTAGAGGAATGTAAATAAGTTGAATGTATGTCTGTAAACATATGAAGGAACTTGGCAGTCCACTGTCAAGTGGTCTGTTAAATGAGTTGACATGATCATACTGTATTTTGACAGATTTAGGAGCCTGCCTGGTTTCCCACTCTTACTTTCTGTCTCACACACACACACACAGACATAAAGACTCATTCACATTTTAAAACCGACCTAACCAGGCAGGCACTATATTTGGCTGTACGATAGACAGACTGAAACTTCTTCTAGATTTTGTGCACCTTAAGTTAACCAGTTACTGCTACACAGAAAGACAGATGGATAGACATATAATTTAGATGTAGATTACCATATGGGTAGCATTCATTTTCTTTTGACATCTTCAAATATCTCAACCTTGCAGGATGACAAGATAGACAGAGTGGAGTCAATAAGGATACTGTTTGCGTATCCTACAGCTTTGTCACCCTGAATAGTTTTCGAAAGCTGTGAGGACAGTGATTGGAGTCCCCAGAAGTCAGTGCTCCTGTGTGTCTGCCAAGCGGCAGTCTATCAACAGGAAAAACATCTTGGACTGGAGCCTCTGGAGTGCATATGCTGTCTAATACATCCTTGAAAAGGAAGTATAGTCAATTCTTTGCAAATGGTCATCCGTCCTACTAGCCAATAGTATCAGGTGCTGAAAAAGTCCCTCTGTATAAATTATCCAATATTATTTAGCCATCTTTTAGACTGGCCAGTAAAACAGCAGGATGTTTACCAGCTGTTTTAACAAGTTTCCCTGAGCAGCAGCAGCAGCATCCACATTATTGGCCTTAAACTGTGCAGTGGCGACAATGAGATGACATGACATGTTCTGGGGAAGCAAGTTTTACCTAGAAATTAAGACTGTTTACTGAGTTCTCCTGAAGTGAGAAGAGAACTGGTCTCGAAAACAGGTTTTCCTCCTCTTTCCCCTCTCCCCCTTTTAAACCCATGATTTTTCTGGAGTGGTTTTGCGAGCAGACGTGCTCACATATGCCAGACTCCACAGCCCCTGACCATCTTGCTGAGCCCTCTCCCGCTGCGGGTCCACCTCACCGCCCTGGAGATGCGCTCGGAGACTTGCCCACAGCGAAGGCAGCTGGTCTCATCCAGGGATCAGCCTCAGGGCAGCCAATCTGTACAGAAGGATCGCTTCCATTGCACTGGCAGCAACGGCCATGAATATTGAGCTCTTGCTGCTTTTCAGGGATGTGGTTTTGTTCCATTCATAAAAAAATATGGAAATGTTCCATGACGTCTACTAATGCAGCGAGGTGTGAGCACAGACAAGAGCCAGTTCAGTGGGGTTGGGGGGGCTGGTTTATATTTATATACTTATATATATAATTTTAATGAGAAGAAGAATGACTCTGTTTTGAAGGGAGGAAGTTGGAGTTGTTTTCAAGCTGCTCCACACGGCCTAGTAAAAAAAGCTGAGTGGGAGCAAAAGAATAGGTGTTTTCCTCAAACCTTTTTGACCTCAGTGGCTGAATCACTGGTTTCATTTTGTTTTCCTTTTAACGTAGGAGAACGACGAATTTCCAGCTCTTCTGTGCTGATCCCATGTGGTTGAAGTAATCATGATATTGTGTGTGAAGCCGCTGCTCAGCTTTCACTTTTGACTGCTGAAGACCAGGAACATTTCAGAGGTGATAAACCGCTCAGTCTCTGTACAGAAGAAAAGGCAAGCGGTACCTGCGGCCCCCTTTAACCACCCATCGCACTGCAACCAGCCACCATGCCCTGTCACTTGCTCTACGCAGCTTCACGCACGCCCCAGACTCCAGTCGAAGCAGACAGGACCTCTTCAGCGTTCAGTCAACGCCTGTGGTTTGCAGGCACGTTCTCTGCAAAGGCAGCCAGTGACCGGCTCGTGTGTAGTGTCTGTCAGAGGTGGAGTACTGGGATGGAGCCTTTTTCTGGAGGAAGTAGGGAATGCCCTGGGAAGCTCCTGTGGCAGGAGCAGCATGGGCCACCTCTGCAGCCGCCTGCAGCCAGGCAGCCAGCTCCAGTCCTCGCTGACAGAGAAAATGTGGGGAAGGAGGAGGGGAGAAACACAAACAGAAACATCGTCGCTGAAATTTTTACCATCTGGCTTGGTGAAGACGAACACACAGTGGTGTTGTTTTTTTAACTGACAAGCAGAGAAACTTGGGGCTTTTTTGGTTTCTGAGGGTTTTTTTTCTTTTTACATTGGCGTCTTTGACACAGTCTCCTAAACTCCCTCATCCTACCTCATCCCCCTTGCTTGCCTGTGCAGAGCCATTACAGGCTTACAATGGAAATATTTTTGTATCTCTGTAGTGGAAAACACCCGTTGAAACCGGATGTTTGAGATCAGAAGGACTGACCCAGAATCTGCACTGGGGAAGACATGAAAGCATAAAAATTTCATTCACAAAGGTTTTCTGGGACCAGTTCTCTTCTGCCTAAGCGGAGTCACGCACATGCTGGCTCAGACGCTCTCACAGCGTTTCCAGAGCAGAGTCAACTGCTTTTCAAGTTATGCAGAGCTACATCCTTAATGGACAGGGGCCATGAGCGCGACTGGGAACAATTACCAGCTGAGTAAGATGTTCATCTGCAAGGGGTGCACTTTTGCCAGCTACTACCCTTGGACGGCCCAGGGAGCGAGAGGCACAGTCAATCCCACGCCTACTTGTTTTCCTTCCCTTCATCGCCACAGTTTCAACTGATTTTGATTACTCTGGCGCCAAATAAATGAAAACATTTCATAGACATATAATCATCCGTCACTGTGAAGAAAGGAAAAATGCTTGTGTACTTTATGTTTATAAATACGCTTAATGAAAAAAGGGATAGCTCTCCCCTTCCCAGCCTCATGAGGCTGTAGCCAGCATAGCTGCATGTCACGTCGGAAAAGCCGGTTGCTGCTCGCGTCCTGACACGGTCTCTGGCACAGCTGTGGAGCTGGCAGTGCCACGGAGCGATGCGCAGCCCTGCCCTCTCCCTCCCACCAGGTTACGAAGGTTAGTGCCCGGGGAGAGGTAAGTTCTGCAACGTGTCAGGAGCGCAGCCTGTGCCCACGGACCGCAGCGCTAACACAGCACCTGGGAGGGAGAAAAGGGAAGGGGGAAGCTGGGGAGAAGGGCAGGAGGCAGATAACTTGCAGGCACAGTCTGCTGCAACTTGCTTGGCCCCTGGAAAGAGCCCAGCTCGGCTCCCACCGGATCAGGGGACTTCGGCATTGCCAGGTAAAAGGGAAGAGCAGTCATCGCTAGCAGCGGTACGACAGCCTGCGTGCTGCTCTCATCTCATGGGACTATCCAGTGTGTCACATAAACTCTGTATGCAGATGCTTATCAGGAAGTTTTTCCGAGTATATGGCAGTGGACTTTCCTTGCATATTCATTCATTTTTTACTACAGTGTGTGTTTGGTCTGCCTCTGTTTTGAGGAGTGCACTACTTGTCACGTCAGGCTAAACACAACTCAATACAAGAATACCGTGCCCTAAATGCAACCTTTTAAAAGGCCAGATCCTCATCTGTAAGAAGAAAATAAATGTGCAAAACTGTCATGGAAAATTGCCACTAGGATCTATGCATTGAGCTCTTTTGCCCCTTATCCTTTACATGTCAGACCTGCTGATAGGTTACTGTTTGCATCTGCCTTGGACCCAGGAACACAGGCATACTGTTGGCCCTTTGCAAACTGTTACCTGAGCTGCAGTTTGTAGAAATCATTCACATCAAGCTTTTTTCCCTTTGAAGGTCTTGTGAGCATTGAGTGGAGACGAATAAAAATTAAACAAGTACAGTGGACAAATTAAAGGGATAAAATATTGTGGCAAGATTTCATGCCAGGTGCTTATGGAGGTGGATGCTGCTGCAAGAGCAATTAAATTGCACCACACAGTGTGCACTTGCAAGACTGTGGTGGGCAGGGAAGGACAGAGATTAGGTTATCAAAGGCTCCTTCTAAGTTGCTACACCGTGGCAGGGAAATCCTGCAATTGCTGAGAGATGCAAGCGTAACCACTACTCAGAACACAGTGAGTTGCTCTTTCTAAGGCACAGGCAGCTTGTAATTCACATTTTTAGTTCTTTTTTTTTCCAGTGCTATGTAGCTGACACAGCATTTCAGGTTTTGTGACCCTGCTGTAAAAGTAACAGTATTTCATGTTCCACTGGAAGCACCACTTTATGAAGAAGAGAAGATTATTATTTTTTCAAAGAATGGTCAATGATTTATTTTTCTTGCATCATGTAGGAGGGTGGCTTTAAAATTTTTTTGTCTCCAGGCATGCTTCGAAGCCTGTGCTGTGGCTTTTGGCAGCTGTCTTGTGATATCTGAAGATTTCAGATGTGCTACCAACACCATAGCAAGAACTGCAGTCTGACGTGAGATGTAGGGCAGCGTCCTGCCTTCCAAAGCAGAGAATTACCCTTTTTTTCTTGAACCTAGGACACCCAGTCATGCTAACTGTCCTCTGGGCGTAGGCTGGCCAAAACACAGAATGGCTGTGTGGAGGGAAGGGCTGGCTAGGTTCTGTCTCCTAATAGAAACACAGAGCTAGAGAGTTGGAAGAGACCTAGGAGGTCATCACTTCCATCCCTAAAATATAAGTAGGACCAGCTATATCAATGAGCAGGATCAGTATTTCAAGCATTCCTGCTCTTCAAAACTTCCAGTGGTGGTGAGTTTGGAGCTTCACTAGACAGTTTATTCTAGTGCTTGATTATCCTAAACTATAGGAAGTTTTTCCTCATGTTTAGCCTAAGCCTCCCTACCTGCAGTTGAAGACCATCACTCCTGCCTACCTACAGTGAATATGGAGCACAGCTTACTCCCTTTCTACTTGCTAGCCTGTGACAGGTTTGAAGACAAGTACCAGCTCTCCCTTCAGAGTCTGGGAAACAAGCCTGGCAGAATCTGTCCTACAGACCAAATTTATAAAGGCCTGCTCCATTGGTCTCTCCAGTTTGCCCATGTTCTTGAGCTATGGTGGACTGCGAAGGGCACCGTTTTGTGGGGTTTTGTCAGTACTGACTCAAACAGCAAGACTATGTTGTGTGACTCGCCCGTGACACTCAGCACTTGCTTTTTCTGTATCCATATAACATGTTTGCATCATGTGGACTACAAGTCCCATATCTTCCTCTGCAGAACTTCTGCCAAGCCAGTGTTTCTCCAGACAGTATTTGTGCATCTGATTATTGCTAAATATATGACCTTGAACTTGCACTGACTGAATTGCACCCTCCTAATTCACACTGTTGCTTATTGGGTCAAGATCTTTTAGGATTTTAGGCTGGTCTTCCAAAACATTTGTGGTTTCCACAGTTGCAGTAGTATCAGTAAGGGTGCTGTGTCTTTGCTTTCCCAAGGAGTCAATATAGGGAGATCACACCTGAGGCATGTTTTCTTTGTCCTTGTTAGCCGCTCCTCCACGTCATCTTACCTTCAACTTGCTCAGAGGCAAATGGACCAGGAAAGCACCAGAGAACCTGGATCTGTCTTCCCTCTTTTCCAGTCCTCTGGGAACTTATCTGTTACCCCAGATTGCCAAGGGCTGTTGCTAACAGCCATGGGACAGCTTCAGCCAGTTGCCAAACTATCCTAGGGTTTGATTCCATCCAGCATATCTGAAGTCAAAACACCCAAGGGCGTGTCCCCACTGGTACTTCAGTGTGAATCAGGAGTTTGCTTTTGAGGCCAGCCTCCTGCCCATTTCCCTAGCAGAGCTTCGGCTCACACTGTGGAACACTTGCAGGACACGTGAGCAGGGTGGCTTTCAGATGAAACTAAAATGCAAGGTGCACTCTGGGGCAGGCTAACACTAACCTGAGGTAAACCTCCTCCCTGAAATACGTGTGATGTAGAGGTTAGGTCCTTAGCACAGCTGTTCCCTGGCACTATTACTTCTTGCAATTCTTTTCTATGCAAGCTTGAACATTTGCCTCTCTGTCAACAACATGACTGTGTAAGCCAGCTTCTCCTAGCTGACCACTTCCATAAAGACTTACATGAAAGATGTAATGGACCCTGTGGTTTCCTTGGGATCTGTTAATCAGGTTTCCCTCCCCAGTAAACAGCACACTGGCTCCTTCCTCGAAGGGCGAGTGTTAGATTACTGCTCGTTCGATGCACACGTGCACGTGTGTACAATCGCCCCAGAACTGCGAAAATGCTCCCGGGATACCGCTCCTCTGAAACACCCGTTGCAGCCAGGCATCTGGCTGTGATTCAGATGCTGTTGAACCCTATGAAAAATCCCATCTTCCCTCTTCCCATCATCAAATATAGGGAGTCTGAATGTATCTGAAAGAGTCATCATTTGCACATGTTGCTTAAAGGGTCCGCAAAAGACAAAAATATCTTTCCTGTACTGATGTAGAAGTGAGCACAGACTTGCTAAAACCACACCTCCATTCCCAGGAAAGATGTTCTCATCTGGTGACTAACATCAAAGAGTGCCAAAGTAGGTAGGCTGAGCAGGTAACTTAAAGCAGATCATAACTCTTTAAAAATACATAAATGAATATTGTCTTTTATTTAGGATACTGACCAAAGTGGGTTTCTCACATATTCCTCAACTTAGACAATTTCAGGGCTGCTGTCCAGGTTCTGATATCAAGACATAACTGGCTAACTGCTACCCTCTGGAAATGCTATTTGAGGTTTTTCTTATGAAATTACGTCATTGTCCATGGCATAATATTTCAATATCACATAAAGTACATGCATTATGCATTATTACTAAATGATCTAGAAATGCACTATGTTCCTAAGTAATACATAAGGAAATCTGTTGTTGATCACTTCTACTCAACCTTGAAGCAGATTGTTTTAATATTTTACTTAATTAGCATTTACTATGCCTCCCTTACAACAGCTATCTTTGCACTGAATGCCACAGAAATGTCTGAACAAAAGAAAAATGAAGCTAAAGTAATGGAATATCTTCTATTCTGCACGCGTGTATAAGATAAAGTTGTGGTTTGTTAGGTACAAGGGCTTTTTTCAAAGGCTCGTATGTTCAACCTCATAGTAAATTTATTCTCTGTACTGAAAGGGAATAAAATGGGATAAAGAAACAACCTACTTTGTGTAAGCAAACAAAAGTAAATTAATAGATATGATTCCAGTCTTTTGCAGTAATTGCCTCCCACTTTGTAGCGCCACAGATAAATTTGCATTTGAAGGCAGCTTCTGTTTTCAGTCATTCTTCACTCTGCTGGCTTCCCCGGGAACCCAGGCAGGAATTTCATCGTGCTTCACATCTGAGCCTCAAGGATGTGCATCAGCTCATCCTGTACTGCCTTTTGGAAGAAGACAGAACTGAAGTGTTTTTTAGCTTAAAATTGTAAATGTCTCAAAAGGTCTAAATTGAAAAGAAAACAAACTCCAACATTTATTAAGAGCAGGCAGCGAAAGCGAACTTAAAGGAGCAGAGCTGGCATATATTTGGCCCGTTCAGCCATCAAGAGCCAAGCTCTAGAAAGCTGGTGTATTCTCAGAGCGGCTGGAGTAGAGTTTAGCCGCTTTGATGTTGAGTTCTCTGCCCTCTCGCAGACTTCCTCAGTAACATACTCCCACTTTCTGTGTCACTGTCCAAGCCTGAAGGGAGGATCAATAATGTCTTATATACTGTTTAAATCATAAACTGTTCAGATCCGTAGCAAAAAGTTGCTAAACATTTGCAGACTGCAGAACCCCCAGAGGCTGGCAATGCAGTTTCTGGGAACAAATAGTTACAGAAATGCATCGCTGCCACCTCACTGATGTTCCCCATTTTTTACTCCCTTACCTAGTCTGGCTCTGAGGTGCTTTCTTTGATCTCTGTGTCTCTGTTGTCCCCCTTCTGCCACCTCTTGCAGGTGCATGAGCATACATTTCTACATATCTTGACATCTTTTTCTGCACTGTCACATGTAGATCAGAACCACTCAGTCATGCTCTCCTCCTAAAAGCAGCTTGGCTTTTAGGCTGAATATATGTAGTCTCCATCTCCTGAAGTCATATCTTCATATGCATCTGGAGCTCCTAAACTGATCCAGGAGCTCAAAAGTGGTCGGGAACATGAAAGATCCCCCACTGGGAGCAGGTACTGCCTCCAGACTAGTTTCTGTTGTCAGACTCCTTAAAAGTCATGGGTTTCCACAGCGAGCTATTTAATTGCTGGGCAAGAATATATATGACTGATACAACTTTATAACTCTGTAACTATGTAACTTTGGTGCAGTGTATCAAATATTAGAAGCCAACCTCTATGCCACAGCTAAGCCAGGTTGGATGGATTTTGTTGGCAAATCTTTGTGCTGGGTACAGGGAAGAGCTTTCAGAGAGCTCAGAAGGAAAGCTTAGCTACAACACTACCAAGCCTGCCACATCCAGAGTGCCCTCTCCTTAGCCTGCCTGGGTAAATGGAAGATTTCTAGTGCCCCCAGTGAGAGAGGTTATTCAGATGTAACTTCTCAGTGGTTTTTCTGTAACTGCCCTAAAGGGATTCAAGCGCAAATAATACATAAAAGCTGATGTGCTCCTTATTAGCTGGCATGTTACCCCTTCTCAGACTCCACAGAGGCAGAAATTAAATCAAATCAAGTGACAGCCACTCTCCAGATTTTAAAGCAATCAAAATAAGCTGCATCCACTCTCAGTGGAAGTCCTAGGATTCACTGTAAGGCTGAAAAGGCTCCCTTCCCTTGAACACACGCCTTAGCACTTCTTTTCTTCTTAGCAGTGTTCATAGTCATAAGACCTTGAAGTCAGATAAACGTACAGATAAGGAGATAGTTCTGTTTTTTAAAGGGACAGAGCAAAGTAAAGGGCATGTAACGTATTCTCCTAGCAGGGCTGCTCTGTGAGAGGATTAAGTTGCAGCCCCAGAATGCCTGAAGCTTCGTACAGTCTCACAAACTCCACAGAGCTAGCTTTAAGCAAATAAGCCATAGCCAGCTCTTAAAGACAAAATAAATAAATCTAAACAAAACGTGCTTATTTTAAGACTACGGTTCAAAAACCAGGGGCTCCCTTCCAATTGCATTCTTTCCATTGAGTTCAGTAGGCATAGTAGCAAACCTTCAGATGTTTGAAATGGTGATTTCTGTCGATACATCGGTAAGCAGTCTCCTTTCACGGGTTTCCTTCTGCTGGCATTTCATCCATCTGTGTGGTCTGTTCTGAAGCTTGATGTGCTGTGCTACCGCAATCAGAGGAGATCCAAGGATTCCCCAAACGCTTTCCCTTGAGGGCACTTGGCATGAGAATTTGCCAGGGAAAAAGCACCTTTGAACACTGTTTGGTTGTATGTTTTCAGAGATGAACAAGCAGTAAATAGCATTCAGAGGTTCAGCCTGGGAAAGACATCCCTGCCCCATTCACTGCTGTTTCTCAAACACACACTCCCACACTTCCAGCTGAGAGCTGTTCAGTTACACCACGGGGTCATTTTTCCCGAAAGAATTCCTATGCCAACAAACTCATATGATATGAATTGATGGGTAAATTTTTTTTATCATTGATCCACTGGAAATCTGGCCCAGAAATGTGTCAATGCCTAGACTGCTTCAAGGATCACCTAACTGTAGTTTTAGAGAGTGATCTTGCTCTTTCCAGGAGCTCCTCTCTAAAACTACTGTTGATGGTGAGTAATGTGCACCAAAGAAAAACAGAGCTCCAGAGTATCCAAGACCTTCCACTGGTAAAACTATTGATTGCAGCAGGATTTGGAAAGGTTTCTTCCCCAGGGATGCCACCTTACATTCTGGGTCTTTGTTCAACATCACTTCTTCCAGTCAGGTCCTGGCAGGCTGGGAGACAACATAATCCCTCTGGCAAAATGGAAACCTGTGCCAGCTTTCCCTGATCACCATGAATGTTCATTGAATACAAAACCAGGAAGAGCTACTTATTCAACAGAAATACCTGCAGTGGTTACTGGGAAAGCATACCCTGTTGCCATGATTTATATTTTGATGCTATCAGCCACTGAAACTTTGGGAACAGGGACTTCAAAAAAATTTGATAGGTGAGTATACACTGCGACCAAGAGTTTCAGAAGGAGCTACTGGTGCAGAATGCCTCTGTTTTCTGAGAGCTTCTATGAACCAAATTAAGGGGACATAATTTTCAGAAAGGACTTTCTATTGCCAGATTGTTCCACATGCTCATGGGTGGGAGTATGGAACCTCATGAGCTGCTACCAACAATTTTCACCATGAAGTCTACAGGAGACTTTCAACTGAAAGATTACTTCAATGAGATCACCTTCCCTCGCAAATCAAAGGGAGCTGCTCGTTTTTCCTACAGGTGTACTAAGTTCACAGCATCGAACCTCTGTTGACACAGAAAGCAGTTTTTCATATTGTTGCTTTCTGTGTTGTGGTATGATCATTTTATATATATGCTTGCAGCTTGGGGTGAGGGAGTTCTAGTAGGGCATTTCAGGGGAGGTTTTCCCCATAATTTCTAGGACTACTGCATAAAAGATTGTAGATATAAAAGTGAATTTCTGTTCTCGGTAACTCTAAGCTTATAACAATGCAATTCCACTGAAACTGTGGCATTTCTCTGTATTTAGCTACCAAACAAAGGGTAAAATTTAACAGAGAAGGTTGAACATGATTCAGTGCTTGTAAAAACAGAATGAAGTCTTTTCATTCGCAATTTTCCCTCCCATTCTGTTGTCTGCCTCTTTATTGCTGTGTACTACCTTGAGGCTACAGGGAATCTTGTACAGCTGTCATTGCAGCTTTGTAGGTTGGCCAACAAATGACAAGCTTATTAAGTGATGCAAACAACATTCTATTGCTAGTGGCTGGACCTCTCATCAAACCACACTCTCATTCTATGATTCATCAGTCCTTCTCTCCTTTAGGAGCAAACTTTAAATGAAAGTCACATCACAGTTAACTTTCACTAACTTTCTACAGGGTATCTCATCCCACTGACAAACATACACATGCTTAACACGCTTTTTTAAGGACTAAGAGAAATAGTATGTTGATTATAGCACCACCAGCATATCTGCATTATCAGATATACAGATACTGGGTGAAATAGTGGCCCAGTACAGGATGATCTATACANAAANAAAGAANGAAGCTCTTCTTTATGGCGCGACCTGACTACACCCCATCTCNCTTTCAGCCCTTTTATCTGTTGTAGGAGTAAAGGTGTGGATGCTTCGTGGGCGGGAAGACCATAGTCTCTGGGAAAACAAATGCATTCTTTGCCTGCTCAGGAGACTTTCCTCATCACAAAAATGTGCCCAACGCAGCAGCCACTGGCTGTTTAGGAAAGCCCTCAGTCGCTTTCAGTTGGGGCTGGATCAGACTCAGTCGAGCCTGCCACTGAGCAGCCACATGTGCAGAGGCCAGGCTGTTCGCTGTAAGATACAGAGACTCTCATAGCTACAAAACATTTTATTGTAATCAAAAGAGGGTAGAAGTTTGGGATGCCTTTTCCCCAGGCATTGCCCTGGCAGGGCCCACTGGGATGTTTGCAGCAGATGTAATGGTGGAGGTGTGCTGTGACTGACAATGAGAGAAACTCAAACATTGTTTTGCAGGGTGCGCTCAACTCTCAGCTGCTCTCCACTTCAACTTAGCACATCTCCAAGCCATCAGTTAGGACATCCAAGCATTTCACGTTCAGGAAAGGGGAAAAAACACAGACAGTGCCATGAGGAGCGCATATGGACGAAAAGGCAAGTAAATCGAGCATGGAAAAATGAGGTAAACTACCCATTTGACCACTCTTTCTTTTGTTAAGCTGTTTCTAAGGATGCAGTCATAGTATTAAACCTTTCCTTCAAAAAGTCTATGACAATAACTTTTTTGCACTGGTTGAGGGTAAGTTGTCACTTCCACTCTCTTTCATTTAAGGCTGGATGAACAACAGCACTCCTCTGCTTTATTTAGTGGTAAAGGTTCATTTCTATGATCCTACATCCCTTTTTCATGAACGTCTGGCTCTATTTTCTCTGACAGAGTCCGCTTGCCCTCATTGTAATTCCTGCAAGACTTGTCCATTTCCTTGATCAGATTCTTCCCGCTTTGAATTTATCTCTGACTTCTCACTTTCTTCTAGCTTTTCCCTCTCTCTCTTTCCTTCTCCTCTTCACTCTTCTCATGTTGTGAAATTGCTATTTCCTCAATCTCTTGTTCACTCTTTTACATTGCAGCCATCTTTCCTCTACATTGCCTCTTACACCCAAAAGGTCCTCCCAGATGCTGCTTGTTAGGCATCTTCCCTGCTCCTAATCACAACTATGCAAAATTAATGTACTTATCATGATCAGACGGGGCAGGGGGAACAGGTAAATCTTGTTAGGAGTGACTTTAATTAAACACATGCAAAGAAATTTGGTGGGCATTGTTCAGCCAGGTTCCTTTAGCAGCTGAGCACCTGAATCTTCTGTATAGCATTTGGAAAATCTTCCCTGGGAATCTGCTTGCTGTATACAGGGGCTGTACTGGGCAGGCATCCATCCATCTTTCCTACTGGGTCAGACTGGAGCTCGGTTCAGAGGCAGTCACAGACTATTTTGGCAGAGGGCAGTAACCAGGTGCAGGTCCCAGGCCACCAGCTACTTCACCCAGAGCCAACTCATGTCATGGCACCATACTGGGAAGAGTTTGGTGCAGCCATAAAAACAGCAGCCTTCCCTGAGAACCTGTTGCCAGCTTCAGATTGAATGTATCCATCACTCGAAATGTGCTGAAGTTCTTACAGTGAGAGACCCCTCTCATGAACGTTGAAGACTATTCTGAGAAATTAGACAGAATAAGGTAGTTTTGCTAAAATCCCCTGTGAAATACAGATGCCAAGCACTATTGTCTAAGCCCAGAGAGAAACGGCAGGTAAGTAATTTGAAGTTTTATCACTAAATTACCTGGATTACTTCTCTTTCTAAAGTAGCTACTTCTTATTCAGTAGATACTATATTTCTCATTTTCTACACTTCTAGGAAAGCAATGAGTTGCTTTGAAAAATATCATAAAGTACATTGTAAAAGGTAAACAGTGGAAAATCAGCTCATTAAAATATCTAGACAGTCTTAACGGTGTGCCTAAAAACACAAATCAAAAGAGATGGCAAACCCTGCAAAATTTTCCACCACTCATGGGTAGTTCCATTGATTCCAGTAAAACAACTCACATGAAGAAATGTGAGCACCTATTACCTGTTTCTCTGTGTTTACTTTGCGATTTTACTGAGAAAAGTTCAATTTCAGACCTAACAGATTTAGTCCAAGTTCAAATCTTGCCACTGGTTAGTGTCAGGATATTATTTAGCAGCCTCGAGCTGTTTCTCTATTTTGTTTTCATCCAAATGGCATTTTGCCAACACAGACATTGAGATGGTGTAAAGTGGTGGCACTTGTCGATGTAAAGTGTGGACTGGGACTCTGGCTGGAATTTGCTCCCGGGTAGATGAGAAAAAAAAGAAAAAAGTCAATAGTGGGGAGCTGCTTGTTTTTATCTGTGTGCATCACCTCTAATTAGAGCTGCGTCTGTCCCCAGGGAGTAGCATAGCACTGGCACTCACTGATTTTCACAAAGATTTTAGGGACGTAGAGGACAGATCTGAATTGGGGCTGGCCTGCAACCTTTGCAAAATTTGTTGGAATATTCACAACACTCAGAAGTTTTATGTGAGCTACTATGTGCAAACATCTTTAGGTGCTTATCTGGACTTTTGAGATCTTTCCTTTTCCCCTCCTTTCCTGCAAGTTTCTTATTATTCCTTTATTTCCCACTTTTCTGCCTTTTCCCTCACTGGCCATGAGCATTTGATTCATTTCAATCCTCCAGCAAAAGACTGATGAAAAACCCTCCAAACTCCATTACTGAAAATAAGTTATTGGAAATAAATAAAGCACACCTTGTATCCAGGGATAAAAAGGACCAAAAGTGGTGGAGTGATACTGGTCAGGTTTCTGTACCAGAGCACTCTGCAGCAGCACTGGTGTAGCATTTTTTGTATGGTTGCAAAACAGGAAGACCAGAAAGAAACAGTTCATTTAGGTCAGTCCTTTTTTTAGCCTAGTTATTCAATCTGGGTCAATTTTGAAATGAAAACTTAAAACATTTTATTCTGAAACTGCGAGAGTGAAGCGTTCAGGTGTTGTTTTAAAATGTTTCCGTGCTCTCCTCAGCTGTGTTGACTGACAGCCTCAATTCACAGGCAGATCCAGTTCCTCTGACATGACATCTTTTGGTGAATTTTCTTCTTCACCTTTGTTTTAATTATTATTTTCATATCTCTTACACCTCATTCACAAGGTTATGAGAGGCCATCACAAACGAGAGCTCCCTGCTGATGGCAAACAAGTGCCAGCGGCTCCAGCTTACTACAATACCAGTTTGCTGCTCTGTAACTCATGCTCTGCTGTTCTGCAGTGATTTTGCAGGACTGCCTGGCCCATGACATTCCCAGTCTCCCAGCGCTAACTCAACAAGTGGTTCAGACTCCAGGTTTCTAATGCTGCAATTCAACAGCAGTCACCTTTGACATACAGCAAGGGTTTAGGTTGGCAGCTGGCAGTTTTTTCTTCTCGAAAGGCTGAAAACCTGAGATGTCTTTCTGACACTGCTGGATAGAGGGAGACTCATGCAAGTACTGGAAGCCTGAAGCCTTCATTTTGGCTTCCAGAAAAGTAGGAGGCAAGGGAGAGTGTTGAGGGAAAATATAAATTATGTACTGAGCAAAATACACAGGCAGCTTCTAACCTCCTCTCAGTTTCCTCTCTGCAAGATCTGTGCCGAAAGCCTCAGCACACAAACTCGTGGCAGGGAGAACCTGGGTCGTGTTTCTTTTGGGTGCGCTGAGGGCTGGTGAGAGGGTAGCATGAAGAGCAGCGTGGTGTGCCTCAGCTGACGAGAGCCTTTACCTGAACTGGAGTGTGCAAGATTTGGAGTTTGCCCTTGCCCGCTAGCCTTGAGATTTTTGGTCCTCTCACTACAAGCATTTGTTTTGCTTTCATCTTGCTCTGTCCTGTGGATGGGACAAGTGGATGTAAAGGAATGGTATTCTCCTGGTATTCTCCTGCTCCAGCTTACCTCGGTCCATTTAGTACTTGTCCATCCCTGCTTGTGTTTGAGTCCAACCCGCTTTGCCTGCAGCTGGCAAGGCACATCATGCCTTTCACTCTGTGAAGTCCAGGCTTTGCTCATGATGGAGCAGAGCAGCAGAATGCATCTAACACGCAGATTATGCCCCAGGGTCAAACACATCCTACTGCATTGAGACGTACGGTGTCTGTCTGGAAGATCTCAAGGGATTAAAGCCAGTTTAAATTGAAAGGAGGATGAAAACTGAGAGGCTGCTGTCAGTGGAGGGAAGGAAGCCATTGTTTATGTACAGCCGGTCACTTGTAGGGCAGATGGAGAGACTACGCGCCTCCCTACATTGTTATGTCAAACCTCAAACTGTAAGCCTGACCTCCCAACACCTCCTGAGAGTGGCCAAAATAATCCCTAAATCATTCTGGTTTGGGCCTCTCAGTAGCTTGTGGGATTTTGCAGCCTGCAGGATAGCTGGCCTCTGGGGCATACCTTGGTGGGGTCGGGTGATTACTGTGCTCTGCAAGGGGAAAAAGACAGTTTAGATGTAGAGACTGATAAATTTAGCACTCAGAGCTTTCCCTGTGCTAATTTATCATTTCTACCAGTGAGAACTCAAGTATTTGCTCTTGAAAACTGGATGTCTGTTGAGGGTTTCAGAGTGGAAGTGGCGGTGAGGTTTTTCCAAATTTTGGCAACTTTATGAGATTCCAGATCGGATCTGTTGACCGAGACTTTGGAGTATGTACATGCTTGGTGTCGGGGCTTGTTTACTGGAAGTCATGTTCCAGCCAACAACCCCAGCCAACAGGGCCATGCTCTGAAGTACTAATGTAGGAAATATATTCCTCAGTATGCCTAAATCTTTCAGTCCTACCCCATACACCAAATTAGACAAATGACTACTGGCACGATAATTTGATCTTTCCATTGTCATGTGGTCCCTTCTTAATTTGTTTCATCATGTGTCAGCTTCTAGATCTAAGACTGATACTACTCCCTGAAGGTTAACCATTATCTTACATCTTATTCATTAAAAAATAAATGATGTCTAAGTACCAGTGACAGTAGTTTTCTAAGGGCCTCTGTTTACAGTAAGTTCAGGACAGCTTTAAAAAAAAAAAAGACTGGTGCAGATCACATAATGGTGCAGATCACATAACAACATTTGGATGCCCTCCTTGGGCATGAATTGTGAAGTGATCCAGTTTATTCCTCTCCTCTGAGCAATGCCAGCTACGCTAATGCTACATTTTGACATAGATTTATTGCAAGGCTGTAGGAACAGCTGATGTGCACCCAGTATAAAATGGCACCGTGGTGCATGGATCCTTGCCAGCAACCCTTGCCCACTTTTTGAGGATTTGCAGCCTCTCTGGTGGGTGTAGCAGTGGCCTGGGAGAAGAGTCATGAATCCTTCCGTTTGAGTGTAGCACTGACCCACACAGCACAGTTCTTCTCTTGAAAATTCAACATGGTTAGACCTTAATAAAGCCTATTCCTGTGTACTATTTGCAGCTGACTGTTGCCAGAGCAAGCGACCAGAGTAGCAGGCTACATGTTGAAACACTCACGCTTTTCCCTTGCATCATCTGCCCTAGCTATGAGATGACAAAACCAGCCCAACTGTTGCTTGTCGCATAGCATAGCTATGCCACGACCTTTGTGGCAGATGACTGAGGTGAAGGTACTTGCATAGCTGACATTCGCCTTGCTGTGCTGGCACGCCGTGTTGCCGGGTGCTGCCCCGAGCACTGCGGGGGTCCTGGCACGTGCTCTGGCTGTCTGGGGGTCCCTCCCAGCCCTGACAGCTCTCCTGCCTCAGCCTGTCCAAGTACCAGAAACAGAGGCATAAAATGCAGCACAAACAGTGATTTTTAGGCTGTGGTCGCTGCCGCCTTCTGAAGCAGCTGGGGACTAGGGCTCCTGTAGGCAAGGTCTCTTTCCTCGACACCAAGGCAGAGGGTCAGAAACAAGGGGGTATGATTTTTCGTTGCCACAGCAGTAAGCTTGCTCAAGCACCCCCCTGCAGCAGCCCAGTTCCCCGGGCTCGATGAAGCACATTCCTGTTGGCCTCATCTCAAACCTCTGCTGTCATTTAAAATCTTTGTAACACATCCTGCCTTCTGGGGCAGAGCAGTCACAGGTACCTCGGCACATTGTCCATCTCTTCCGTGCCTCTGATTCAAAAACCTGTTTTGTATATGGTGACAGATCTAGCTGAAATCTCGGGGCTTGGCTTGCGCTCAGGTGAGCGTGCCGTAAGGTCCTGGTTCTGCTCTCTGCCCAGCTGAGCTAAGCTTGTGTAATTAGATTTCTGGGGCAGTTACCCCGAGAAAACGAAGCCGAAATGAGCTGACGTGCTGGCTGAGCATACGGCTGGCCCCTTGACTTCCAGCCACGCTGTACCGCCATGCCACAACCCAACTGCACAGGCTTCGGGCTCGAAGCGCCCAGCGGGCCTGCCGCTCCCCAGGCCTCGGGCCTGCCGCTCCCGGGCCTCGGGCCTGCTGTTCCCCGGGCCGCGGGCCTCTCCCGCCGGCCAGAGCTCCCTCTGCCGGTCCCGGCCCCGCAGCACCCGCCTGCGGGCACGCTTCGGGCCCCGGGGCCGGGCTGCGGGGTGTGTGCCCTCCCCAGGAGCATCCCGCTGCCCGGGCCGGCACCCTGAGGGAGACGGCGTCCCTGTCAGGTTTCGCCCACGGCAGACGCTTGTGGAATGGTCTAGGTGGGAGTGGAAGGAGCCCAGCTCTGGGAGCAGGGAGAGGTTTATCCCCGACCGGCCGAAAGGCTGGTCTGGTTGCGGTAGGCTCTGGAAGAGCCAGTAAGTGAAAAAGCCAGGCTTTGGGTTACTGGGCTGACTCAAGTGCAGCGGGGATTTAAGCTGGGCTCATCACATGGTAGCACCACGTCCTAACCCTCCTGCTCTTGCTGCTCAGAATGGCTCTCGTTTCTTCTGGAAATCCGTTTGCGATAAAATCCCAATCTCCTAGCTAATACGTGTGTCTGGAACTGCCACATCCTTCTGCATCACAAGAAGCTTCTGTTTCAGCAGATTGCATTTTTCTGAGGAAAAACTGCGGCACACGCAGCTCCCCACTAGCCCCACAAGGAAGTGGGGATGCCCAGGTAGATTGCTTTCACACAAGAAATGCAGGCAGCGTCAGGAAAAGCCCTGCTACTTCCATCGTGGCAAGAAGCAGAAGCGATCCAAACGCACCAAGCACCTAATTCTGCCCGGGGGTCCCTGCTCCGCGGTGCGGGAGGTGTGTCTGCGGAGCCCCGTGGAATCCTGGCATCAGCCCACGCAGGCGGTATCTGTGTGCCAGGGGGTTTGACCGCGAGCTCCTCGCAGGAGCAACTGCGGGTTGTTACGCGTTTGCGCTCCACCTACCAGTACTTTTCATAACATCTCAAAGGCTTCTTGCTCTCCTTCCAAGGGGAGCTCTTGGGCTGTGGTAGTCACTCAGAGGGTGCGGGGAAGGTCTCGTTCTGCTGCAGCCCCGCTGTGGGTGCAGTCGTTTTGGTTGCCACAGGTTTCTGGGCAGGGTTTTTGTGGGTTTTAGCGTGCTGAACCCCAGGTTGTGCAGGTGTGAGGCGTCCTCTGGTTTGCAGCGAGGCAGGGAAGGGCTGCTACCCACCCTTCAGGAGAGAGGAAAAGGAGACAAAAGGTGGCACAACAGCCACTTCTCTGTGCCGTAGTAAGAGACTTTTCTCCCCTCTTTCTGCAATGTCGCAGCCAGAGCCAGAACTGCCAATTGATTATTAAGTTTCAGACCTTTTTTTTTCTTTTTTTTTTTTTCTTTTGAGGA
>Ga0065711_1032755_pt1 | contig 26745 bp, 38 predicted proteins | sample Hoacrofraction12_FD_59098 | JGI IMG/M metagenome (GOLD analysis project Ga0065711, IMG submission 59098) | Hoatzin crop microbial communities from Cojedes, Venezuela - Epithelial fraction 12 v2 (version 2) | ecosystem: Host-associated > Birds > Digestive system > Esophagus > Crop | place... | reverse complement strand
CAGCCCTCCGCTGGACTCTCTCCAGTAGCTCCTCATCTTTCTTGAACTGGGGAGCCCAGCACTGGACCCAGCACTGCAGATGGGGCCTCCCCAGGGCAGAGCAGAGGGGGAGGAGAACCTCCCTCGCCCTCCTGGCCGCACTCCTCTTGATGCATCCCAGGATCCCATTCCACCTGCTCCCCTGGCTCACAGCCTTAATGCCGTTGCAGCGTGGTGCTCGCAGGGAGATGCTTGTTGGGTGCCGGCGGTGTGGCAGCACCGTGGAGTTGCTTCCTCGAGTCGCTGGTGGGCACACATCGAGATGCTGAGGCTGAGAAGCTGAAGCCGTCGGACAAACCCGGTTGCAGAGCTTGCAGACGCTTTTCGGCTGCGTTCTTTCTGCCTAGCAAAGCCGCATGCAGTTGCGTCGCGTTGGAGAGCCGTCGTGGTGCTGCAGACTGAGGTGCCTTGGAGCTCACCCTTGGGCCGCGTGCATACACCCCGCAGTGCTGGAGAAGACAACAGGTTGGCCAGAGCGCGGTCTGTGGGTTTGAACTCGCTCCGGCCAGTCTGGTGCTGGGACTGGTCCTGCAGAGCTGCCCCTGGACCGGGCTCCGTGCGGTGAGAGCAGGCCGGAGCCATCGGGGCTGGAGGTGACACTGATGGAGGGCCAGGTCCTTCCGCGCTGAGGGTCTCGGGAAGCAGGAGGCGGCGGAGATGAACGCAAAGCAAAGCGTCTTTTTGAATACGATGGGTGACACTGGTGTGTGTTTTCTTCCCAAACTCGTGGTGTTTGTCCTTCGTTTATCTGACCCGAGTTTGGTTCTGGCCTCTTCCCACGACCGGGGGCTCCTCAAGGCGAGGCTGGGGTGGGTGCTGAGCTCCTGAGGACGTGGCAGTGTTCGGCCATCACTGAGGGCATGCCTGCCCAGCCCCTGCCTTCTTCTGGCTTAGCGCGGGGTCCCTCCGCTTCCCGCGCCTTCACCTGCAACGGGAAAACCTCGGTGTCACCGGCCTGCTGAGCCGCTCCTGATGGGCTGAGACCCAAGTCCTGCTCCTGTCCAGAGGAGAGGTTTGGTGAGGAACTGGGGTGTTGGAGCCTTTCTCCGGCGAATCCTGGTAAAACCAGGCCAGGCCCTGGAAGCTGAAGCCCTGAGCCTGTTGCTTGACCAGGTGATGCCTCGATGTTCAGCTGCCATCTGCAGCCCAAACTGAGAGTAACCGGCCAAGGGCTGGGTAAATGACAGTGAAATCCAAGTGGACAGAAACAGAGAAAACAGCCGAGCCCTGGGGATGCTCAGGAGTCTGTTAGGCGTTCAGAACTCTGGTTTTAGTCCTTTGGAATAGTTTTTGAGTTTTTTGGGCCAGCGTTTGTCTGAAGGGCTCCTCCCTTGGTACGGCGCTGAGTTGGAGCTAGCTGGAGCACAGGCATGGTTAATTTGCCTGCAAGGTGCCAGCCTGCCTCCAAACTGCTGCAGAATTTCCATAAAAATCATATTTTCCTACTTTTAAACATAAGAAGTTGTTTAATGTGTCGCAGCTTGTGGAGATTGAGGGGAGGGAGGAGGAGGAGCAGCCCAGCCTCCGTGCTCAGCTTCGCCTGCAGCTGGTCGCAAAGGAAGCGGCGAAGCCGAGGGTACTTCGTGTTTCAGTCTAATGGAAAAAATCACCTGAAAACAGAGCTCTGAGAGCTGGTGTGCTCGCGTCAGACAGCAGAAGGGCGGCTCGCGAGAGCTGGCAGCGTCCTGTCCCCCAGCAGACGTCCTGCGCCAGGCGGTCTCCGGCTGGGCGTCCGGCACGCCCGGGGCTGGGTGATGCTTGCGGTCAGGGCGATGCCGGGGGGTCTCGGGGCGGCTGCGGGGTGGGTTCTGCGGCTGGTGGTCCCGTTCCTCGGAGAGGGGCCCAGCGTGGGGAGGAGAGGGCTGGTGGCCATGGTGGCCGTGGTGTGGGGGGCTCTGTGGCTCCGGGGGGAGCTGGCCATCCTCCTTCTCTGCCTCCTGGGAGCAAAGGGCTCGCCAGCTCCCGGTTGAGCATCCTCTCCTGCCTGTGGCTGTCACCCCAGGGACCGTCACCCCAGGGACCGTCACCCCAGGGTGTGGATGGTGAGAACGGAGCTGTTTTTAGCCCCGTGGGTCCGGGGGATCGTGCAGAGCTCTGGGATTGCGTTTTGTAAAACCGGGGTCCTGGGGCAGGAGGAGGGGGAGCGGTGGGGAGCCAGCTCCGGAGTCACTGTGTGCCGGCGTTGGCTCTGTGACGAGCTCCCAGGCTGCGAGGGCCGTGCTGGGTGCTGACGGGTCCCTTCCTCCCCTCCAGGCTTGCCGCGATTTCCTGGACTTGGCCGAAACACACAGCCGAAAATGGCAGCGGGCGCTGCAGTATGAGCGGGAGCAGCGGATCCGGCTGGAGGAGACCATCGAGCAGTTAGCCAAGCAGCACAACAGCTTGGAGCGAGCCTGCCGCGGAGCCCCCGGCCTCCCCGCCGGCACCACCGGCATCGCCAGCACCGCCAAGGGTGAGCACCGGCCTGCTGGGGCCGTTGCAGGGGCAGAGCCCCGCGGGAAGGCCCGGGGGGGATGAGGGCTTTCTGCTCGGTCGCTCGCAGCGAGTCGGCGGGGGTGGGAAGGATGCACCAGGCAGTGCCCTGTACGCCCTTGGTTTTTGTGCAGTGCATTCCCTCATTCCGCAGTCACCCTGCCGCTCCTTGCTGGGGGGGGCTTGGGTGTCCCCAAGGTACGGGTGCGGGAGAGGGCTGTGTCCCCAGCGTGCTCACGCTAGCTCAGACTGTTCCGATCCCCTTGACCCTCACCAGTGGGTGCATTTCTGGCTGCTGGAGGGCAGCCGGCGGCTTGGAGGAAGCCCAGGGTCCCCTCCCGCTGCCGCGTTCGCAGCTGCGCAGGGTGCTGGGGGCACGGCCGGGGCCTGTTCGCTGTTTGGAGGAATTGCTGGGCAGTACAGTCTAACAGCTTTGTGGGTTCATGCCAAACCTCCTTCCCTGTGGGAGGCATTAGTTACAGCCTGGTGGCCAAAAACTGCAAATAGTGCCTTGTCGTATTTTTAAAGGATGCAGAGACTCGAGGGAGGGAATGGTGACTGTGGCTGATGGTGGTGCCAGGCACGGCTGTCCTGCACGTACAGCCTCAAGGAAACGGCCTCGGGTCGTGCCAGGGGACGTTTAGGTTGGATATTAGGAAAAATTCCTTCACAGGCTGAGCGGTGCAGCCCGCGGCGAGGCTGCGCTCGGGGAGCAGCGCAGCGAGGGCAGGAGCAGGGGGGCTGTCTCCAAGGTCACCCCAGTTAACGTCTGCTCCTGGCTTCGTAGCAATCCCTCCCACCGCAGCGGAGAAAAGAAACACTTCTAAGAGCAGGGCTGGAGAACCTGACAGCCGGGAAGCCACTCTGAGCATCGCCTGACACATGGGACCTTTTTTCCTGCTTTAATCCAAGCCGGATTTCCCGGCAGACGGGCCGTGCCGGAGCGGCGGCCGCGCTGGCTGCAGCTAGGCGTGCGGGTCACCTCGGTGTGTCTGGCTTGGGTACCCGGTGGCATTTCTGTAGGTGCTCCGGGCGCGGCAGGGAAGCCGTGTGTGCCCGGAATGGGGCGCAGGACACGTGCTGCCAGGGCACGTTCTCGCTTTTGGGAGCTAGAAATTGATACGGTGTCCTCCTGTCGTGGAGAGGAGGGGGACGAGCTGTACAGGGAGCCAGCACTGGAGGGGACGCAGCGGGAGGAGGGTGGGCTCCGGGGACAGCCTCGTGCGCGGTGCGTTCCAAAGGGGAGTGGCAGCACCGAAGCGTCTCGACCCCTTTGCTGACAGGGAGCGTGCAGTCTGCCAAAGGAGAGGCCAGCGACGAAGATGAAGAGACAGAGTATTTCGATGCCATGGAGGATGCGCCAGCTTTTATCACTGTAACCGCAGACCCCAAGCACCACAGGTATGAGCCCCCGCCCCGGGGCCACACGCTGCGCGGTGCAGGGCAGGGGCAGAGCAGGGCAGAGCCGGCTGGCCCGGGGTTGTGCTTGGCTTGAGGGCAGCATCCTCGCTGCGTGCATCTCCCCCAGCAAACAGGCGGCCTCTGCGCTGCACCCGCCTGCTCCTGCAGCTCTGGCGCGCGCGAGGCTGAGGATGGCCCCAGCTATAGCGAAGCAGGCGAGGAAGGGCAGACGTCAAGCCTGTGCTGCGGTAAAGCCGAGTCCTCTGCGCCAGCAGCTGACGCGGGCTCGAGGGGAACCTGGGCAGGGACTCGGAGGGAGATCCTGCGGAGCACAGGGCAGAAGCGGGGAGCACCTTGCCTCTGTCTCTCTTGACCTGCCCTTACACCTCTCTGGGTGTCTGTCTGGGCTGGAGGCACCTCTGCTCCGGCCCATGGTCACACCGCCGGGCTTGCCAGCAAGCGCAGAGGCTCTCGGCGCCCAGGCTGGGACACCCCACGCTGAGCATCCCCTCCCGACGCCCACAGATGGCCTCTGTCACCTCGCTGCCTTCCCGGCAGCACCCGGGGGTGGAGCAGGGACGTGCTCTGGGTGACAGCTCTGCTCTCCCCTTCTCTGCCCTTTCTGGTGGTTACCAGCTGGTACTTTCTTCTCCGCAGGCGTTCGGGCAGTAACCTGAGCGGGGCCAGCGAGGGCCACCCTGAGGACTGGAACCTGGAGGACAGTGTGAGTCGGCCGGGCGAAGCGGGAGGGACGGTCCTGGCGGGGTGACACCAGGGCAGAGGAGCAGGAGAGGAGGAGGTTGTTGGGGGGACTCTCTGTCCGGTCCCTCCCGCGGCTCCGGGATGGAGCGGGGTTGGTCGCTTCGTGAGCCTCGGGGAGGACGGGTGGCAGTGGCCTTAGCGCAGCGCCCCGAATGCCCTCCTGAGGGAAGCAGGATGGGGCTGGGGGGCAGCTGCACCATTGTTCCCCCGTGCCTTGGAGAACAGGCTTCCAGTGATGCTGCCCAGTACGTGCCCAGCTCCTGGGCTGTGGCTGCCGCTCCCTGGTGCTGCTGGGTCTGCTTAGGTCGTGCTGGGCAAGTCTGGCTTAGAGTGGTGTTTCTTCCGCTGCTTCCGCAGGTCTTTGAAAGCTCAAATCAAAGCAGCTGCAATGAGTCCACTTGCAAAGATCTCCTGCCGAAGAAAAGGAGGCGGACTCGCATCCCCGACAAACCCAACTACAGCCTTAACCTCTGGAGCATCATGAAGAACTGCATCGGCAAAGAGCTCTCCAAGATCCCCATGCCCGTAAGTGAGCCTGCCCCGGCGCCGAGGGCCGGCCGCGACGGCGACGCCAGCGCTGAGGGCTGAGTTTGGGCACAGCCCTTGGCTGCGCGAAGGATTCGGGTTACGGCTCTGGGTGGTCCTGCCAAGTGCGGTGGCAGCCGCCAGCCCCGCGCGGGACAGGAGCACGTCGCCAGCCGCGTGCTGGGGGGCTGCCGTGTCACTGGCAGAGCCCTCTGAAGCCATCTCACCCTGCTTCCCAGCCCTGCTCCGCAGCACTGGCGTGTCCTCGCGGCTCAGCTCTGCTGACTCCAACCCTAGGTTTCTCCCTGCAGTTTATTTGTCGCCCGCTTGCTGCCGGAGAGCGGGTGCAGCCGGCCGACCCAGCCGGGGGCCAGCGGCACGGGGCTGTCGTGCTGGTGGCTGCGTGGCGTGGCTGGCACCGCAGGGACTGGTCGAATCGAGCTGGCTCTTTGTTCAGGATTGATCCCTTCTCCTGTGCTGGCTGCGGAGAGCCCTGCAGTGCCCGTGCCCCTGGGAGCGTGCTGGCACGAGTGCCGGGGCGAGCTGGAGCAGAGGGGACGGTGCCCAAGCGTCCTCTGCAAATGGAGCCGGTGCCGAGGCAAGGGGAGAGCGAGGACGCCTGGAGTCAGTCCTTGAGGATTCCAGGGTCTCCCCCAGGGGCTGGAAGAAGAAGAGACCTTATTGCTGATTGTGCTTTCCCCCGTGTGCATCCTGGGGACACAATGCTCGGAGAGCAGCCCCGCTTGCAGGGCCGTGCTTCCCCCCAGGGACCCCAATTACTTTAATTTTCCTTGCAAAGAGCGGGTTTTTAGTGAAGGAGCTGCCCTGGGGCCCTGCACAGCACCGCTGGGCGCTGCTGGGCTCGCTGCGTGGGGCGAAGGCTCCCTGCGGAAGGACGGGAGAGCCCCCTCGCACCGGCTGGCGCGGAGGGGAAGGGGAGGCGTGTTTAATTCGTGCAGATCAATACCCCAGTGCCCAGCGCCCGGACGAAATGCTGCCCGCGCCACAGCTCCCGCAGCTGCCGCCCCTCTTTTCCGAGCAAACCGGCACTTCTCCGGGCTGCGGGCTCCAGCAGGTCTTCGCCCGCCCAGCAAGCGGCACGGGTGGGACTGCGTGCCAGTGTGAGGAGTCTGTCTGCCCACAAGCCAACTTGGGAGAGCTGTGAAAGGGCTGGGGGGGGCTGGGGGTTATCGTGGTGTGGGCTGGAGTGTAGCCCAGCAAAACTTGAACCGTAGTCCTGGAGCCGTGTTCGGGGTCGTTCCTTTGCTGGGTACAGGGGAGGCAGCGTGTTACAGGGGCGTGGATACCGAACGGATTGGATTTTGTCTCTGCTTAAAGCAGCCCTGGCGCTCTCCGCGTGCGAGAGCGGGGTTTGTCTCTCCTCTGTGCTATTTCCAGCTGAGATGGGCAGCCCAGCGCCCTCCATTAGCGTTTCTGCAGCAACGTCAGTGTCGGGTAAAGGCGCGATGGGTACAGAAATAAGCTCAGGACGTGAAATACCAGCAGCTGCCGGTGCCTGGAGGGAGGAAATTTATACCTTCCCTATCAATCAGATCATTCTGGGAGCTGCCAAAGCGGAGCCCAAACCCGAGGGCAGCGGGTTCTGCTTGCGCAGCAGCCGCCGGTGCCGGCTCGGGGGACGCGACTGCCCCGACCCTCCTGGGGGGAGTGGATCTGCGGCCCCAGCGCTGCCGTCTCCGAGGTGTTGGGCAGGGCCGGGGGTTGTGGAGAGGGGCTCAGTGCTGGCTGCCAGCTCCTCTCGGGGAGCGGTGCAGGTACAGAGGCGGGGAGATGCTCTGCACCTCCGCGCGGCGTTTCTCCGGGAGACTCACCCCGAGAGCGAGCAGCCCGTGGTAAGGCAGCAGGGGAATTTGGTCTCCTTCGAACGGCCGCCCGAGCACGCTCTCCATAGCGCGAGGCGTGCTGGGAGCGCAGGAGACGCTGGCACCTCTGTGGGGCGAGATGGGGCTGCCGAGCGCAGGCTCTCAGGCTGCCGCTGCGGCAGACGGGGCGAAGGAGGGGGAGAGGGCAGCGGAGCGGCCGCTTGGAAGCGTGGTGGGTTACGGTACCAACCGGCTGTGAGCCCGCTGCGCGCGCTGGGCAGTGGGAGCGGCCGCTGCCATGTGCTTCACCTGACTCTCGGAAAACTAAAAGCATTGCTGAGACCCCGTCCCCTTCCTGGGGGACGTGATGGACTGAAAAATCCACTCCTGGATTTTTTCCTCTGAGCAAACAAATCTGCAGCATCGAAAAGGAAGCAAACGGCTTGAGGGATGTTGTGTTTCAGTGGGTTCCTCTTCCCTCCTCCGTGGAGACGTTCTGCGTTGCCGTTGCCCGAGCGGTGCTGGTGGAGAGGACGCAGCGCCGGCTCTGCTCTCGTGCCGCCGGCCGCTCTCCCAGGGTGGTCTCGGCCCAGCAGTGCTTTGCTGTGGTGTGCGGAGGTGACGCTGCCCTTTCTGCGCAGCTCCTTCTTTCTCGGGTGCTGCGAGATCCCTGCTGCGTAAATCCCCGAGCGGAACGATCTGGAGCTTGTTTGCTTTGGTGGGAAATGTGTAACTTGGCCGGTAGCAGTGGCTCTCCCATCCCTCAGCCACCTGCTCCTTCGGAAACGCATTTCTGTGTTCTGAACTGAAGGTAAGAAGTGAATTCCACGTGGTTTTGAGGTAGACCTCCCGAGACACCGTATCTCTGCCTTCCTCTCAGTTATTTTTACATTTCAGTTCTTTTCAGAACAAGAAATACTGCTACATCAATGTTTGTTTTTTTCCCAGAGATGTTTGCAGCCTGTCCAGCCTGGCAGCGTGGGGCAGAGTTTTCTCATGGACGAAGCAAGGGCTCGGGGGTGGAAACATGAGCGCTTGAGCTCTGCCAGGGCAGAGCTTCCCCTGCCATGCTGCCTCTGGCTCAAACGTGCAGTCCAAGGAGCTGGGGGATGCTGAAACGGTGGCTTTTTGGGGTTTTCTGAGCAACTGGGCTGCAGCCGGCGTGGGGCTGGCGTTGCCGGGAGGTGATGGAGGGCAGCCCGGGGAGCAGCCCACCTCCGCCCCGCGTCGCCGCTTGCTCGTGGCCGGGCACCCGGAGGGAGCTGGTCTCACTGCTGAGGCTCGTTCGGGGGTCCCCGGAGGCGGGTGATGCCTGGGGTGGTGTCTGGTTAGCTCAGGGGATGCCGCTCCCCGGCACAGCTCTGCTCAGCTGGGAGCCTCGAAGCCTTCCCGTGCCCGTGGCACGGTTCGGGAAGGGCGGCAGAGCGCGTCTTCCTTGCCTTCATTTAGCGTTTGTGCGGTGCCGCGGAGGCAGCATCTGGCCCTGCGCCGCGAGCTGCCCTGCAGGGCCGCGGCTCCGCTCAGGCGCAGCGTCCATCCGCCCTGCAGCCCTGAGTCTGGAGCGCATCGCGCTGGGGAAGCGAGTGGGTGGGATGCTGGCGGTGAGCCGGGCGCGGTGCTGGGAGGAGGGGGCAGAGGGTGAAGTGCCCGCCTTGGCCCTCTCCTGCTGCGCCAACCCTGGAATGTTCCCTCCAGGTGAACTTCAACGAGCCGCTCTCCATGCTGCAGAGGCTGACGGAGGACCTGGAGTACCATGAGCTGCTGGACAAAGCCGTCAAGTGCGAGAGCTCCACGGAGCAGATGTGCTTCGTCGCGGCGTTTTCGGTGTCTTCCTACTCGACGACCGTCCACCGCACCGCCAAGCCCTTCAACCCGCTGCTGGGGGAGACCTACGAGCTCGACCGGCTGGAGGAGCTCGGCTTCCGTTCCCTCTGCGAGCAGGTGAGCCCGGGTCTGCCCGGCTGCTGGCGTCCTGCCCTTCCCTGCGGGAGACCCGGCATCCCCTCGCCCTGCGCCGGGCTCCGGCCCGAGACGCCCCGCGCGCTGCTGGAGCTGGTGGCAGAAGCAGCAACGGGCACAGCCCGAGCTGATTTTCGGAAGCGAGGGGATAGCATGCCTGTGCCAGCGTTGCAGAGCAGGAGGTGGGGAAGAAGGGGAGGGAGGAGGAAGGTGCCCATGGCTGCCGGCTCTCCTGGCAGCCTGCCTGGGGCTGGGCTTCCCGTCACAGCTCAGCGCTTGCGCAGAAAGGTGGAAGCTGTCCTCACCCGAGCTCCCTCCCAGGCACGTCAGTGATGCCCGCAGGCTCTGGTGCAGTTCTCCCTGTTTCAGGAGGTCTTTGGTGTCTTGTGGGTCAGAGGGTGTCTCAGGGTCTTGTTTCTTCCTTGTTGGACTTGAAAAGTTTTAGTTTGAGAGCCTGGGGGGAGCCCCAGAACCTCTGGCAGCCCCGCACTCGAACCGCAGAGCGCATCTGGCATGCATCGGTCCAACAGCAGGTCTTAACTGGGAACCTGGAGCACTTAACGAGTTGTAAAGTGTGTAGAAAATGGGCTGTTTAATATTTAGCACACTTGACTGGTGCAGCGTGGGTTCCTGGGAGTGGCTGGGGCCGGGGGTCACCCCTTGCAGGCAGCACGTCGTGTTGGTGGGGGCTCTGTGTCCTCCCGGAGCTGGCTATGCCGTCTCGGGGGCAGAGCGACCGTCACGGCTCTCAGGGTTCAGAAGCATTGAACAAAACCGCAAAGCTCTGTCGCTCTGCAGAGGCCGATGCCGGTGCGAGACCCGCAGAGCTGGTCAGCAGACTGCACCCCGAGGCCCTGTGAGCTTTCTGGGGGGGCACTGCGTGGGAAGAGGACCTTGCTGCCAATCTGGACGTGCCGTGCTGTGCTGCGTGATGCCCGCGGCGGGTGTTTGACGTGCGGACGGGGTGCGCTGGGAATAGGTGCTGAGGAGGCTCAGGCTTGCAGCAGCAGCCCTGTGTTGCCCTGACGTGGTTTAGCTTGTCTGTGTCCCTCATCTTCATCTTCTCCGAGTCACGGCCCTTCGTGCCCGGGTGTGGAGCAGCCGCTGTAGCAGGTGCCATCGGCTCCTCGCAGGACCCCTGGGTGTGGATGAAACCTCTCTGTGGTGACGGGTGTCCAAGCCCGGCCAACGCTTGCAAAGCTGTGGCCCGAGGCAGGAGGGCATCTCCCGTCTCACCCCGTCTCACCCCGTCTCCCTCAGCCACACTGCTCCGGGCAGTGACCTGCGCAGGCTCTCTGGGGTCTCCTGCAAATGGGACCCCTTGCTCGTGAAGCTGTTTCAGTAGATCATCTCTCTGCTGTCCCTGTGCACCGTCCGGAGCTGCGTGCCCCACATCAGCCGCCTCTGATCGTCCCCGGCCGTGCCCGCGTGCTCTGTCGCAGCCTTGCAGCTGGTGCGCGGGGCCGCGGCGAGCCCGGGCCCTGCTGCCCGGAGCTGAGCCGTGGCCGTGCCTCGCGTCGCTGCTCCGCGCTGCGCGGCGCCTTGCCTGCTCCTGGGACGCAGAGCAGAGGCGGCAGCGTCCCTCCGGGCATCCCCGCTGTGAGTGTCGCAGAGCTGGGGGTCGTGGCAACACTACACCTTCAGCTCCCCTGTCCCGGCAGCCGTTCCCCGTCCTGCCGCACAGCCCGACCCCGGCTGGCTTTCGGCGCGGCCGAGAGGAACACGGGATCTCTGTTCTCCGGCAGCTCCCCGGTGCCCCGTCACCCTGGGCTGTCACCGGCTCAGCCCGCTCTTAGGGAGGGGTGGACGGTGCCGACGTCACCGGGATGCTCAGTCCGTCCCTTAGCCAGCAGCACCCCCATCCTCCCCGGGGTGCCATCAGAGCAGCAGGGTGGGGTGGTCACCCTCGTTGGGGCTGCGGTGATGAAGCCCAGCGCAGCCTGTCCGGTACCACTGGACGTGCCCGGCCACATCACTCCTTGCCGTCCCTTTTCTCACGCCTTCACCGTCTTTTTCCCCACCCTCCTTTCTCCATCCCTGTTCCCTCCCAAATAAATAACCTGCCCTGAGTTACTTTCTCCAGTTGGTCCCAGTTTTCCTACATCTGTACCCAAATTTGGTATTTCTGACCCCTCCACGTTAGCTGAGCCGCGAGCCGGGCTGAACCCCTGCCTGGTCCTGGAGTCCTCCCCTCGCCGGCACGGCACGTGAGCTGCGTCCGACGTTGGGTTTACCGAGACTCGGAGCAAGCCTGCTCCCTGCAGCACTCTGCAGCCTTCGCTCCAGGAAACCTCCCTCCTGCAGCCGTCTCAAAGGGCACATTTGGTGACAGTGTGGCTTTGCGCCAGGGCAGCGGTGCCGGTGCCTCGTGCTGTGGTTGGTGTGGGACGGACGGACGGACGCCCTGCCCGCTGCGCAGCGCGTGCTGCTCCCCGCCGGTGCGCTGAGCAAAGCGCTGGTAATCTCGTGCCTGCAATCCCGTTATCCAAATAGGATTTTCTCCCGCTGGTGGTGGTGGGATTTAGCGCAGAGGTCTCTGCTCTGCTCGTGTTTGTAATCCAGCGGCGTGGGGCACTCAGCCTGTGATTACACCGGCGCAAATCATCTCTGAACTTGGTGGCGTGGCCATCGGGGCCCGGGGGGTAGCGGGTTCCCGGTGATGGGCGCTGTGCCGTGCTGCCGCGGTGGGCTGGGCGAGACCCCGTGCGAGGGCATTGCCGTGGCTGGGCCGTCCTGCTCCCACCTCGGTTCTGGGCAGGTGTCGGAGCGTAAGCACTGTCACCCCCGGGACAGGGGGGTCCCAGCCTGGTGTGGCTGTAGGGGCAAAGCCGAAGCCGTGGCTGGGCAGGTCCGCGTGTCTCGGGCAGCCTGGGGACCTGTGTCCCTCGGATTCCCAGGCAGAGCGCTGGGAGCCGCTGCTGGGGGCAGAGGTGCCATTATCCCGGGATTACTGGGGATCCGGGCTGGGTTTTGGCACATCCCCGCTTCTCAACCAGGATCCCTGGGGAGCAGGGCTGTCCTGGGGTGGCAACACAGCATCGTCTCCCAGCGGGAGCTGCTCAGGTTCAGTGTTTCAGAGCTGGTGCTTTGCTCACGAGCCTTGCAAAATCCTGGCAGGAGCTGTCACCTCTGCCTGCTGCTGGGGCTCCGGACCGGGAGGTCACCCCAGTGCCCGGGGGAATGTGGGGGGGTTCGGCTCAGCGCGGTGGAGCATCCTCAGGGCCCCAGCCGGCGTGGGGCTGCCGCCTCTGCTTGGAGCCACGCTGCGATGGGCCAGGGCTCGCTGGTGCTGGTGGCTGTGGCCTCAGGGGCTGTTTCTGCTCTCCTCCAGGTGAGCCACCACCCGCCGGCAGCCGCCCATCATGTCTACTCCAAGCGAGGGTGGACGCTATGGCAGGAAATCACCATCGCCAGCAAGTTCAGGGGCAAATACCTCTCCATCATGCCTCTGGGTAGGTGACGTGTGCCGAGAGGGTCGGGGCTCGCTGGTTTTGCTGCAGTGTTCCTGCGGTACCCCAGGAGTTGATGCAACGTGCTGCTCCTGTGGGCTCTGGCAGGGCTCAGGGGGTTCCTCCTGGCGCAACGCAGGAGCACAGATCTGTGCTCCCAATCAGACAGCCCCGTGGCACCTCATCTGCCCTGGGAATGGAAACTGTGCCCACTGCAAAGGGAGACAGCTGTGCTGGCTGCTGGCACCGTACGGGTGTGCTTGGGACACCTCCTGCCCGCCCATGGGTTGATTTCTGCTTAGGTGGTATTCAAAGGTGTCTTGCTGCCCGCGTTAGCCCTTGCCCTGGGAGCCAGACGCAGCAGGCTGCCTCCGTGCCGGGTTTCATTTGCCTTCTGCCTGTCCCTGGCCTAGGCAGCACACCCGGCGCTGGTCCCAGAGCTCGCTGGTGCCTGACTGGTGCCACGACGCAGAGAACCAGCCAGGCAGCACACTCTTGACCTGCTTTTAAAACCAGTGCCCTTGCGGGGGGCAGGCAGAGGGCAGAGGGCCGTGCGGGTATGGCAGCGCCCGTGCTGCCGCGGGCCATGGAGCGGGCAGCGAGGGGAGGGATGAACCCAGACCCGGCCCTGGCCGGGGGCTGATGGTGGGCGATGCAGGTGGAGGGGCCAGGCAGGCTCTGGGGTCGAGTGCGGAGCTCTGGGGCAGCGTGCCCGCAGCCCGGCCCGGCTGTCTGCCCGCGTTGAGCTCACGGCACCCCTCTCTCCGCAGGCGCCATCCACCTCGAGTTCCACTCCAGCGGGAATCACTACATCTGGAGGAAAGTCACCTCCACCGTGCACAACATCATCGTGGGCAAACTCTGGATCGACCAGGTCGGTGGCTGCGGGTCCGGGGTGGCGGGTCCTGCCTGGCCCGGTCCCGGGGAACGGCAGGGGGCTGGGCGGGTGCCCCCCTCCCGGGGTGCCTGCCGCCGCTGCCCCGTGTCCCCACCGCCCTCCTGCCACCAGAGGAAGGTGTCCTGCCGTGGCAGGGACCGGGGGAGGCTTCGTGGAGCTCTGGGTGGCCCTTCCCCAGGCCAGCAGCTCTGTGGGGCAGGGTGGTCACACGCGTGGGGGGTTCTGCCGTGGGGCTGGTGGGGCCGGCCGGCGTGGGGGCTGCAGCCGGCAGCGGTGCCGCGGCTGCTGTGGCTCTGCACGAACTACAACTAACGCCTGATTTGTCTCCTTGCCAAGCCTCTCACTCGCTGTGGTTCTGTGTCTTCCATCTAGTCTGGTGAAATAGAGATTGTTAACCATAAGTCCAAAGATAAATGCCAGCTGAAATTTACCCCCTACAGCTACTTCTCCAGAGACGTCCCCCGAAAGGTGCGTGTCCGGCCAGCTCGTGGCCGCCTTGCGCAGGGTGAGACCCGGCTCGTCCCCCTACGCCGGGTACCGCAGCCGGGATGAGCCCCCGCACAGGGCCAGGGAGCTGCGCTGGCCCCTCTGCCCTGGATCTCTGGGGAGGGTAACGGGGACCTCCAGGCACAGCCTGTGCTTGGGCTCCACTCGTGTCGGAGCTGCGGCACTGACCGAGGGCTGGGGACGGTTCGGCTCCGCGCGTGCCGGAGCTGCTGTCCCTGTCCTCTGGGCACTGCCGAATGCACCCAGCGCCGTCTCCTCCTGCCAGGTGACAGGCGTGGTGAGTGACGCCGACGGTAAAGCCCACTACGTCATGTCCGGCACGTGGGACGAGAAGATGGAGTGCTCCAAGATAGTGCACAGCAGCCACGGCAGCACCAGCACGGAGGGCAAGCAGAAGACCGTCTACCAGACGCTGTCTCCAAAGGTCCTGTGGAAGAAGTACCCCCTCCCGTGAGTCCCCTCCTCGGCGCGGGGCTGTGCCAGGGGTGCGGCGGCCGGAGGGGGGTGATGGTGTCACCCTGAGCCCCCCGGGATGGGGATGGAGGGGGCTTCTGTGCCCCGGCCTGAGGGACCAGGAAGGGCACCAGGACTTGGGTGGCCGCATGGCTTTGCCCGGGGGGTGAGCACACAGCAGGAAGGCGGAGCAGGTCCCTGCAAGGGGACAGTGGCTTTGGGGAGCCCTTGCAGAGAGGCTTTGGGCAGCCAGGGGTGCTGGCTGGGTTTTGGGGGCTGCTTTCCGTGTTGGTGAGTCCCTGGCCATGCTGTCCCACCGGGCACGGACCAGCCCTCTCTTGCCACTCCTACCCACAGCAGGGCCACTGTGGGGCACCAAACCTTCCCCAGCCTTTGGCAGCACTCTCGGCTGGTCCCTGCGCTGGAGACGCTCTGCTGGAGCGGTCGCTGTGGAAAGCGTCCTCCGCTTGGTGCCTCCAGCTCTGCGGTCGGGGATCCAGCGGCCCTCGGGTGAAGCCGTTGTGCGTCTCGGCTGTGCGAGGCAGCACTCGGAGTTCGTAGCCTTGGCTTCTGACTTCCCCGTGTGGAGCAGATGGAGGAGGGGTCTGCTCCCCTCCGAGATGCCCATTGAGGCGTCATCGGTGTCTCCGCTTAGCGGGTGGGAGGCAGGGGTGGGAGGCAGGGCTCCCCAGACGGCCCCTGCACGTCTGGTTGGGGCTGGGGGAGCAGCGTCAGTGGGGCTGGGGCGAGACGCCGGGGTGCGAAGGGCTGGGGAGCTCTGCTCGAGGCAGACTCCAGCTCCACCATCCCGATCGGGGCTCTCCGGCCGCAGGGAGAACGCCGAGAACATGTATTTCTTCTCCGACCTGGCCCTCACCCTGAACGAGCCCGAGGAGCGAGTGGCCCCGACGGACAGCCGGCTGCGACCCGACCAGCGGCTGATGGAGAGCGGCCGCTGGGATGAGGCCAACGTGGAGAAGCAGCGGCTGGAGGAGAAGCAGCGAGCCGTGCGCCGGCGGCGGGAGGCCGAGGCCGTGGAAGCCCTGGAAGAAGGTGAGAGATGCCTTGGGACGCAGCGAGGGAACGCCGCAGGGGCTGGGGGGTGAGGGCAGGACCCTGCGTCGGCGCAGGCGGCCGAGGACGCAGCGCTCAGCCCCGCGTTTGCCCCCGGCAGGGAAGGACTACGAAGGCTACATCCCGCTGTGGTTCGAGCGCAGGGTGGACGCTGTGACGGGGGAGCTGATCTGCGTCTACAGGGGAGGCTACTGGGAGGCCAAGGAGAAGCAGGACTGGAGCGCGTGCCCCGACATCTTCTGAGCTGCTCGCCCGCGCCGGGGAGGCCGGGCCGGGCAGAGGACAGTGAGGACACGCCGGCAGCGTCCCGCCGGCTGCTAGCCGTGCAGGTGCACGCGCGGAGTCGATACCTGCAGAAATTTGAAAAGGAAATCGAAACAGGGATTCCAAACCTATTTTTTTACGCACTAATAGATAGCATCCTTTTTTTTTTTTTTTAACGATGGCTTTTTCAGCGCCTAATGAGGACCGAGAACCCGTGACTGGTTTGTTTTTAGCCTAGCGTATTTATTGCGGTCGGGAGTTGCTGCCTCTACCTTTCAACGCCTCGGCTTGGCCAGCTGAGACGCCGACTTCCAAAGATGCTCGTGTTGTGGGGATGCCGTGCACTGGTGTGAGCTCTTTTCTTTGACGTTTGTTTTCTGCCCCCTGTTTGTGCGTGGACTTTATGGAGTTATTTTTAAAAAAAAAAGTCTGCTCCTGGTTCAGGTTCCTGCAAAGATGGACACGACCAGCTCCGCGTCCTGCTCAGAAAGCTGCTCCAGGGGCGGTGGCACTTGATCCTGGAGGCTCTTGGTGGATCCCACAGTGCCCAGTCATCCCAGTAACACCAGTTAGGCTATTTCAGCTGGTGAACTGTTTTTTTTTTTTCTTGACTTTTTTTTTTGTTGTTGTTTTTTAAAAAGAAGTGTGTGAGCAGATTCCCCTCGGTCTGCTGTGTTCAGTCAAAGTTTAGGACTGTCTTTAACACGAAGCTGCGCGGGAGTGATGTAAGTGAGGTTTGGTTTGGTTTTCCTGCAACGGCATCCGCAGGGGGAAGCGGCCTCGACTAGGTCGGGAGCACCCGGCAGACCCAGCACAGAGAGGTTGGTAGCCTAGCAGCGCTCCGGGGTCCGTGTGCCCGCGCTCTCCCGCTGCGTCTCGCCGCAGCGCGGGGCTGGCCGGAGCCGGGACCTTGGTGCTGGGTCTGCAGGCAGCAGCTCTGCGCTGAGCTCTGCCCGTGGCCGGGCGGCAGGGAGGGAGAGGAGGGAGGGGATGCTGCGGAGCTGCTGGGGCGCAGCCTCCCCGGGACGCAGCCCTGCTCCGGGGTCTCCCCGTGAAGCCGGACAGGTCTGGTCGGCATTTCCCCAGCACGGGGGACTGCAGGCTGAGCCTGGAGGGCACCCGCAGCCCCGTGCCCAGCTCCGCGCCTGCCCTCCCTCCCAGGAGCAGTTTCAGGTCATCGCTGAGCAGGGGGACCCCCACGTCCCCCGCGCACCCCTCCTGCCTGCCCTCGCGGTGCTGCGGCCCTGGACCTGCCAGGAGGAGCGGAGCAAGCTGGCCGGTGATCAGCAGACCAGGAGCGAGCGGTGCTGGGGCACCGGCCCGCAGGCAGGCACCGCCGGCACCCAGCGCCGGGGGCGAGGACAGGGGCGGCAGGACCCCAAAGGTGGGATCCGCTGGACCAGATGGTGTCAGGGAGACCCAGGCACGCCTTTGCCCCGTCAGATCTCATTTTTGATGTCGTCTTCTCCGGGTCTTCGTCGTATCGCGCTGGCTGCTCCCCCCCGGGGGCCGGAGGCCACCCGCAGCCGGACTGGCACCCCCACCTTGGACGATAATTAGCAATAATGAACTTGGGGGCCGTGGTAACTGGAATACCCAGGCTGCTCGTGGGACGTTTGTGCAATCAGGTTCCTCAGCCATCCGTCTCCTCCCGGTCGACTTCTCCTCTGGCGCCTCCGTACCCGCTCCCACAGCAAACCGACGCGTGCGTAGACGTAGAGCCCGTAACCCCAACAGCAGCGAGTGGCTGGCGGGGTGGCGACACCCCCTGAGCTCGATGTACCCCTTCATCTTATTTATTTGCTTCTAATTTATATATATACATAAAATATATGTAAAATTATTTTGCTTAAATTTCTATGGTACACAATAGATGAAAATAATGAAGACAGAAGCGTCTGTCTGAGTTTTTGTGGCACGAGTATGACTGCGCTGGGCTTGTCCTGCAGCCAGCGCGTAGGGGGGGCGGCGACCGAGTAATTCCCGAGGCCGAGAAGCAGCGTTTGGTTCCGAAGCTGGATGCGCTCGTGGTCCAGAGACATTCCCTGCTAGAAGCGAGGCATCTGGCGTTCGAAGGGCGGTCTGCCCCGCGTCCGGGAGCGGCTCTCTGGGTGTTCCAGCAGCCGGTCCCAGCCCCTGCCCGCGGCTCTGCCCGTCGCTCGGGGAAGCGGCTGCAGCTCTGCGGCCATCCGGGCTGCTGCGCTGGCTGTGGGGTGCAGCCTGCGGCGAGCTGCCGGCGGTCCCGGCCCCGCGTCATGCGCGTCTCCCGCGTCTCTCGCCGTCCCAGCTGAGCCGAGGATGCTCCACAGCAAGGCTGGGTCCGTGCCGGCGGCTGGCGATGCGCGGCCTCGGTCGGTCTTGTGAAACGGGCTAGGAATGGAGCTCTTGGCAATGCCGCGTTTTCCCGGCTTGCTTTGCCGATGCGAGCGTTGCCCGGGAGCTGGGAGGGGTGAGGAGCTCCGGCACGGGCTCTCCCCGGCCGGGATCCAGGCGCTCCGGCGGCAGAGGGGAGCGGGGAGCGGGACGCTGCTCCATGGGTGCTGGCAGCAAGGGTCCTGCTGGGCTCTGGGACCCAGGGAGTCCTCTCTGATGTCCCCCCTGTCACTGCATCTGTCTAGGAACCACCATCGCGGACCCGGCGCAGCGCAGGGGAGCGTGAGGAGCACCCCCCAGAGCAGAGACCCCCCCGGTTTTTAGGCTAATTGTAAAAATCGCTGTATCTTCCCGAGATCGTCTAGCAGCAGCACTTGATCAGAGCAGCGTCCCCTGGTCCTTCCGTGCCCCCCGCAGAGGAGCGCCACGTCGTCCCGCTGTTAACGCTGCTCAGCTGCTTCTTTTTGCACACTCTTGTGAGTGATCCCTCTTCTCCTACGCCGTGATAAGACTTGGATCTGGGAGTCTGAACAGCCGCAGTGCTGCGGTGGTCGCTTGCTCCTCAAGGCTGCAGGTGGAGGTCCCGGAGGAGCCCCAGGGTGGGCACGTGGTGGGTGGCAGGTGAGGTGGTCAGGGAAGGGACCACAGGAGGTGGCCTGGAGGAGGAGACCTGGTGGGGAGATGGGGAGGTGGCCTAGGGAAGGTTGTCCAAAGGAGGAGGTTGCCTAGGGGAGGAGGACTCTGGGAGGTGGCCCGGAGGACAAGGAGGTCCAGGGAAGAGGCGGTTCAAGGTTCTTCAACGAAGGAGAAAGATCGGGGTGGGGGAAAAGGTCCAGGGAAGGTGGCTTGAGGAGGGGGGAGGGCTGCAGGAGGAGGTGGCCCAGTGGAGGTTGTCCAAGGCAGGAGACGTCCAAGGGAAGGTTTCCCAGGTGAGGAGGTCCAGGAAAGCAGGAACATGAGGGGTGGCCCAGGGGTAGGTACCCATGGCAGGAGGTTCTCCAGGAGAGAGAGCTTAGAGGAGAAGGAGGACCAGGGAAGGAGTTACCCAGGGAGGGAGAAGGGCCAGGGGAGGACAGCATCTGGGAGGAGATGACCCGGTGGAGGCTGTCCAAGGGAGAAGATGGTTGCCCAGGGAGGGAGGAACAGAAGAGGTGGCCCAAGGGAAGGTGCCCAGGGAAGGAGTTTCTCTGGGGACGGTGGGACGGAGATGGCCCAGGGCACGTTGTCCGGGGCAGGAGGTGGCCAAGAGGAGGTGGCCCAGGAGAGGAGGCTCTGGGCGGGGGCTGTGCCGGCGAAGCCCTGGGCAGGCTGAGACTGGCCGGCTGCTGCGGTGTTGCCAGGTGACAGCACACACAGCGCCGTCTGTCCGTCCTGCCGTCCGTCTGTCCTGCCTCATGTCCTGCCCGCCCCGGCACCACTCGGCCAGGTGAGTATGGGTCGGGGCTGGGCTGGGGGCCCCCCGCAGCGGGACCCGCTCTGCCGGTGCCGGCAGCGTGCCCGGCGACGCGGAGCCTCCCTGCCTGCGCTGCCTGCGGCCGTGGGGCGCTGGGGCCGAGGGCCGGGCAGCTCCCGGGCGCAGGAAGCCTGCCGGTGTCTGGGGTTTAATGAAAGGCGAACCTCCATGCCCCGCAGCCCTGCCCGTCACCCCTGCGGCGTGGCCCTCAGCCTGGCACCGCGGCTCCGCGAGGTGGGTTCTTGCCGTGTTCACTCTGAAGCCTAATGAGTTCGTGGGGTGTTCTAGAGTGTCACCCTCTCCTTGCATTGCAAGCCCGGGCGGCGTGGCAGGCGTGGGGCTGGAGGAGGCCGTCTCCGCGCGCCGGGAAGGCAGCACGGCCTGTGCAGGTGCCTGGGCTCCCGCGCTGCCAGGGACGGGCTTGTCCCAGCCGCTCCGTAGCGGGGCGGTTTGCAAGCGCAGGGTGCCAGAAGCCAGGGCTGCGGCCTGCTGCCCTTCCTGCCCGTCCCCACAGGAGTGTGTCCCCCTGAAAACGGGGGATTTCCCCCCCCAGGGCTGTCAGACCTGCTGCTCTGTCCTGAGCGGCAGCGCCGCTTTCCTCCCCTCCGCGGAGCGGGGCGCGGGGAGAAAGCTGGGGTTTGCGGGATCCTGGGCAGGGGGACGCCGGCACCGTGGGCTGGACCCTGCCGATCCCCGGCTCAGCCAGGTGCGGGTGCGGGAAGGGGCTCACGGCGCGGGGCCAAGATGTTGGGGTGCAGCGGGAGCCCGGGGTGCCCCTGCCCCGTCCCGCTCCCCACTGCCCTGCGCCATCGCCCCATGGCCCCGCTCTCCCCCGCAGCGGCACGGCAGCGGGGACGGTGCCCTCTGTCCCGACGCCTTCCCAGACGGCTCCCGGGTGGCTGGTGAGTGGGGACGGGGGCTGCGGTGCCTGCTTGGCGCTGCCGGGCCCCCCCGGGCCAAACCCTCCGGCGGAGCGCGGCTGGCTGCGGTAGCGGGCGCTGATGCTCAGGCGCAGGATTCGGCAGCGACCGCGATTAAATAGATGAGCAGCGCAGCACAGAGACCAGAACAGCATGCGCTGGGAGAGCGAAACCCTGCTCTGGGGACGCGGGGCGGCGGCACCGGTGGTGCCAGGAGGGGCTTTTGCCGAGCTGCGAGGGTTTGGGGTCGGGACCCTCCCGTCAGGCAGTGGCTGCCTGATTTTTGAGATGGAGGAGCGAGCGGCGTCCCACCCGCGTGCCCTGCTGCGCCCACCGCTGCGCCGGGCTGCCGCCGCGACGCCCGGGGTGTCCCTCAGCGTGGAAAAGTACCCCAGTTTAGGGAAAACTTCAAAAAAAAGTATGGTGTGGCGGCTTTTGCTTTGGGAAGTGGTTGAGGTTGGGGATCTTGCTGGCGAGGGCGCAGTGCCTGAGCTGTTGGTGCGTCGGTGGGCACCGAACGCTCCCCGGGGAGAGCGGGCGCTGCCGGCACCCCAGGCTGGCGCGGGGGCTGATGGCTCCGCTCTCCGCAGCGCTGGCGGGACCCCGTGCCGGGTGTCCCCGGGGTGTCGCCAGCCCTGTCCCACGGTGCTGGGGGCTGGCTCGGCCCCTCGGCTCCCGGCCCGGGGACCGCAGCAGCTCCAGCTCCGTCTGCACGGAGGACTTGGCTGCCCGGTTTCTGGAGGACATGGTGGAGCCCCTGCTGCTCTCCAAGGAGGAGCCCGATGGGGACGTCCCGGCAGAGGGAGGTGGTCCCGGGCAGGAGGGGTCCGTGTTCCCCGCAGAGAGAGGAGCACAGGTCCGGCGGCAGTCAGCGGAGCGGCCGGGCAGGCGTCCGTTGCGGGGCAGGTCTCCACCGCTGACGAGGAGGGAGAGCCTGGAGTCTCTGGGCGCGAGGATATCCCGAATGAGCCGGAGCGATGCTCTGGGGACAGCCTCGGTGGGTCCCCGGGCAGCCCCCTCCACACCGCCGGCCCTGGCCCGGGAGGACTCTCCCCCCCGGCGCTGGTGCTCCAGGGAAGACCAGTTGGCCATCGGCTCGCGTGGCGAAGGCTCTGCTGCTGGGCATCCCTGGACAGCCCCTGCCGTCGCGGCCGGGGCAAGGAGGGGCCCTGCCGACGGCCGTTGGGCAGCGTCCAGCGGTGCCGGGAGCAGGGGACGTCCCGCCGGCCAGCCCCCGGCGCTGAGATGGCCGGAGCCACCGGATCCCCGGGGACGGCGTGGAGGGGCCACCAGCCTTGCTCTGGGTGATGCGGAGGAGGAAGGAGCAGGCAGCGGGCGGAGGAGAGCTCCCCGCACGGCTCCCGGTGAGTCTGGGCTGGCCCCAGGTGCTGGGTGATGCTGGAGGAGGAAAGAGGACCGGGACCGAGCCGGGGAAGGGGCATGGCTGGGCCGGGGACCCTCTCCCTGGGCCGGGGTGTCCTGGTGTGTGCAGCGAGCTGCGTGCAGGGCACGGTGGCAGGGTCCAGCGCCCGTCGCTGGTGGGGTTTGTCGGTGCCGTGTGGGGTCCCAGCTGGGAACGCCGCATTTTCCCCACAGGGGCCGACACAGAGGGGTCCCGTGGGCGACGCGGGAGTGGGACGGATGCGTCACCCTGCCCAGGACGAGTGCCGCTGCCTTGGTCCCCGTGGAGGAGCCAGGAGGGAAGGCGAGAGCTGGGACCCGCTGCCGAGGGGTCTCGGAGCCAAAGGGACAGAGCCAGGTACACGGGGGGCTCCGGGGACGGACCCTATGCCCACGGGTGTCTGCTGGTGCCCGGGGAGCAGAAGATGGCCCGAGAGGGTCCTGGACCCCTGGCGCTGGGTGGGGAAGCCGCGGGGTCTCAGCCTGCGGAGCCGGGGAGTGGTGCGGATGGGGACGTCGGTGACGGTGACCCCGTCGCAGGGCCAGCGCGGCGGTGCTGGCGCACACCCAGGATGGCTGCCGTCGGGACCCCGGGGACCTGGCGAGGAGGACGGTGAGGTGACCCTGGAGCGGGGCCGGGCACGGCTGGGGGTGGCAGGGGACAGGCTGGGGGTCTTCAGGTGCGTGGTGCTGGGGTGGGCTGGGGGACGGCGGGCTGCGGGGGACTGTGCTGGCCATGGCCGCCGGCTCTGCGTCGGGAGGGACGAGCGGCACCACTCCGGGCACCGTGCGAGGGTCCTGGGAGAGGCGAGGACGTGGGAGGTGGGAACGGGAGATGTTTCCTTGCAGTCCGGGCAGGGGCAGAGAGCCTGTGCGGGCTGCGCGCAGCGGCTGGAGAAGGACAGAGGGAAGACGTCGGCTTTGCAAGAGGAGAAAGCGGAGCTGCAGGAGGTCGGTGCCCTCCTGGCTTTCCCGCGGGCGCGGGGTCGTGCCGGAGGGACCCCGGGAGGGAGCACGTTCCTGGCGGGAGGCTGAGCCCGTACCCCGGCGTGCGCGGCCCGTGGGAGGTGCTCGGGGCTGCCCAGATGCCGAAGGAGCCAAGCGAAATTTCTCCACAGGGAGGTTTTATTTGCTGGAGTTTTTAGGAGCAGAATTTGTTGGGAAAACCTCTCGTGTGGGTGTGCGCTGGTGGGGGCTGTTGGTCTGTGGGTCCCAAGGTCCCCGGAAAGTCCCGGCAATGGCAAAGGGAAGAACCGGGGTCCTGGGCGCAGGCAGGGACTGCAGCCCCACGCTGAGGACCCTTCCCCAGCAAACCCCAGCTCTCGCTGGGGGTCACCAAGCCCTGTGCTGGAGCAGGCTGAGGCGGAAGCGTCCTGGCCAGGAAGGCCCCGGCGTCCTGCATGGAGCCTGCCCGCGGGCAGAGCCTGCCTGGCGCTGGGGTGGAGGTGGCTGCCAGAAGGGCTGGCGTGACCCCAGCTTCTCTGCAGAGGCTGCGCGAGCTGGAGCATCGTACCCGCTCCCTCCTGCAGCAGAGGCGGGAAGCCCTGCACCGGCTCCACGTGCTGCTCCAGAAGGAGAAGGTGGAAGCCCTGCGGCAGCTCCGGGAGGCCCCGGAGCAGGTCAGGGGAGGGAGAAGGGAGTGGGTGGGGACGCGGGGTAACTTCAGCTCCCCAAAGCTGCGTTAACTGCCACGGCTGAACTCGGATGGCGGCTTGGGCAGGGAGGGGGAGCGGCGCTGGGGAGCACATCAGCCCAGATGTGCTGCTCCCCCGGGGTCACCCCGGCGTTTCGCCCTGCCCGTGAGTGGGGCTGCGCGGGGATCGTGGGGTCTGTCAGCGAGCCCAGCAGCTGGGGGTGCCTCGGGAGGGCAGGGGAGAGGAGATGCCCTTCCGGGAGCCTCCATGCTCGACCTGCCCTTGCCAAGCCTCTGCGGCTCGGCCATGGGTGTCCAAGGCAGCTCTGGGTCTTTCCTGGCTGCAAGGCCAATGGTTTTCATACGTGAGGCTGAGCGGGCTCGGGGGGGAAGATCTGAGGCTGCAGGGGCTGCTCTCATCCGTCTCCATCCCGGCAGCTGCTCCCCCAGGAAGGGACTGGCGGGGGTGCCCAGCTGTGGCGGCCGGAGCCCCTCCTGACCCACCCACGGGAGCTGCTGGTGCCGGGTCCCTCCCTGGCCGCCGGGACCACCCCAGAGTGCCCGCGCTGGCACAGCCCACCCGCTGACGATGCCACGGGGAAGGGCCCTTCGCCGGCAGCGGTCGGGTGAGTCCCGTCACCGCAGGGTGCTGCGTGGGCTCCTCCGCTCCGCATCCCCGGGGCACCCTCTGCGGAGGAGCCGCTCGATGCCTTCGGGCACACCGGTCCTTCCCCTCCACCCGTGTCCCGTCTCCTCCAGCTCGTCTCTGCTCTTCGCCAGCCACGCGCTCCGTGTCCTGCGCAGCCTCCGAGAGCAAATCCGGCACCACCTTGGGGAGCTGCGGAGGGAGCCCGGGGACCCTCTGGCCGCAGGGGGAAGGTAATTTGGGGACGGGGGGGGGAGGGTCTCGCCCTGCACAGCTGTGGAGCCAAGGTGGGCTTTGAGCGATGGTGCCTGACCCAGAGAGCAGCCCCGGTTCCTTGGGCTTCGCCGTCTGCCTGTGCTTCGCCCACATGCAGGAGCGTGAGCAGAGGTGGCAGCGAGAGCAGCGCTGCGTGGGGAAGGCAGCGCTCAGAGCCCGGAAGGAGCAGCCGAGCCAGGTGAAGCTCCAGGTCCTGCTCCGAAGCACCCCTCGCAAGGCTGGGGTGGAGGGCTTGGGGGGTGCTGGTGGCTGTTTTTGGGGGGGCTGCTCTGGCTGGGGTCTCAGAGACCCACGGGGATGTCCCGCTCACCTCCAGGAGAAGAGCTGGGCACCACGGCACGGGAGGAGGTGCAGGGACAGCCCGGGGCAAGGACTCGCCTCCTGCCACAGCCGCACCCGAGGGACTGACCCAAAGCCAGCGAGAGGTGCAGAGCTCCAGCGCAGAGCGTGCCGAGGAGAGCTCAGCCCCGCCGCGGGGTCGGGCCGGCAGGGTTCTGCTTTTAACCTAGGGACCTTGGGCAGATCCCACCACCACCATAAATCTGTGTCCGGCAGTTAGAGAGACCGGGATCGTCGGCTGAGGGACCTGCCGGTGGGAGGGCTGTGGAGGTCCTAGGGAACCCCCTCCTGAGTTTGCCGGGATGGGGGGGGTCCCTCCACCCCTCGTCCCACCCTGTGGTGTCTCCTCTGCTCGCCTGGGTCTCCCACCTCCTCCCCCGGGACGCAGCTGCGGGGCTTGTCTCGCGGGCAGGGGGAGGTGGCATTTCCCTCCCTGTCCCACCACGAGGACACAGGTTTTCGTGGGGTCTGGCTCGTCCTCCGCCATGCCAGAGGCTCCTCTGGGGCAGCGCGGGGCTGTTCCTTCCGCGTGCCCTCTTCCCGCTGGGCGTCAGGGCTTCGGCAGGGGCTGTGGCGAAGCCCGGGCGTCGCAGGTGCCGGCGTGGTGCGTGCTCCCAGTGCCTGTAGCCGCAGAGCTTCTCCGAATTGCTCGTTAGCGAGCACGGTGCGGTCGTGACAGCTCTTGAAGCTGGCGAGTGCTGCAGGCAAGCAGGATGCGGCCGCGGAGCTGGGCCGGGAGCGCTGGCCCTGGGACGGCTTCGGGCAGCAGGATGTCGGAGGAGAGCTGCCCCGCGCGTGGGGAGGAGAGCGAGGATTTCTCGCGGTGTGTTACTGCTGTGCCTCCTGCCAGGGGAGGGGAGGGCAGCAGAATCGAAATGTCTGGATGCGTTCTTTCCAATTAAAGCCAAAGTGATTTTCATGATGTTTCTCTGCAGTGTTGGACTGGGGAGGTTTCTGAAATCACTTGCGACGCGCAGCCGTTCCCTTGCTGACGTTATGGCGTGACTTTTTTTCCCCTTTAAGTTTCAAAAGAGAACGTGGTGCAGGCCACAGTTTTTTCTGAAGAGCTTTTCAGTAAAACCCAAACGCTTGCAAGGCTCCGTGGCCGTCTGTGCGAGCGGCGGGCTGAGGGTCCTGGTCGTATGAACAGTGCTGGGGAAGACAGAACTGATCCTGCAGCAGAAGGTTGGCTCAGAAGCGGCTCCCAGATCTCTGAGTGATCACAGCAACGCTTCCATTGCCAGGAATTTTGCCTGTGGGGTTCCCTGTCTGCGTCACAGCCCTCCCCTCTTCCCTACCTGCGTGAAGTTTTTGACTCTGGAGGAGGCTGAAGACGTAGTGGGTGGGTGATGCACAGCAGTTGGCTTTGGTTTAGCCCTGGTTGCCCCACGTGGGGTCCCGGGTGTGGGGCGCAGGGTGCGGATGCCATGGAGAGATGGAGCGGGGGGCTCTGGGCGCGTGGTCCTGGGCGCGGGACCCGTTCACTGCTTGCGGTGCAGAGCCCTGGTGCAGGGTGCTGAGGAGCTCAGAGCCCCGGGCTGCGTGTTGACGGGGCCCTGCGCTGCGGAGGGTGCAGATACGAGGGAGCTGAGCCGGGAGGAGGGGGCCTCCCACCTGCCCCCGCCCAGAAGAGCAGGGCAGGAGCCAGCTGTGGCCGGGAGACCTCCAGGCTTGGGGGCAAGGCTGGGGGGGAGTCCCTGCAGGCAGAGCACCGAGGCTTTGCTGTGGGTGAAGCTGGTGGTGCTGTGCCTTGGCCATGCCCAGCCGTGCAGTCTGCCGCAGCCGCAGCAAGGAGCAGACGTTTCTCTGGCTGAGGGTGCAGGACAAATGCTGCAGCGATCTCCCGGGGGGGATGGCTTCTCAGGTGGGTGTTTGGCAATGACCCTCTGGGGCTGGCACACGTGTTCTGCCTGAATTCATCACCTCCCTGCAGAACCAGGCAGCACCTTCACAGAATCCCAGCATGTTGGGGGTTGGCAGGGCCCTCTGGGGGTCACCCAGCCCAACCCCCTGCCCAAGCAGGGTCACCCAGAGCAGGCTGCACAGCACCGCGGCCAGGCGGGGCTGGAATATCTCCA
>Ga0065711_1003739_pt1 | contig 26746 bp, 33 predicted proteins | sample Hoacrofraction12_FD_59098 | JGI IMG/M metagenome (GOLD analysis project Ga0065711, IMG submission 59098) | Hoatzin crop microbial communities from Cojedes, Venezuela - Epithelial fraction 12 v2 (version 2) | ecosystem: Host-associated > Birds > Digestive system > Esophagus > Crop | place... | reverse complement strand
GTGGTTTGGGGGGGTAGGGTGGTGGGGGTAGCAGGGGGGCTGGGTGGTAGGAGAGAGTGGGCATTGGTTGGCTTTTGGGGTTTTTTGGGTGGGGAAGTGTTTATTATTTCCCCAGAAACCTACAAGAGTTATTTAATGGAAACAGGAGTAAATGAACAGGTGTCATTTCTTGTGGGGTTAGAGAAGTATACAAAGACAAGCAGCCATTCCTGGCATGTGTTTCCAGGATTTCTGCTTCCTTACCTCAGAAAAGAAACAACTTGATGCTCATGAGTGTGTTGAAGGCGATACTTTTTGCCAGCAGGACTCTCAAACCCAATACAGCCATAGAGAGCATGTTTGCTTTCTCCACTTTGATATCTGCTAAGTGATAGAGAAAATATGGGAGACATCATGGTCTAGATTTGGCTATCATGATATTGGCAGCAAGTGGAAAAAAACACAGCTAATAGTTTCAGGGAAAGAAACAGCAGCAAAGGAAAAGCTGATAGAGAAACATGGCAACAACGGGGAAGGAGAATGTCTGTCTAGATTGAATTTTGTGTCCTGTGGCTTGTCTGTTACTAAGCTAGCTGCCTTGAAAAAGCAGGTTGTGTTTGATGAATATGTTGTATCCTGATTCCTTTACCCCTGAGAAATTACATTTCCATGCATTTATCCCCAAAATAGTAATGTAACTTCACAATCTATTTAGTTAACTAACCTTGCGCAGAGGTGTCTGTGGTGTTGCAAACCTTCTCTGTTACTGGTTCTTCAGCCTCCTTTCCTGTAGCATGATAAAGAAAATGTATTATAAACTACATCCAAATTTTAAAAAGGATTAAACAAAATGTTCATATGAACCTTCCCAAGCAACATGTGGGCAGTACAGTCTGAGGCTCAGATGACCGGTTACTAATTCTAACATTAATTTGAGGAGAAAATTTCTCAATGCAATTGCAGAAAACAAAAGAATTCCTGAGTTGTTTTGTTTTTATTGATTGAATAAGCTTCATGATGACAAAAAGGATAAAAATATAGAAAAGTGGTAAAACATAAAAAATTTTTTAGGAAAAAAAAAAGACACCACCACCTAAAATTTTTCCTTTTTGAAAGGCTATTTCAGGCTGTACTTTAGAAGGTTTGCTGCTATGTGGTGAAGTACTTCGTCATAAGTAAATGTATATTTTAAAAAAAGATTGTTGCTTTTTTTTCCCAGAAAAAAAGTAACTCCAAGTTGCTAAACAAATAAGACCATTTATTTTAGATGTTTTCATTATCTTTCAGCTCTGCCTGCTTAAGCACCAGATGTCTTTCCCATTTTTGTGTGTTACCCAGGGCAATGCTTACTAGCAGGAGAAATAGCAAGCACTAGAAGATACTGCATCCAGAAATAAGTTGCAGCTATATCACAAAATTGTACCTGGCAATGTTCGTGCGTTGCCTGTAATAGTTCTGCCATTGAATTCAGCTGTGCAGGTCACCTCTGTGCCTTTTTTCACATTGACCACCTTAATATTATCGTACAACCCCTCTGATGTCAAAATAGATGTACTTTGTTCATATATGACCTCATCAGAGGACATCTCCAAGGTTATGTTCTTTGGATAGAAATTTCTTGCCAAACACGCTGCTTTCCCAATGCTGCCGTCTTCTTCCAGTTTCTTTGATTTCATCACAATGACTTCTGGGTCAGAACTGTTTTGATTGTCTGCAAAAAAAGCATTTTTTGGGCATGATTTGATTTTATTGTGAGCTTGCTTGAGTGCTAAGTTACTTAAAATTTATATATACTCCAGCTGTGACTAATTCCTAGCATTATCAATGACAAACAGCCTCTGTTGTCGTTGTTTCTTGCTGCTGCTTCCAGAAGATCAGATCAAAGACAGAAAGGGTGTATGACATTCTAAGCTTCCTTTTGCCAAATTTCGTGCCTGTATGTAAAATCTTTATAAGTAAGGGACCTGCAAATGAGAAGAGAACTTTCATGCATGCCACTCCAAGAGTCAAATTATTCTGCTTTCCCAACAATTTAATTACTAAAACCAACATTTCTATCGAGGCCTGTCTTGCATGTTCATGAAATATGAGGGAATAACTGTTTTTCCTTTACTCTTCCTCCCCTCCCCCAAATCTTCTTTTGATGTGGCTAAAAGGTCTAACCACAGCAAGAGTAGTAGGGCAAAGAGAAGTCAGTTTGTTGCTTCAGTGTTGTGCAATGTTACTCCAATGAATTATACTGTTTGCAGAAATAAAGTACTGCTGCTGGAGTGGGGGATAAGGTTGATCTTTTCAACAACAAATTCCCATATGCAAAAAGGACTCTAAGACGGGAAAAAACGAGAGAAGCAGTGAGAAGTCTGTGAATTGCGTATCCCCACTTCTCCAGGAGTTTCTGATAAGGTCACGAGCTTTCAGTTGTGGAGGTTTTCCCCACTAGACATTGCATATGGTGTAAGACATTCCAACCCAGTCTGTAGAAAATGAACACAGAATAGGATTGGTATTCAGTTCAGCAAAAGTTCTTGCAACTGTTCCAAAAAGTGTGACCTTTCTTATCCATGTGCTGTGCCATATTGCTAGTCCCACAGCTCCAGAGGCATTTAGAAGTATAATGCAGAATTTGTATAATAAACTGATTTGAAGGCACAAACACCTTGAGGCATATGAACTTCATGTCCATGGACAAATCTTCTTCCAATCTTGCTTAAGTTAGTGTAATAACCTTCAAAGGTAGTTCTTTAGAATCAAGATGCCAACAACACCAAGGCATGAAAAATGTGCCCTAGAACTGGAGTTTTGAAAGAACCTAAAAAATGCTAGTAAATTTTCAGACGATTTGGTATCCTTGCTCTCTAACGCAGCTTTCAGAAGTGTTACTCTGAAACTTTCAGATGTATTTTTTCTGTTTTGAAATAATTTTAGAGTGGAATTCCCAATTCCAACCAACATATGTAAATGACAAAAGCCTGAAACTGCAAAAGACTGAATTTCAACAGTATAGCAGCAGCCTTCCTTGAGAATTTCTTAGAAGACACACAAGTAATGTAAGCTTTCTTAAACTTGAAGGGGATGTCTTTTCAAGAAACAGATGGTCTCAAAATAATTTAGTAGCCAACAAATCATTATGATATAATGATTTTTTTAAAAGAAAATATGTTTGCCATCAGGTCATAGGTGGAGAAACTAGGGTGATGGCACATACCAATGTCAGAACAAGATTAGCAACATGAGTTATAACAAAAACATTAAGCTGCAGAGAATCATCTAGTATGCTTCCTTTTAAAAAGACCTCATCTTAGGAAAGGCCATGAGACATATAAAAAAAGATTTACATGTCCAATTTGACAGAAGCATCCTGATGGGTCTCTTTGCTAAAGATAGGTACATGAGGCCTTGAATTTTGCATGTCATCTGCCTTGCAGTCTGGTCAAGAGATCACTCAGGTCTAACATTTTGTTCATCACAGGGTATTTTTCCAAGCTCTATTCAAGGGGCTCTGATTTTACTCTGTTTCCCTCACCAGCTACATCCCAATACTGAGGAACTGAAGTGAAAGCCAAGCAGTACTTTACCATAACTTCATGGGCTGGCTCTACTGATAAAACAGGCACAACTCCATGTTTGTCAACAGCTACAGCAAACAGATATCAAACAGGAATCAAACATGCATTGACTTCATTTGACCTATTCAGTTTAACTCAAACTCTGAACAATGTCATAAAATTGAACTAGTACAGAAATGTTGCATAAGATTCCTTTTAATGTTTTTCTATATTATCCTTCTCTCCCCTCAGTGCTGTCTCTCTAGCTCTGACTTAGGAACTGAAATGTCAGCCTCCAAAGGAACTTCAGTTTCCTTCAGACTGTCCAACCATGGCTTTGAACCTGACAATTACTATGAAAACCTCATTAGGATGCCTCAGTAAGTGGGTAGATGTTAGGTCCCAAACAAATCCAGCATGATAGCAGCCAGGACTTGCCCTTGTAGAGCCCAAATTCTGTAATTCTATGGCAACTCCCAAGAACTGAGATCAGCATTTTTTTATACCTAAATTATCTAATTGCATAGCAAAAGGTTATGCATACAAAGCCTAAAGTCTAATAAGTGTCTTTAAAGCATGGGGGAGTGGCTGCCTGAATTTTAGGAGGAAGAAAAGGAAAAAAAGTGAGAATCCAAACAATAACAAGTCAGAAAAGATTAATACATAAAGAATACCTACTTGGCTCCACAGTCAGTTGAGTCCCCTTCCCAAAGACCAGAGCAGCAGTAACACACAGTTAAAAAGCATAAATCAAAAAAGGCTCATTTTGCTATTCCTCCTACATACATTTCCTTTCCAGGTGCTCTGACATATTTTCCCAGAGCAGTCTTTGTTATCTGTGAAGATCTTTAGAGGCTTTTCATGTTTTCTTATCTCCAGCATTACCAAACAGCCAGTATGCTAGCAAACTGCTTCTCTGGCATAACTCACTGGGTAAAATCCTCAGCAAAAACAAATGTACACTGCGCAACCGTAGTTAATAAAGCAGAATTATTTCTTTATCAGACCACAGAAGCCTCAGCTGAGTCTCACTGTTTTGCATTACCTGAAAATACAGCCATGAATTCCTACCACTGCTTGCTTTTGGGAGTGATTTTTGTTTTATGTTCTAGCAGTAGCATTTTATTAGCCCAAAAAGATGTACTACTTTTTCCCTTTAATCTCACAAGTTCTTGGGAAGAGCTATATATCCCATAATGTTATGGGCCTTAGTTCTCTTAATGCAAGTTTTACGTAGAATAAACAAAACCAAACCAAAAGAAAAAACTTATCTTTCCTTAACTGAACCTCAAGAGGAGAATATGCCTTGAGTATCCTATAGTGACTGGTAATGCATGTTTTCTACTTCATTTTGGTTTTGGGGATTCTCAAATGATTCAGGTAATAAAGTACATCTGTTCTTAGCATCTTAAAATATATATTAGTATCTCACAAAGAACTCCAAATTTAGCAACAAGAGGGTCAGGTTGTGCAAATTCTGGAAATTTTGGCTTCAATTTCTTAAGTGTTTCAACAGACACTGAGTGACTTAGATGCTTAAGGCCTATCATGTTTTACTGTCAAACATAATCCTAAAGTCTTTATGCAGCTTTGAAAATGTCCTCTGATCCTTAGCTAGAAAAAGATAAATCATTGAACATTATGGAAACTTCACTCAACTGAGGTTTCGTGTAATTTTTCATCAGGATGTCAGAGACGCTAGATAGGCAGGAAAAACAGAGAAAGAATGATTTAAAGGGTTTCAAGATAGAGAAGAAGAGAAGGTCAATACCTTTGTTTTGTCAAGTGAATTGTTCTCTAACTCAAATTGTGGGAAACTCAGTGGAGATCTTTGAGAAATTTGAGTAACATACTGCAAAAGTTTGCTTAAACCAGGAATATCTTGTTGCAGTCAATGAGCCACATGCTACCTTCAGCTGATTAGAAAGAAATATTTTCTTGTCAACAGAAGAAGCAACGCACTAAACTTTTAGAAAAAAACAGAAGACTCTTTATGTGAGACATAAGAGTATCATAACAGCATTTCTGTAAATGTCTGAAATGGCAAAACCATTGCTCAATCTTCCACCTGCCAGCTCTTAGACTGTGTTTTACTGGGGTTTTTTTCTTGCCAAATTCTAGTATTCTGGGATATTTTACCTCTTTTTTTCTTGATAAATACTATCTTCAAATCAGTGTTGACTGGGGTTAAAATAATGACATCTGGCAGTTTCTTCTGGTCCTACATTTACAACTGAGGATTTGCTAGCTGGAAAGAACAGATCTTTCTTCAAAATGGTATCTTTGTATTCCTTTGTCCCTTTGCAACTGGGGGGTGGACTTAAATCGTTCCATTTATTCCCAAGCAAGATATCCTACAGAACTGGACAGATATTAGGCAAGAACTAAGGGAACCCTGTGCCCTTCTGGAATGAAAGCAGGATGTTTTAAGTATGTAAAATTACATGGGACATTTCTGCAGCACTTTAAAGATATGCAGATCTCTGAAAGCATCATAACAAGTCCTAAGGTATGTACTAGGATGTTTAGGACAACAAAGATCAGCCTAAGAAACTCACCTGCTGCCTCAACATTCACACTCACACAGAAAAGCTTGGGATGACATCCACCTTTTTTTGTACATCAAGAAATTTCACATAAAGGTAGGAAAGACTAAGGCTTCCTGTAACCCCTACTCGCCACACCTGCATTTTCAAAGCCTAGGCAACTTGTTAGACAATTTTCATTCATTCAAAGTGGTCTTGGATATAACGCAGCTGTGAAAATTTAAGCCGAATTGTATTAAACCTCCCTCCTCCTCTGTCTCCATGCCAGTGGAATTACTTACCTGGTGACATTATGAGTGTGGTGCCAGTGTCAAAAACTAACTTCTCATATCAGAGAGCTAATGATCTGTCTCAAAACTTCTCTCCACTGCGAGCTCTTCAGTGAGCTGTGCATTCCTGCTCAAAATGAGGCAGTGAAAATCCAATGAAGAATAGGACACTACACAGTAAATTTGGGCCAGAGTGCTGTCCAGACTGGCAATAAATTACAACACGTTAAACTTAAGTAGTGCATACCAGGTGTTTGGGGATCATGGAGTAACGCCGATATACAGAGGTAGCCCAGCTGTTCCTCTAAAACCTTCCTAAGCAGATACAACCTAAGGATCAGCTTGAAACTCTGGCAAGCAGGGATTATTGCAGCAGAGAATTCTTACAGTGAACCCAAACCAGTAGATCCCTTTGTTCTTCCCCAGCTTAATTTTAACATAATTTTTAGCAATAAAATAATGTTACTTACGTGGTTCAACTATGAGAGTGGTCCCACTTCCAAATACCATCTTCTCTGTCCACACAGTGCTAATACTTAGTCCAATAAGTAATGCTTTTCTCAAGGTATTCAAAAGTGTTGTAAAAACAGGACATGAAAAGCCAGATGTTTGTCCTAATTATCCATATTTGCAATCCCATGAGGGTAACTAGAGCCACATTTTTCTTCCAAAACTGGAAAGGGAAAAACAATAATTGAGTAGTTAAATGATTTAAAATAGCTTGATTGAATGCAGAATTTCCAAATACTTGCTTTCTTCCATCTTTTAGAAACCCTGAATTCTGTATTTCCGGGATAAATAGAAATACTAAAAGAATGCTGTATTTGTCTCCTTAATCAGTCACCCATCTCCTTTCTTCATCAAAATATATTGCCTTTTTTCCATCTTTGAGTTTTTGTACAGGGCCCTTTGTAATTTATATCATTGTGGTACTCCAGCCCCCAACACAGTGATATATTCCATTACAAAAACTGTCTCTTCCTTTTCACTACACAGAATTTTGGAATATACAGGCAGTCACATGACTTCTTGTGTAGTTTTTGTCACAACATACCACATGAAGACATATGATATGGCTTTCAAAGAATGGTCTAAAATTAGACCAAAAAAGGTTGATTTATAACTCATAACTTTGGGACTACATGACACCTCTGAAAAGTCTCATGGAGTTAAGCTACACAGAAAGCAGGGGGGGAAAAAAACCCGTTTTTTTATTGCTATTTCAAAGCATTTATGAAAATACTTCTGTGCTGCAGGAAGCTGACTGCTTTTTCACCTTGCATTTGGTTTCAGTGCTCAGGAGCGTGAGCAATGTGCCTGATCTGGGCTCTTAGAGTTGGTGTCTGGGGGTCATTTTGTGCCTTAGGAAGTCTTTATGTTGTTTTAGATAAGATGAGAAAGTGGGCAAAATGTTTGTTCTTTGTTAGACAGAGACACTGTACCCATGGAAGTGTCTATTAAAGAGTAAAGAAGTTGTTGCAGATTGATCAGATCCTTCAGGATGATCAGTTTCTGCATCATTAGCACTATCTGAACATTGATGGCAAGAGATGGACTCAATATCTGAGACCCTGCAGTTTCAAGAGCCAGCTCCTCCCTTTTCTAACAAAGGAGAGGCAGGTTTATTCTGTGTCTATCAAAATGAGAACGGAGATTCCCATGATGACAAAGGCTGAGAGCTTGTGACTTCTGACACCAAGAGGAAGGCTCTTGCTTCACGTGAAGACTTGCATCTACAGAATAGATTCTGTGCTGTCATAGCAAATCACAGGCTGGGAGCTCTGTTAAATGAGGTGTCTGAGCCCACTGACCATGAGCCACACAGAGCACCAGAAAAAGGGGTGTTACTAATGGAAAGCGCTCCCTGAAACAAAAGCCCCCTCTGACAGCTGGGCCTGTCATTTACTCCTTGCCAAAGACTTGGATTGGGGCCACTGTTAAAAGACTTGCAAAACTTATTACATCTACAAACTACTACCCCCTGCTTGCTCTCTCATGTGGGTATTAATGATACTGCCAGGGGAGTCCTGGAAAGTAACAACCAGACTCCGGAGGTGATGGTCAAGGGCTTGCGGGCCCTCGTGGGTTTCTCTTTGATCGTGCTAGTGAGGGGGAGGGTGGTGAGAAGGAGTGGATCGATCCTATAGTCATATTTGGTTGCACAGCTGGCATTGGCAAAAGGGACTTGGTTTCTGTGACCATGGAACCCTTTTAGAGGACTGAGGATTGTTTGGAACAGATGGGAGCCACCTGACTAAATAAAACAAAAACATCTTTTCCAACAGGCTGGCCAACCCAATAGAAGAGCTTTAAACTAAGAACAACAGGGGAGGAAGAGAATGATCAATAATCAAGTGAGAAAGTGGTGGGAAGGGTTGGTACAAAATGTATGACGTGTGATATGAACAGGACAGACTTCATAACAATAATAAAATTAAAAAAAAGGCTGAAAGGGGTGCACTTCAAGTGAAGTACCTACAGGGAAAAAGAAAGCCCTCCGTTTCTAGGAAATCAGCATGACTGGGTGCCTCTTTAAAATGCCTGTGCACAAATGCGTGGAATATGGGGAAAAAATAATAGAAATTAGAGCTCTGCTAGCAGTTGCAGGCCTATGGTCTCATTGACAACACAGTGATGTGGTGCAATAACTCACATGATCCAAGAACTGAAATGCATGGTAAAGTACAGGTTAGTGCACATTCCCTGGGATCCTCTCCAGCATGGTCCAGTTTTAGCTCCATGGCCTGGTTGCAGAGATATGGGATCATGGATGTGCACTGGGGTAGCTTAAGGAAGTACAGTAGTGGATGGAGCCAGGCTGTTCAGGGAAGACAGGCTGGGAAGGTGATGAGGGGCAATTGCCCTTTCTGTCAGAGAGCAGGTAGAATGCATGGAACTCTGCTTTGGGATGTACAATGAGCTAGCTAATAGTGTACGGATCAGAATTGGAGGACAGATCAACATGGGTGACATTGTAGTGAGTGGCTACTAGACATTACCTGATAAAGCCTTCTTCAGACAACTGGATGAAGTCTCACGTTCACAGGCCCTGGTCCTCATGGGACCAGGCATGAACCATACCAAATATCTGCTGGTGGGAAAGCACAGCAGGGCACAAACAATCTGGCAGTTTTCTGGAGTGTACTGATAAAAACCTGCTGGCACAAGCAATTGAGGCTCTGGATCTCTTACTTGCAAGTGAGGAAGCATTGGTGGTGGAGGTCAAGGTGAGTGGCAGTCTTAACACAGTGATCATGCAGTGTTTGAGCTCAGGATCCAGAGAGGAGGGAGCAATGCAGAAAGCAGAACCGCAGCCTTGGACTTCAGGAGAGCAGAATTTGGGCTTTTCAGGGACCTGCTTGGAAGAATCCCATGGGTTATGGTCCTGGACAGAAGAGAGGTCTAGGAGAGTTGCTGGATTTTCAGAGATTGGCTCCTTCAAGCTGAAGAATGGTTCCTCTTGACAAAGCAGTAAGTCAAGCAAAGGTGGCAGAAGGCCAAAATGATGAACAAGGGGCTCCGGAACAAACTCATAAATAAAAAGGAAATGTGCAGGAGGTAGAAGCAAAGGAAGAAGATCTGGCAGGGTTATAGAGACCTTGTCTGATCATGAAGGGTTTGGGTTAGGAAAGTCAAAGTGCATATGGAGCTGAATCTGGTGTGAGATCTGAAGGGCAACAAAAAGGTTTCTAGGGGTACATCATCGGCCAAAGAAGGACTAGGGAAAATGTGGGCCCACTGCTTACCGGGGTAGGGGATCTGGAAACAAAAGACACTGGAAAAGCTGAGGCACTTGGTGCCTCATTTGATTCGGTCTTTACAGATAAGTCCAACTGTCAGGATTCCCAGGTAAAAACAAAGGAACCATATGTGATTCAGGGCCCTTGTTCTGATGTCTAGTATCTGGGAGTTTACTAGTGGGAAGTGTCCTTTCCAGTCTTCTGCTCGTGTTCTTCATGCATCCGCTTCTGGCCACTGTTGGATATGAAGCTAAAAGGATCTTTATTCTTATCAAAAAAGTGTGAATAAATCTTACCTCCTCTGTCTCTGAGACAAGGAGAAGAACATAATGCTAATCTTAAACAGAAACACCTGAAATACAGCCAGTTAATCCCCACTTGCTCAACTTGAGCTGACAGTCAGACATTTAAAAGGACATCCCTTGCAAGAGCCAAGATCTGATGTTGAATGTTGGGGAAACTGGCCTTGCACAGAGAGGTTTTCCTGCTGTCTGAGTCATTCTGGGAATCAAATTCGTGTGCATGCATGCAGTTGGCTGAGGAAAAAGAGACTATGCAGGGCACCATATTTCCATCTTCAAGAGAAGTCAGTAAGCGAGACAGTTTGTGTGTAGTGGTTGAGTCCTTTTCAGTCACTGTGGTACGTAGTCCACACAGTGGTAAACAGTTCTACAAAAACAGTTGCTTTATTCAGTGCCAGGTGACATCTCCTCTTTCATGTCCTTTGAAGTGCTGGATCTTATTTTCCTCTTCCTCTATGTGTTCTACCTCTGAACAATCTAATGCTGTTTCAGAGATGTTGCTGTACACTAAAAGTAACATTATCACCATTCCTGTTTTTGGCAGATATGGTCATATTAAACTCACTAAGGTATTGCCCATACTTGTCAAAAAGGAATATTGTTCCTACCGAGTTGTTAGAGCTGTTCTCACTTAAAGGACCTGATTACCATTCTGACTTTTAACAAACATCAAGAGAGTTAGGGTCAAATATTTAAAATAATATTTGGGGACCAGTTGCCCCAGTCATATTAAATTGCAAATTAATTTCATTCTGTATTTCCTAACTCTTTCTGGACATTAGGGTATTTATGTTCTCAAAACCTATTTACATGCCAAGTAAAAAATGAGTCCATGTTTATGAATTGTTTGTAAGTTATTTTTGTTTAGCTGATGGTGGTTTAATGGACTTTCTTTGTCTTGATGTGCTGAAGTTGCTCATTTACTCAGGTACTTGATTTTTAGTACTTCTTGATTGAGTGCCATTTTTCTAAGGGTCTTGGGATTTTTTTCCTAATTATATGCACCATTTTTTTTTCTCAGGTTCTCTGATCTTGTGAACTAGATTATTTGACAACTGAGTTGGCTATGCTTTGGACTTTTGGTTTATTTATACATGCTTTTAGCTGAATTTGAAGGTGGGGAACACCTAGTCACGGTTGACTAAAGTTGGCTTTCAATTTCATTTTTATTTTACTTCAATTATTTTGATTAATAGTTGCCTGGAATTGTGGAGCGGTTTCTGAATCCTCGAATTCATTACTAAGACACAAAATGAAATAGCATTATTTCATCCTGTTCATAAATCTGCCTGGTTCCATGCTGTATTGCTCAATATGTTTTCATTATTACTATTACAAAGTACAAAAGTATATTTCTCATTTTTAATCACTGTTTTTAATACCAGGGCTGCTATAATTTCTGTTGTTAACATGGGCATGTCCATCTGCTGTTCCCTTTATTGTGTCAGATTATTTTCTCCTCCTTACTGCCTCACTCCTCCAGGAAAGTTGTCAAGTCAGCTGATGTGATACTTTCGGTCTCTTGAAATGTCGGCAGGACAAAAAGAACAAACTCTAAATATCTCCTGCCACAGGCCTGGGTACATACAGGTGCCTCTTGCATACCCTTCACTTGCTGCCAAATATTCCCAGAGCAGTGAGACAGCAGCCTGCTTGTCACTGAGATCTCAGATGCAGTTAAACAGCCTTTTTTTATTTGGGTGGCCACAGAAACACACCTGTCGTCGCATCCTCCCGCAAGCCACATGCTTGAATTTGTTCCTTTTAGAAGCTGAGTTCTGCCTTTGTTTTTTCTTTCTCTGTCCTGGTGTATCCCCTCCAAAACATTGCAGGAGGCGCTCCAATACTGCCAGTGAGATGTTAGAGAGAATATATAGACTATCTGTGTTCCACGAGGTGACACTGAAGACTTCTGAGTTCTGTTTGAGAGGAAATGAGAAAAGAGAAAGTCCCCCTTCCCAATACAGAAAGTGTCCTAGGCAGAAGAAGACACATTTCAGAGGGGAACTTGCAGGTGGTTTGTGCATGTATGGTTCTTTGAATTCCTTCAGCCTTTTCTGAAAAGTTTACACTGCTTCTTTCCAGAAGAAACTATTCTGGTCCTTCCAGCATAATTCTTCTTGGTCCCCCAAAAACCTCTATTTGTACTTCAACACAATTTCCTTTTGTGTTCATTCACATGGAGCCAAAGTTAGGAATGCAGAGAAAAATAATTTTGGCACTGCAATTCCTGGTGCAGTGCCACTCGCTTTTCAGATATAATTGACTACTGTTGTGTGTTGTTGCAACACTGCCCTGAGAATGCCAGAACAATATGAGGTACCCAAATTAAATTCAGTTCTGCCTTTCCATGTTAAAATTTTAATTCCTTCAATGCCCATTGTACTTCTTCCTAAAAGAAACCCCAAACCTCTTTCCCTGTCACTTTCTGCCTGTGGGAGAGATTAAGAAGAAAGGAAGAAAGTAACAGCATGCTCATGGGTTTTGCATGTGCTTATGAGAAACTGCAGCTGCTACAGCACCTCTGTGCCCCTTTCCAGGAAAGTCAGCCCAGACTAGTCTTGAGAAGTCTGGAAAGAGCCTTTCTTTGTAGACAACCTGTTGTGTTTTAGCCTGGCTGGATGCCAGCTGCCCACCAAAACCGCTCTATCATTCCGCCTCCTCAACTGGACAATGGAGAAAAAAAATCATGAGAGGCTTGTGGGTCAGGATAAGGACAGGGAGAGATCACTTGCCAATTACCATCACAGGCAAAACAGACTCAACTTGGGGAAACAAGTTGAATTTGTTACCAATCAAATCAGAGTATGACAATGAGAAATAAAACCAAGTCTTACATCACCTTCCCCTCACACCTCCCTTCTTCCCAGGCTCGACTTTACTCCCAAATTCTCTGCTTTCTCCCCCCAAGCAGTACAGGGGGACAGGGAATGGGGGTTGCCGTCAGTTCATCACATGTTCTTGCTGCTGCTCTGTTTTGGTTTAGCCTGGATAAATGCCAAGTGCCCACAAAAATCACGCTATCACTCCCGCTCCTCAACTGGACAGGGAAGAGGAAATATAATGAAAGGCTCGTGAGTGGAGATGAGGACATGGAGAGATCACTCACCAGTTACTGTCATGGACAAAACAGCCTGAACTTGGGGGGAAAAGGAAGTTTAATTTATCACCAATAGAAGCAGAGTAGGATAATGAGAAATAAAACTACATCTTAAAACACCTTCCCCCACCCCTCACTTCTTCCTGGGCTCAACTTCAGTCCCGTTTCCCTTCCTCCTTCTCCAGAGCAGCAAAGGGGGATGGGGGAAGGGGGGGTGTGGTCAGTTCATCACACGTTGTCTCTGCCGCTTCTTCCTCCTCAGGGGGAGGACTCCTCACACTCTTCCCCTGCTCCAGCATGAGGTCCTTCTCACGGGAGACAGTTCTCCACAAACTTCTCCAACATGAGTCCTTCCCATGGGCTGCAGCTCTTCATGAACTGCTCCAGCCTGGGTCCTTCCCATGGGGTGCAGTTCTTCACAAACAGCCCCAGCATGGGTATCTTCCATGGGGTGCAGTCCTTCAGGAACAGGCAGCTCCAGCGTGGGTCCCCCGTGGGGTCACAAGACCTGCCAGAATACCTGCTCCAGCATGGGCTCCTCTCTCCACAGGTCCGCAGGTCCTGGCAGGAGCATGCTCCAGTGCTGGCTGTCCACGGGGTCACAGCCTTCTTCAGGCATCCACCTGCTCTGGTGTGAGGTCCCTTCCACAGGCTACAGGTGGATATCTGCTCCATTGTGGATCTCCATGTGCTGCAGGGGGACTGCCTGCCTCACCATGGTCTTCATCATGGGCTGCAAGCGAAAAGTCTCCACTCTGGCATCTGGAGCAGTTCCTCCCCCTCCTTCTTCCCTGACCTTGGTGTCTGCAGAGTTATTTCTTTCACATACTCTCACTCCTCTCTCCTGCTGCAGTATTGCCATTACCCAGGGGTTTTTTTCCTTCTTAAATATGCAGATGACACCAAATTGGGCAGGAGTGTCAATCTGCTCAAGGATAGGAAGGCTCTTCAGAGGGATCTGGACAGGCTAGATTGATAGGCCAAGGTCAGTTGTATGAGATTCAACAAGGCCAGGTGCCAGGTCCTGCACTTGGGTCACAACAACCCCATGCAACACTACAGAATGGGGGAAGAGCGGCTGGAAAGCTGCCTGGTGGAAAAGGACCTGGGGATATTGGTTGACAGATGGCTGAACACAAGTCAGCGGTGTGCCCAGGTGGCCAAGAAGGCCAACGGCATCCTGGCTTGTATCAGAAATAGTGTGGCCAGCAGAAGTAGGGAGGTGATCGTGTCCCTGTTTTCAGCACTGGTGAGGAAGCACCTCAAATACTATGCTCAGTTTTGGGCCTCTCACTACTAGCAGAACACTGAGGTGCTGGAGCATGTCCAGAGAAGGGCAACGAGGCTAGTGAAGGGTCTAGAGAACAAGTCCTATGAGGAGCAGCTGAGAGAGCTGGGGCTGTTTAGTCTGGAGAAGAGGAGGCTGAGGGGGGACATTATTGCTGTCTACAACTACCCAAAAGGAGGTTGTAGTGAGGCAGGTGTCAGTCTCTTCTCCCAGGTGTCTAGGAATAGGACAAGAGACAATGGCCTCAAGTTGCATCAGGGGAGGTTTAGATTGGACTTTAGGAAATATGTCTTTACTGAAGGAGTGGTCAGACGTTGGAACAGGCTGCCCAGGGAAGTGGGGGAGTCACCATCCCTGGAGGTGTTCAAAAAACATGTAGATATGGCACTTCAGGACATGGTTTAGCAGGCATGGTGGTGTTGGGTTGACGGTTGGACTTGATAATCTTAGAGGTCTTTTCAATCTTAATGATTCTATGATTCTATGATTCTACGATTCTGTGTTATCATAGAGGCACTACCACTGTTGCTGAGTGGTTCAGTCTTGGCCAGCAGTGGGTCTGTCTTGGAGTTGGCTAGCATTGGCTCTATAGGACATAGGGGAAGCTTCTAGCAGATTCTCAGGGAAGCTCTCCCGCTAGCAAAATCTTGCCACGCAAGCCCAGTACACAACCACAGAAGACCTGGCTGGATTTACACCCCCTCCAGAACCTTTCAGTTCTGCCCTGTGTTTCAAGCACTGTGCCCTTTTCCAGCTCTCTGGTGCTGCACAAATAGGTGGCCATGTCTGCAGCTGGTGGTGAGAGCACTTCCAGCAACAGCTGGTTCCTGGAGGGCTCTGCAGGGCTGGTGACTTGGGTCTGGAAAGATGACACAACGTGCTGGCATCCTGTGAGAGGATACTGCAACACTATATATTGCAGGTCTCCACCAGGAGTCTGATGGATCCAGTCCCAAGCATAGCTACTGTCAGTGAGGGGTACACCACACACGTGGCAGATCTCTCTGAGATCTTCCCTACCATGGGGCCAGAGGCCTCTGTGTGCACCTGAAAAACAGCACCTGCAGCCCTGGGAGACAAAGATGAACAGTCAGGAACAGCTCAAGCAATCATTTCATCTGCTCCACCTCTTCCCTGGGTTTCTGCCTGTGTTTTCTGGGATCCAGCAGCTGCAAACACACATGCTCACAACCTCTTGCTCCCATTATAATCTCAGATCCAGGAAAGAAACACACGAAAAGAAACAATCAACTCAGAACTTGACCATGGGAAAAAGGAAGGTAGACTGGTTGGAAAGTAGCTTTGCTTTCCAATGCAGAGTCCTACACCTCAGGAGGAATAATTCCACACACCAATATAGGCTGGAGAACTGCTGACTGGGAAGCAGCAGTTCAGGAAACAGCCTGGGGGTCTGATTACACTGAGTTAGCCAGCATGTGCCCTTGTGGAATAGAAGACTAATGGTTTCTTGGGCTCCATTAGAAGGAGTGTTATCAGCCGGTCAAAGGGATGATCCTTCCCCTCTACTCAGCACTGATGAGGCTACAACTGGAGTACTCACTCCATTTCTAGGCTCCCCACTACGAGAGACATGGACATCCTGGAAAGAATCTGGCAAAGGGCCATGAAAGAGACTGGAGCATCTGTCATATGAAAGAAGGCTGAGAGAGCTGAGATTGTTTACCCTCAAGAAGAGAAGGCTCAGGGAGGATCTCATCAATTCAGGACATTGATGAGATCTGATGGTATGGTGCAAAGATAGCCAGACCAGGCTCTTTTTCAGTGGTGACTAGTGATAGGAAAAGAGGCAATAGGCACAAACCGAAGCACAGGATGATCTGTCTGAAAATCAGGAAACACTTTTTCACTCTAAGAGTGACTGAGCACTGGCACAGATTGCCCAGAGAGGCTGTGGAGTCTCCTTCCTTAGGGATATTCAAAAGACATCTGGACATGGGCCTGGGCCACTGACTCTAGGTGGCCCTGCTTGAGCATGTGGGTTGGACCTTCCCAAAGAGTTCCATAAAGAGATTTTTACAAGAATGTTGACGAAAACTCACTTTCCTCTTTTGGCTTGAAGTTTCAGTCCTGGAACTCAAGAGATAAATATGCAAGTGATGCAAAAGTAATATGGGTGGATAACACAGTAGCACACAGAGGAGCAAGGAGAGCTGTTCACCATGGTGGCTTGCTGTATTCATGGCATCTGCTGTATTTATGATGTGTGGTCCTCTGTTAGATTGTATAGCATATTCTACTTCTGTGAAGTTCAGGCACAAATATGTTCTTATGTGACAAGGTTGCATGACTACTTACATAAACACAGAGCCTGGCTTTGGAAGGATGGGGAATTCTTTCCCATTTGATGGGTTGACTTCCAGGAGCCTGAGAGGCCAACTGCTTGACACAGCTTGTTGCTGGAGGCAGGGTTCCTAGATAGAGTGGGGGGGATAGGAGAGAATTCAACTGGAAAATGATTTGTTGAGGCTTGCCATTTCCCCCTGACAGCCACCAAGAGGCAACTGCCAGAGGATTGCAGGGGGCACATGGTAGCATGTTGGCAGCACACGAGGAGGAACAACTAGAGATCTTCATCCAGTCAGAAACCCAAGGATGCAAGAGTACTCCCAAAGCATTTCCAGACCCCAAAGCTGTCTCTTAAAAGCTCTGGCTGGCCATCAGGCCTGATGCTGTCCTTTCAGGCTCCCCAGAAAAAGGGTGTAAGAAAGGGAAACAAAATAGGACCCAGTTTTGCTCACAGGAGTTGAGGCTGTAATGAACCCCTGGATAAGGGCTATTTTAATGCTCCCGCTTTAAGCAGGATCAACCAGAGTAGGTTTACTAGATCTGGTTGGGATGGATTCACTTTTCTTCATAGCAGCCTGTATGGGCAGCTGCTATATTTTGTGACCAAAACCATGTTGATAACACACTGATGTTTTAGCTGTTGCTGAACAATGCTTACATGGCATCAAGGCCTTCTCTGTTTCTCACATTGCCCCACCAGCTACACAGTTGACTACAACTGGCCAAAGGGATATTCTATACTGCATGATGTCATGCAAAGCTGTCATGTTTTATCCCCAGCCAGCAAGTAAGCACCACACAGCCACTCACTCATTCCACTTCCAGAGGGGTAGGGGAGAGAATCAGAAGGGTAAAATTGAGACAACTGGTGGGTTGAGATAAAGACAGTTGAATAGGTAAAGCAAAAGCCGCACATGCAAGCACAGCAAAATAAGGAATTAATTTATGAATTCCCACTGGCAGGCAGGTGTTTGATCACCTCTAGGAAAGCAAGGATTCATCATGCTTAACAGTTACTTGGAAAGAAAAAATGCCGTAATTCCAGATGTCCCCCCTCCCTTCTTCTTTGCCCAGTTTTTTATTGCTAAGCATGACAGTATGGAACATCTCTTTGGTCAGTTCAGGTCAGCTGTCCAGACTGTGTCCCCTCCCAACTTCTTGAGCACCCCCAGGCTACTCACTGGTGAGGTGATGTGAGAAACCTTGACTCCATGTGAGAACTGCTCAGCAATAACTGAAACATCCCTGTATTATCAACACCATTTTCAGCACAAATCCAAAATAAAGCCCCATACTAGCTACTATGAAGAAAATGAACTTTATCCCAGCCAAAAGCAAAAAAATCTCAGGGAAAGGAGAAGGAAAGAGGGATATTTAGAGTTACGGCATTTGTCTTCCTAAGTAACTGTTACATGTGATAATGCCCTGCTTTCTTGGAAGTAGGTAAACATCTGCTTGCTGATTGGAAAAACACAATATTTTCCATGGTTTGCATATGCAGATTTTGCCATAGTTATTATACTGCCTTTATCTCAACACATAAGTTTTCTCTCATCTACCCCACTGTGGTTAAGTGAGCGGCTTTGTGGGGCTTAGCTGCCAGCCAGGGTCAAGCCACCACAGTACCTTGCCCAGTTCAGTTTCAAATATGTCCAAGAACAGAGACTACAGAGCCTCTCTGCTGAAAGGGGCAGGGGATCTGGTGATACAGGACATGGAAAAGGGATGAGGTGCTGAATGCCTTATTTGCCTCAATCTTTACTCGCAAGACTGACCTTCAGGAATCCCAGGTTCCAGAGACCACAGGGAAAAGCTGAAGCAAGGAAGACATAGCCTTGGTGGAAGAGGATCAGATCAGGAAATGTTTCATCAGTCTGGACATACATTAAGTCCATGGGCCCTGATGGGATGCACCCATGCATGTCACTGCAAGGCCACTCTCAATAATCTTGAAAGGGCAAAACTTTATGCATCATGCAGTGTCTTCAGAAATACCAGACCCCACAGATCAAGGGGAAAGTCTGGACCAAGATCATTGCCAGACAGCTCTGAATAATCTTTAAATGATCGCGGTGATTGGGAGAGATGGCTGAGGATTGCAGGACAACAAATGTCACTTCTCTCTTCAATAAGGGCAAGAGGAAGTGTATGACGAACGGAACCACAGGCTTGTCAACCTCAACTCATTTCCTGGGAAGGTGATGGAACAACTAGTCCTGGAAAATATTTCCAGGCACATGAAAGACAAGAAAGTCTTCAGGAGTGGTCAGCATGGATTCACCAAGGGGAAGTCATGCTTGACCAACTTAATAAATTTCTGCAATGAAATGACTGGTGTGGCAGATAGCAAGAGAGCAGTGGGTATTCTCTACCTGTATTTCAGGAAGGCTTTCAACACTGTTTCTCATAAGACCAGCACAGAGAAGCTCATGAAGCACACAATGAGGTGGACTGAAAACTGGCTTAATGTCCTGGCACAGAAGGTGGTAATCAGTGGCAAGAATTTACTGGAGCCCAGTAATTTGTAGTGTATCCCAGAGGTCAATACCAGGTCAATCCTGTTTAACATTTTCATTAACGATTTGGATGGGGTAGAGTGTACCCTTAGCAAGTTTGCAGACTACACGAAACCGGAAGGAGTGGCTGATATTCCAGAAGGATCAGCAATCAAGAGGGACCTAAATATGCCAGAGAAATGAGCTAACAGTAGCCTTATGAAGTTCAACAAATGGAAATACAAAGTCCTGCACCTGGGAAGGAAAACCCTAAGCACCATTATGTGTTGGGGCCAACCTGCTGGAAAGCAACTTCTTAGAAAACAGCCCCAGGGTCCTTGAAGACATCAAGCTGGCCATAAGCCAGCAATGTGCGGGTCTTGAATATCTCCAGAGAAGCAGATTCCACAACCTCTCTGTCCAACCTGTTCCAGGGCTCTGCTACCCTCAAAGTGAAGAAGTTCTTCCTCAACTTCAGATGGAACTTCCTCTGCTTCAGTTTGTGCCTGTTGCCCCTTCTCCTTTCACTGGGTACCACTGAAGAGTCTAGCCTCATCCTCCTGGCAACCACCCTTAAGATATTTATAGGCATTTATAAGGTCCCCTCTCAGCCTTCTCTACTCCAGGCTAAACAAGTCCAGCTCCCTCAGCCTTTCCTCCTAGGGGAGATGTTCCAGTCCCCTCTTCATCCTCATAGCCCTCCACTGGACTGTCTCCAGTAGCTCCTCATCTATCTTGAACTGGGGAGCCCAAAAATGGACACAGTACTCCAGATGGGGCCTCACTGGGGCAGACTAGAGGGGGAAGAGAACCTCCCTCGACCTGTTGGCCACATTCTTCCTAATGCACCCCAGGATACCATTGGCGTTCTTGGCAACCAGGGCACATTGCTGGCTCATGGGCAACTTACCATCCACCAGGACACCCAGGTCCCTCTCCACAGAGCTGCTCTGCAGCAGGTCCACCCCAAGCCTGTACTGGTGCATGGTGTTATTCCTCCCCAGGTGCAGGACTCTGCACTTGCCCTTCTTGAACTTCATCAGGTTCCTCTCCACCCAGCTCTCCAGCCTGTTCAGGTCTCGCTGAATGGCAGCACAGCCTTTCGGTGTATCAGCCACTCCTCCCAGTTTTGTGTCATCAGAAAACTTGCTGAGAGTACATTCTAACTCTTCATCCAGGTCATTGATGAAGAAGCTGAATAAGACTGGGCCGAGTACTGACCCCTGGGGAACACCACTAGTTACCAGTCTCCAACTAGACTGAGTGCTGCTGACGACAGCCCTCTGAGTTCTGCCATTCAGCCAGTTCTCAATCCACCTCACTGACCACTCATCCAGCCCACACTTCCTGAGCTTTCCAATGAGGATGTTGTGTGAGACAGTGTCGAAAGCCTTGCTGAAGTCAAGGTAGACAACATCCACTGCTCTCCCCTCATCTACTCAGCCAGTCATGTCATCGTAGAAAGCTATCAGATTGGCCAAGCATGCTTTCCCTTTGGTGAATCCATGCTGACTACTCCTGATAACCTTCTTTTCCTCCACTTGCTTCATGATGACCTCTAGAATGAGCTGCTCCATCACCTTTCCCGGGATGGAGGTGAGGCTGACCGGCCTGTAGTTCCCTGGATCCTCCTTCTTGCCCTTTTTGAAGACTGGAGTGACACTGGCCTTTCTCCAGTCCTCGGGCACCTCTCCTGTCCTCCAGGACCTCTCAAAGATGATGGAGAGTGGCACAGCAATGACATCTGCCAGCTCCCTCAGCACTTGTGGATGCATTCCATCAGGGCCCATGGATTTGTGGACGTCCAGATTGCTTAAGTGATCTCTCACAAAGTCCTGCTTGACCAAGGGAAGGTCATCCTTTCTGCAGGCTTCCTCTCTTACCTCCAGGGCCTGGGATTCCTGAGGGCTGGCCTTAGCACTGAAGACCGAAGCAAAGAAGGCATTCAGTAACTCTGCCTTCTCTGCATCCTCAGTCACCAGACACAGTGACCAGGACACCAGGAGGAGTCCTCTTCCCAGTGTGCTCTGCAGGGATGAGTGACGAGGTCAAGTCAGGGGCAGGCCAGGCTGCAAGCAGCCAGCACATCTCCACAGAGATGAGCTGAGCACAGGGGCATGCTCCATTCCTGCAAGTGGTATCATCCCTTCCTTACACTTACCTACGATGGGCAATAACCCCACGCACATGGCAGTCCACATGGCCAGCCCTGCTCTCTCTTGCCTGTCTGCAGCTTCTCTCTGCCTGCGCAACAGCTCTGCCCACATCTTCCCTGTCTGCGCCTCTGTGACTGCAGTCAGTCCTAGTCCCTCCCTCCATCTATGACAACAATGAAGGCGAGAGATAGGGGCTGGAGGAGCAGAAGAAGTTGAAGCTGTTGGTGCACTCCCAGGTGTCTCTCACCCTGCAAGGTACAATAACAGCACTCATTAGGCAGGAAAACCTCTGATGGGCAAAAGGTTGTTTATGCAGGGTGATCCCCACCCTTCTTCTGAGGAAGGACTGCAGGGTGCTGCTAGGATAGCAGAGGTAGCCCTGGGGGTGGCAGTTTGTCCTTCCAGTGGCTCCAAAGGCCCTTAGAGCTGCTGAGCTGCTGCTCCTGGATGGGAACCCCTGAACCCAGTTCCACTAGGGAAGGACATGCCTAGGCAGACGTGCTCCTCACTCTGCTGGTCCAGTACCCTACTCCTCCACTTGTTTCCTTGTGCTGACACTTCTCCAGCCACTTCTTCCTTGGCAAGGGCCTCTCAGAGACCCAAGCAGCAAACAATCTACAGGGCTCTGGGCAGGTGAGATCTAGGTTGTCCCTGATGCTGAAGGTCTGGGGTCGATATGCAGGCTCAAGCATCCCAACATATCTTACAGGAGTCATGTGCACAGGACTCAGCAGGAACCAGGCTTTTGGAGCTGCACAGCAGAGCAGGAACACACACTTCCCCATTCTCATCCTACTCAGTAGGAACCCAGAGTTCCCCTTAGGACCTTTGCAGCCAGGACACCTACTCAGCCCTGACAGTGTCACCATCTTGACTGGTACCATTTCAGGGAAAACTGCCCACTTCACAAAGGCCCTCCACACTGCCCCTCCACAGTGCTTCCAAATCCTTCCCCTCCCTTCTCTTTTAATGGGTGCTCCAGCCTGGCCCCATGGGGAGGGGATCCAGGACAGATGTAGGAAGGGGAGTTGCAGAGGGTAAAGAAATGCATTGAAACTGGAGGCTTGAGGCTGGGAAAAGAAGCAAGGGGATGCAGGTGGTGTAGGGTGTTCCAGGGCCACTTGCAGCTAAGTGGGTCCTAGATGGAGGACATGCCTGATTCCCTATGGCTGCTGAAACAATGTAGGGTCAGAGCGATATTGTGGCCCAGGCCATCCTGTATATACTCCTCTTGGAGGCGCCCATAAGATTCCATGCTAGCCTCAGTGTACACACATAAGCATATATGCACATGGAGCCAACACAAACCACAAAGCAAAGAGATTATTCATCACATCCAGAGGAAAAGGTTGTCTGCTGCTCGGTTCCTGCTTTCGCACTGCTCTGGGGCTCCCTGAATAACATGAGGTTTCAAAACACAATGCAGGTCTGGATTTCTATGTTCAAAGCTTAGTTCTTCAGTGCTTCTTAAGCTTTTTCTTAAACATTCCTCTTTCTCTGTTGCTTTCTACCTGTGGGAGAGACTGAGAAATATGGAAGATTAACATGGTCATGATTCTCTGTGTGTTTGTGGGAGACTCTCCCGCTGCTGCTGCTGCACCTCTGTGCTTCTTTCCGGCAAACTCAGCCCAGACTATTCCTCAGAAGCTTTTTTGCAGCCAACCACAAAAGAGCTGGATGGATTTAAACACTTCTTTCCTTTTCTGTCCTGGCCCTGCCTGTGTTTCAGGCACTGTGCCCTTTTCCAGACTCTGCAGTGCTGCAGAAGTAGGTGGCCGTGTCTGCAGCCGATGGTGAGAGCACTTCCAGCAGCAACTGGTTCCTGGAGGGCTCTGCAGAGCTGGTGACTCAGGTCTGGAAGGATGAAGCAATGTGCTGGAGTCCTGTGAAAGGATACTGCAACACTATATACTGCAGGTCTCTGCAAGCAGTCTGACGGATCCAGTCCCCCATGCATAGCTGCTGTCACTGATGGGTACACCAGAGACGTGGCAGCTAAACGCGAGAGGCTCTGAGACCTTCCCTACCATGGGCCAGAGGCCTCTGTGTGCATCTGAAAAATGGCACCTGCAACCCCAGGGGACAAGGACGAACGGGCAGGGAACACTCAAGCAATCATTTCATCTGCTCCACCACTTCTCTGGGCTTCTGCTTATGAACTCCAAGATTTAGCAGCTGCAAACACATGGTCTTCCTCCCGTTACAGTCTCAGATCTAGGAGAGTCACACAGACTTCCCCTTTCTCCAGTGAGCTCCCAAATGACCGTCTGTACTTTCCCCGATTCCTCTGTTCACTCCTCATGTAGCAAAACATGTGGGCTGGACTAACAAGACCTGAGCCTTTCCCAAAAGTAGAGCAGGGCTATTCATACTGCTCGGCAGCTGGGCCGTGGTACCTGTCCTCCCAGGAAACAATGGAAACAGCAAAACTTCTTTCCAAAGGTCAAGCAGATTTGCAGTGTCAGAGGAGTGAGGATTGGAGTGAGACATGGGAAGGTGGCAAGCAGAATGATCAGTGCTCATTTGGGCACAGAAGAAGGTAGCATTTCCCTGTCAGAATCAAACATTTGAAAACTGTATGCTCTAACTACATGACTCTCTGGGAGCAACCCTGGACAAATATGTGATTCCCCTGCCTTCAAGCTCCGAGGTCCCAGTGAGAGGTTTGTGTTAAAGCTCAGGCAGATTTGCTGTCGCACAGTCATGGCTCTTCTGTGTGAACAGCCCTGAGCCCACACCTCAGGTACTCCCCTGCCCCACAGCTTGGAGATCCTGAGCCAGACACCAGCATGTTTGTGTTAAATCTCAGCTGCATTTTCTGGTGCAGTGCAAAGAGCGCAGAAGTAGCGAGCAGAGTCCTGGGGGCACAGGGCATGCAGGGATACAGGTGATTCAGACCAGGAATCACACTATAGATAGACCTCCACTGCCAGTTCTTACTTTGCATTACCCCAGAGCCTGATGAAGGGCAGACACTAAAGTCTGCCACCAGGTGCCTGACAGTACCACCAAACTCCATAAATCCTGAAGTCGAAGCCACACCTGTGGCAGGAGAGTTGTGCAGACTCAGAATCTTGCCACCCCCAGCCTACTGGCCCTTGAGGGTCAGGCTGGGGGCAATGTTGGAGAGACTCCCTTGGTGCTCTGTGAGTACTACTCAGCAGTAGCCAAAACACTGCTGTGCTATCAACACCTTTCTAGGCACCAGTACAAAGCCCAGCACTGTGAGGACTGCTATGGGCAAAGTTAACTCCATCCCAGCAAGACCCAATACAGACACAGACAGTGGGATGGAGTGCAATCTCAGCAAATTTGCAGATGACACCAAGGTGAGTGGAGCAGTTGACACGCCTGAAGGACAGGATGCCATTCAGAGGGACCTGGACAAGCTCAAGAAGTGGGCTTGTGTGAAACTTCTGAGGTTCAACAAGACCAAGTACAAGGTGCAGCACCTGGTTCGGGGCAACCTCCAGTATCAATACAGGCTGGGGAATGAAGGGATTGAGAGAAGCCCTGCTGAAGAAGGAGTACGGGATACTGGTGCATGAAAAGTTGGACATGAGCTAGCAATGTTTGCTCACAGGCCAGAAGGCCAATTGTATCCAAGGCTGCATCAAGAGAAGCATGGCCAGTAAGTCAAGGGAGGTGAATCTGCCCCTCTGTTCCCCATCCAATTGAGAGAGAAGTACACTGTGGCGGACCTTGTCAAAGGCCTTACCGAAATCCAGATAGCTCTTCCCTTGTCTACCAACGTAGTCACTCCATCATAAAAGGCCCTGTCTTAAATCACCTCCTTGTCCTCCATGTGCCTGGGCACAGCTTCTAGGAGGATCTGTTCCGTGACCTTCCCAGGCACAGAGGTGAGGCTGACAGGGTGGTTGTTCCCAGGGTCCTCCTTTCTACCCTTTTGAAAAATAGGTGCAATGATTCTCTTTTTACAGTCACCAGGGACTTCACCTGACTTGCAAATTTTGCCATGACTTTGCAAATACCATGGAGACTGGCTTGGCAACTCCATCAGCCAATTCCCTCAGGACTCTGGGATTCATCTTGTTACGTCCCAAAGACTTATGTATGTTCAAGTTCCTCAGATGGTCTCGAAGCTGATCTTCTCTTACACCAGGAGGGACTTTGCTCTTGCAGTCCTTCCCTTGAGGTCCATCCACTCGAGAGCTGTGGGAAGAGAGGTTGCCAGTGAAGACTGAGGCAAAAGTGCTGTTGAGGACCTCAGCCTTCTCCTCGTCTGTTGTCACAAGTTTGCCAGCCGTGTTCATTGGTGGCGTACACTTTCTTTGACCTCCCTCTTCTGGCTGACATACCTGTAGAAACTCTTCTTCTTATTTTTTGCGTTCCTTGCCGTGCTCAGCTCCGGCTGCATCTTGATCTTCCTGACCCCATCCCTACAGAACCAGGCAGCATCCCTATACTCGACCCAGGACACCTGTCCTGTCCCTGCTTCCACTCCCTGTGCGTTTACTTCTTACCCTTTATTTTGACAGGTAGGTTTGCACTCAGCCATGCTGGTCTCTTGCCTTCTTATCCTGATTTCTGACAAATGGAGATCAAGAGCTCTTGCGCTCCAAGGAAAGTTACCCTAAAGATCTGCCAGCTCTGTTCTGCTCCCTTGTACCTGAAAGCATTTTCCCAGGGCGTCCTATTGACTAACTCCTCGAACAGCTGGAAGTTTGTTTCCCTAAAATTCATAGTCCTGACTTTACTCTTTCCCTGTCCCATATTCCTCAGCAATGTGAACTCCACCGGTGTATGATCACTGTAGCCCAGGCTGCCTCCAGTCTTGCTGTCTGAAGGAGGGTTCAAAGAAGATGGGGCCAGGCTCTTTTCACTGGTGCTCAGTGGAAGATCAAGAGGCAATACACGCAAACTGAAACACAGAGGGATCCTTCTGAACAGCAAGAAACACTTTTTCATTGTCAGAGTGACAGAGCACAGGCACAGGATGCTCAGAGAGCTTGTTGAGTCTCTATGCTTGGAGATATTTGCAAGCTGTCTGGACACGGT
>Ga0065711_1032753_pt1 | contig 26747 bp, 18 predicted proteins | sample Hoacrofraction12_FD_59098 | JGI IMG/M metagenome (GOLD analysis project Ga0065711, IMG submission 59098) | Hoatzin crop microbial communities from Cojedes, Venezuela - Epithelial fraction 12 v2 (version 2) | ecosystem: Host-associated > Birds > Digestive system > Esophagus > Crop | place... | reverse complement strand
CCCTCCCTGAGCAGCACACGTGTGCCGGCCACCACTGCCACTCCAGCTAAGGGGATGCTCAGGCTGCTCTGGTAGTGGCAAAATATTCCGCACAACTAATCATGTCTCCCAAAAGCAGGGCTCTCTGGGGCAAAAATGTGAAGTCTGGTAATAGCAGAGGTTCCCGGTATCATACAGAGAAATTGGCACCTCCCCGGTGCAGGCAGGAGCAGGGAGGAGGAGGAGGGATGGTTACTCAACATGTCTGCCAGGCTGTGCTGGGACCAGTGCCTCACGCGCTGGCACGTGCCACGCCACCACATGCCTTGGCATGTGTTACCAGGCTCGCTCCTGGCAAGGATTCAGGAGAAAAAAGCGCTCAGTAAGGTGCACCAGGCTACCACTTTCCTGTTGTTCAGGGCTTTGAATAACAAATATTTGCAAAAGAGCAGCGGAACGACTGCTCTGAGCACGATCCCTGAGGCAGAGCTTTATTTAGCTTTATTTACCATGGCAGGCATGTGTGGGAGATCCGCCTGGCAGGCGGTCCCTGCACGCCATCCCCTTTGCCAGTCACCTGCCAGACAGGTCATTTCTACAGCATACCCTGCAGTCCATCCTTTTTTACCTCTCATTGCACGTTTCTTGGCTCAAGGCCACATAGGAAGTGTTTGTAACTGTTCTCAATTAGCTATTTGTTTTTAAATTGTCCATTTGTATCCCTTTTATGCCCTAGCTGCTCTGGTGACATTAGTGAGCGATTGCACTGTCTCTGTTTTATGCCTACGCGCTGACATAAGTTATGCTGTGTGATTGGTTAATGTGCTGGAACCGCATGACGATCTCTGCCTTCCCGCCTGCTTCCATTTGGGAGCAATGCAAACCCTTATAGCAACTCTCAGAGTTAAATACAGTTTGATAAATAATAATAGAAAAGTAACATTAGATTATTACTCTACATTACTTCTTTGAAGGCAATTGCATCTGCCAGTTCACAACATATTTTTTCTCCCCAACACCAGACAAAAATTTGACAGGCTGAATTACCATTTCATTTCCAGCTAGGAAAACATTGTCAAATTTTAAAGGATGGTTTTGAAGAGAAACCATGGACATCTAAAGATGTAAATTACAGTTGGATGAAGAAACCTCAAGGGGTCTTAGGTATGGGAGACTACTGACTGCAGTACCATCTAAGCAAAATCTTGCTATAAAACCCCACACCTTATGTACTTTTCCCGGCTATGACTCACCGTCTAAATACAAATGCAATTCCAGTTTCAGGGAGTTTATGATTAATCTTATTTTTGTGTTTCTACTGTGTTTATGTATGATTTTGCATCTTTCCTAACTCTATTTCTTCGTCCCTATTGGTGAATGTGATTTATATGGTTGGTCTGACACCCAGTGCTTTTTTCCAAGGTTGAGTGAAACTTGGTGGTTTCAGCTTAAATGAGTGCTGGGTTTGATAGAGCCCAAAGTGATGTTGATGTTGCTCACCTGCCATTGTGCAGACAGTAGAAGAGGAACTTCTTCCACGTGTACTACTATGTCCATCTTATGGTGGTGCCAGGGCTCAGAGGTGTGCAGTTCACATGCTTCAGGTGCTGCCTGGATGATTCAAAAGAACCGTAACAGAAAACACAGGAGATTTTGACCAGCCTCAGGTCTGTAAGTACATTTTAAACCCACAAAGTTTGAGTGTGTTTGAAATGTACTCAAGTATTTCCTTCTTCACTATTGTGTCCTCATGACCCATTGAATCATCAAAGGCTCAGAGATGAAAGAAGGACTTATGGTTAGAAAATGCAAAGGACTCTCAGCTGAAGGGGGAATGGTTTGTTGTATTTTCTTTTTTTTTAATCCCAGAACAAATAGCTTTGGTGGATGATTTTCTGTGAGGGTGTTCACTGTAATGAGTAACTGGGCTTCCAGAAAGCTATTTTATAAATAAAGTAAATAAGCTCCCAATCAAAAAACCCACAGAAATCAATTGCAAAAATCCCCATACTCTTTCATGAGCTTTGAGTCACACTCAGGGAGGAAAATTACGCAAACCACCAGCCTACAGGGAATCATAAAAGAATGTGGTCCTTTCAGATAATTTTAGTGACAAATTTCTTCTAATTTCTCTGTATGGTAACAGAAGACCTATTACTGTATTAAATGGAAGAAAAGACACCTTATGTGCCTAAACAACTTCTAGTAGCCTGAATTGACATTGACAGGTCAAACTCATCTGTGGTATAATTCAACTGAGCAAATGAAGCTTTACCAAAGAAGGATTTACTAAGCTGGCACAAGTGTTTAATCTTTTTATTTTCTTTAAGAGGTTTCTACCTTTTCAGAAATGGCTGTAATTTATTTTGGAGATGAATAAGTTTCCACCAGGTCAGAGTGAATCCGATCAAAAAGGACACCTGAGGACACTTAAGCCTTTCTCTCACGAGATGGGTATGGAGGTGGGACTACCCACTCTGTAGAGGGTTCATTGATTCAATACGGATTTCACATATGAATGTATTATTTTCAACCTTAGAAATATTTACCAAAAAATCAGGGATCACGATCTACTGGACAAAAGGAAAACAGTCACAGCCCTAAAAGCCGGAGAAGACCGGGCCATACTCCTTGGACTGGCCATGATGGTGTGCTCTATCATGATGTACTTTCTCCTGGGAATCACCCTGCTGCGGTCTTACATGCAAAGGTAATTTCATGGTGGTTACCCTGATCTCACATTCTCTGCTCTAGCTGACTTCTCGTGGCTTATTCTTTTGACTCTTTTTCTTGAAGTTCTGTAATTTTTCCTTTGGTCAACATAGACATGATTCTCCACTTCCTTGCCCCAGTATAAATTAAGCATAACTACAATGAAAGTGAGTTAATACTGGCATAAGCAAATGAAGAATGAGATCCCTGTTTGACAAAACCTTGATCCATAGGCTTTAGACTGGCCGCAGTTTAACACCAGTATAATATCCATATCCGCTGGTCGGCAGTTTGCTGAACCCTGTAAACCTCTCAGGGGCTGCTGCAAAGCCCAGTCAAACTCAGGAGAAAACAGCAAAAGTACTTAGTAGCCTTGAGAAACAACGCACTTTCAAATGAAGAATGGAGAAATAATTCGGGAAAGAAATCAAGCTGCTTTGTAGCATGCAGTTTTCCATGTAGGTTATTATTTTCTTCTTAACAAGTGAAATCCTCCTGAAGTACAGTAATTTGCTGAAAGTGAAAGATCATCTTTCATCACTACTGCACTGCACTTCATTTTTCTGAGGCCTTCCCTGGGTTCCTTCTCTGCCACGGGGCAGAAAGTTTGGCCTGTCATTCATTAGCAGCCTTTGAAATCAGCTTTCAAGTACCAGTCCTGTTTAAAATCCAGCCCAGACTGTAATAAGACTGTCAGCGATGTTTCTTCTTCCCTGATCAGTGGAGTTAGGAGAATGAAAAATGTGTAATTGGGGATCAAAACATTAGTTTGTCATGCCCAAACCCACCCTGAGGGAGCAGCCAATACCTGGCACGTCTTGGCTTATCCACCTCAGGCTGCTTCTTTAGGCATGTACTGTGAGTGCCTACTGTTACCTGGTACGAACATCCTGAATCAGATTGGTGTACCTGCAGGGAAACAGTCCTTCTTGACCCTGGAACAATAAGGAAAATGTAGCAATGCCTGAGGATGAACTGTGGTGATTTACAGTATTGTATTTGTGCAATAAAGGTATTTGTCCCTTTCTAAATCCAGGCAAAGTTTAGATTTTGAAAACAGAGATTAAGACCTGTTAAGTATCCAAGAGCATTTGCTTTTCTAAATTGCTCTTCCAGACCTTTCAGCAGTATCAGGTTCAGTTGCAGAGGCTGCTAAGGTCAAAATTTCTCATGTGGAAAGAGATAATTTATATTACAAACTAAGTGAAAAATTGCCAGAAGATATCAAAACACCTACGGAGTATCAAATATTCCATCATCACAAGTCTGTTGTAAGTAGGTGTTAATTTATTACCCCCAAGCATGAATAAAACAGCAGTCAGAAAGGCGAAAGAGAGGAGAAGACAACCCAGGAGTCATTTCTGTCACTTCTCTTCGCACAGCTAGATGTCCTTAGGTGTTATTCTCCTTTACAGACACCAATACCCCTCCAACAAAACACTGCCTGGAAGGGGATAAAAGAAACCCTTTCACTTGATTCCCCCCCAGAAATCATAGCGGAATTTAATATAAATATAAAATGGAATATAGAAGCGGAATTACTGCCAAAGTAAAACACCAAGAGAATTAGTCAGAAATCTTTGATAACACTTACTGTGTAAAGCCTTCTGCAGGTTTGGCAAGCGGTGGGCAGACCCTCAGCCTGCTCACGGCAAGGGCAGGATGGCCGCCCTGAGTGTGAGCTGAGGGGCAGAGCGGGGCGGAAGGGCAGCCCTGGGGTGAAACCTTCCCCCAGCTCATGCAGTGCCTCGCATGGAGAGCTTCCCACTGCTCTCGTCCCTAAGGAAAATACAGCCATAGATTTTTAAATACTTGCAAGAAACCCAAGTGAACATTGCCAGTGCACACCCAGGGTGCATCGTTCCAGTTTTAGCCTCTGGTGAACTGAAGATGAGCTGAAATCCTCCCAAATGATTACAGCTGCTCACTTAACTCAGGGAAAACCAGGCAAGCTGCCACTAGAAAAAACCTTTCCACAGATGGAGCTGCATGCGGTACCACTCGTGTGTTACTGTGTCTTCATGCACAGGAGTATACGTACCCTGGTAATGCAAAGCTGTCCGCCCGGCCTTCACTTTAAATTGAACTGGGCTTGGTGGTTAACCATGGTGCCTCAGTCTAGGGTGTCCCGTCACACAGCACTGCGTGAGCTGTGCTCTCCCCAGGGCAGGCTGCTCTGTTTTCCTCTCTGATATCTCTGCTGATTTCCTCTGGTTTCAAACATACCTTCTACAGACTAAAAGTTCCAGTTCCCTTTTCATTTATACATAGACATAAGTGAATCGGGTGTTTTTGTGCCCAAAGCACGAACTTCAGGTACTTCAGAATAACACACAGTCTGTGATGTGTAACATGAGAAAGTCCAGCCTTTGTTCAAAGCTCTGCAACATGTAGCATCTCCTACAAGACGTCCCCTCATATATCCCTGATGGAAAGCCTGAGCTACGTTTAGTGTTTATTGCCCATTCTTGCCATTGCCCATTCGTGCTGTGCTCTAACATCTCTTTTTTTGCTATTTAGTGTCTGGACAGAAGAGGCTCAGTGCTCGCTTCTCAATGCATCCATCACAGAAACCTTCAACTGCTCATTTAGCTGTGGTCCAGACTGCTGGAAAATCTCTCAGTACCCTTGCCTCCAGGTGTACGTTAATCTCACCTCTTCTGGCCAGAAGCTTTTGCTCTACCACACCGAGGAAACAATGAAAATTAATTCTGAGGTAGGAGCACAGAATAAAATTTCTTCCTAAATGGGTTTCTGGAAGGCTGCACAGCTTGTTATACTCATTCCTTGCTTTAAAGCAATATAAGGCTTCCAGCTCCTGCTTCCCTCGTAAATCCGAAGCAGAGAAAGCGGAAATCTCAGTGCACAAACTGAGCTCACGTCTCTGGAGGAGGCAATTTTCCACCTCCATCCTATGCAGGGAGTGCAGCTCGTCCCAGGCAGGGTGGTGGCCCCGGGGGCTGGACCTCCCTTGTCCCTCGCCAGTGCGAGCAGTGCTTTACAGGCTGAGGCCAGCACTGAGCACTTGTCGCGTTGGTATTCTCGTGGAGCTGTGGATCAGTCACTTCCCACACGGTTACGGCTCTGCAGGATAGCAAACATCCCTAGTGCCTTGCACGGAGTATCCACGGGCAGTGAGGATAGAAATGGCCTTACTGCTGCGGGGCCAGGCAAGGCGGTGGGGAGAGACAAGGGCCCCGTGTCTAACAGCCCACGTGTCTCCATCTCGATCTCTGGTGACAAACTCTGCACCCTGAGCGTCTCCGCTGAGGTCAGCTGCGCCGCTGGGGTCAAGGCACAGCACTTACCCCTGTGTATGGTGCAAAGATGCTGAGCGTTTGCTGAGGAGGGACTGTCAAGATAAAAGCAGCAGCACAAAAATAAAAGGCCTGGCTTTTGGGCATGGGTAAGCTAAGGAGTCAGCCCATCTTTCTTGCACAACTTCCCTGATTCTAGGCACTGAACCAAAAAAATGATTTTTAATAAATCTGCAGAAGATATCTCTCTGCTTCAGCAAGTACAAAATCCAGCGTAACTCCACCCAGGTGGGAAGGAGACAGCTCCTGTCTGGAGGCTACAATGAACGCAGCGGAGTCACAGAAGGCATCTCCGTGCCAGCCCGCAGCCACAGCTGTGCGGCTGACGCAGCGTGGTACATCACACCTGGGCAAGCGACCGCCTCTTCACAGGTGGCTGTTTGCTCCCTCCACAGAGCGAGGCAGGATCAGAGGAGGAAATGTCCCTCTCCCCACCTTCCTTTCTTCATATCTACAGCACCTGGGTACCTAAGACTGCAAGCTGCAGTAAACAGGGAGGCAGCTAAGTCGTTAGACTTGCTGGTGCCAGATTTGCATTGACTGCTTGGTTACCCAGGGTCACTGAACCCCGAACTACGGGCGCTTGGGAAAGCACAGCCTGGAACAGCAGAGCCCCGGTTCGGGCTGCTGACAACGTAACCCGTTGTGTTTCTATCCATGGCAGCAGTTCAGTAGACCAAATTACTTCTGCATATTAAGATGAAGTGATATTAAAATTAGTCAAAGCATAGAGCAGTTGCACCGGGCCAGTTATTCTGCTGGATAATTAGCTCCAATGGCAGAGAGACGAAGTCCTCTGGATCTAAAGTGTGAAATGAAGTGTCCCCATCTTCCCCTCCGGTTTGGTGTCACTGTAGCAAGGAGGCACTCGTTGTTCATGAAGCCTCAGGCAGGACAGACCCCGCTTTCTGCTGGGACAGAAGCAAAATCCAGTGATGCTCATGCTGCAATTTGACAAAAACAGATCAGATCGGTCTCTGTGCTCTACTGGGTTCAAAAAAATCAAGAGATTCAGCATAAATCTCCACATTCTGTTATTGATGACTTGTGCTTACTGAAATGGACTTCGAAATTCTCCCATATGCTGCCTCCTCTTAATTTAATGTAGGCACTGTTAGTACTTCTCCAGCCCAAGGTTGTTTTACAGGTTAAGCTCTGCTCTCGGGAGGATTCCTAGGTTTTCCTGACGTGCTGCTGACTATGTGACCTGAATCCAAATCCAGTTTTGAACGGAAGTTTGAAATGTCTATGAAATACCTGACTTCTCATGCCTGGCTGGGATCAGCAGACTCCGGGCTCAGTGCAGCACCTCGGCTCCCTGAACAGGCACTCCCTCTCCCCCGGCCAGAGAGCAGCCCCCAGCAACAGGACCAGCAGCCCTGAGCATGGCTGGTTTCATGATGCTCCAGCCAGGTGCTAGCTGTCTCTCCATCCACCTACTCAGGTCTGCGTTTCCCATCTTTCTGCTCGCAAAATAAGCAAAAAACCAAGCTGTCCCTGGCTCACTGAGCCCTGACATTACTGGGGACATTGCAGAGCGTGGTTCCTACCTTCCGAGGCTGACACCGGTGATCTGCAAAAGGTCAGCATCGCCCCGCCACCCTCTCTGCCTCGCTGAGCACCGCTGCGCATGCAGAGCAGTGTCTGGAGCCTGCCTCTCTCCTCTCTCTGCCAGCTAGCACGGACGGAGAAAAATGCACTTTGATTTTAAATAATGGTTAATCTAGGAGACTTGCTGTCTAACCTAGCTGTTGGCCCACAAGGTGCAGTAAGGAGTGCTGCTGCCAGTGTCTGGTGGGAGTCGGTGGGAAGTAAATGGATACCAGTCAAATTGCCCGAGTCTTTCCCAGGAAGGTGCACGAGGTTTTTCATGGCTTTGCATTGCTCTCACTGTGCATACTTTACCTCTAGCTTTTAGCACAAGCCCAGCCCCTTGTCAATACTACAGCCATAGCACCTTAAATGCTCTCACGGCTGTGCTTTCCTTTCTCAGCTGTCAAAGGCTGTAACAGCCTCCGGGAGAAGTAAATCGGCCGCACCCGGACGACGGAGCCAGGCTGTCACCCTGAGGAAGGGCTGCGGTACTTAAAGCGGTTCTAGAGGCCCCGTTTTGGTTTCATACCATACCATTTAGATTCTTCTTGTTTCATCAGAGATACTGATGATTTCTACCTGTGCTCCATAAGTGAGGGAACAAGCAGGCTTTAATCACCAGAATGGCCATTATGCCAGCTGTAACTGCCTGAGACTTAGAAATGATGGGGCATCTCATGGTTTCCTACTGAAGGTTCAAGTATTTATAACCCAAGGAGGAGTTTGTCTGATGCAGGTGGAGCTGTGATGTTTGGCTGTGGTTCTGGGCTGGGACTGGAGAATTCAGTCTGCAGGAATCAATACCAGGCCAACGCAAACACAAAGCTCCTCCTTCAGCCCTTGGTTCAAACCTGTTGCACTTTCCAAAAGAGATGTAAATTGACATACTCACCACTTTCTTACAAAGATTGCCACAGCACGTCTCATCAAAGTTTCCAGGCCCAGCATGGACACAACCCCCAACCACAGACATATGATGAGAGTTGTATTTCACTGCCCAGCCTGAACTGGGGGCTTTTCCGGCAATAGCATTTTCAGTGTAATGTCATTGATTTAAACTAAACTGCCCCAAACTTGCCTGGAGTTATTGTATGATCTCTATCCTTGGAGATATTCATGCCCTGACTGGACAAGTCCCTGAGCAACTCTGCACTGAGCAGGGCATTGGATGGGACATGGCCAGAGGTAGGTCGTGCAGGCTACCTACCCAAAGCTTTAAATAAGGAAAGCAGAGCTGGAAATGTAATAAGTTCTCTTCGTAACTGTCTAGTATGTCCTGCTTATGATCAGATTGCAAGTAACACAAGAACTATTTTTCTCACATTGTATCACAGATTCCTCGCTTGAGGTAGAGAGCCAGACATTGTTTACTTTCAGATTTGCAGATTTCTGAGTGTTTGACAATGCAGAGGTGTAATAAAACAGCATGGATTTAGTAGTCTACATTCACAGGTACAGCGTAACAATTGTGGATATAAAATTCCCTGCCAGGCATTAGAGAAAACTAAATGAAGATCAAACCACAGAAAACATAAAAACATCCTATGATCCATGCCGATGACCTATGCAACATGACAGACATCAGTACGGCAGAGCCAGCCCTGTGCTATCCCTGGGATCTCGCTGGGGAAGCCAAGGTGTGGAAGAAGACCAGGAGCACCCCAGAACCACAACTTAATGCATGGTCCTTGTGCCAAGGAGCTACTCAAAGCTGAGGCCTAGATGCCTGCAGGAGCTCAGGAGAAATGGAACGAGGCAGGCAGCACATGGAGTAAAGGACACCCATGTCTTGGAGAGCACGTGGGAGACCATAGCCTGGAGAGAAGGACAGTTTCTGCACAAGGAGCCTGGCTGGAAGGGAAAGTAAATCAACCTCGCTTGCACAATGGCATTTCACAGCTTCATGCTACCATACCCTCTTGGCATGGGGAGCCCAACCAGTCCAACACGGCTGGTGCCTCTGTGCCATCAGGTGTAGGAGGCAACAGCTCAAGTTCTGCTTCAGCATCAGGTCTCAGCGGAAAATGCTTGTAAAATACTCAGACTTGCAGGAAGGCAGACCTTCCCCTGCTGCACTCTTGGGACATCTCTGCAGAGCTTGAGTCCAGGAATCTGTCATCGTTTGGGCTTTTATGTGCCTGCTGTTTTCTGTCAAGGAGGCAGGGCTGGACTTTGGCAAAAGTCGCCGAGTCCTCATTTAATCTCCTCCCTCAGAATACTTCACGGGACTTCAAGTAACAAAAAAGTATAGCAGCAAAGTTGCAAGAAAAGAAAGGAAAACAACAAAAAAATCTGAGATGGAAATACTGTTACGACAGTGATAGCACATAGTTTCGTAAAAGAAAATGAGGTACGCTTCATTGAGAAGTTTCCCCTACTTATTAGATTATGATCTATTAAAGAGTCATAGGCACTGGAAGAGGGCTTGTGGCTTTGGATGTTGAGACAAAGCTGGGCAGAGTGGAAGAGACTATGCTAGAGGGAGCAGACCTGCACCAGCAGGAAGATGGATGAGATATTACTGCTCTGATATTTTCCATTTCTAATTTCTAGGGCTCTATGAAATATTCATAATGGCAGTGCTGCCATGCTCTGCCCTTAATGGTTCAGTCTGCTAATGCCAGACAATCTGCCGTGCTTCAGATCCTATTCTGTGCTAATAAACTTGCCAATGAATCAATCAAATCCTGTTACGAGGTTAATCTTTTGATCATTATTAGGACTAGAGATCTGTCGCAGTACATTCTGAAAAAGTCACAGCATAGTCATGAAAAAGAATGGAGGGATATTTATAAAGTATATACATTAAAACAATAATAATTAAAAGCCATGGGTCTCATTATTTTAATCAAAACGTATTTTTTCCTTTGCAAACCTCATGTTCTCTCTCATTAAATTATCTGGAGCTACTTTAGGTGCTCACACAGGACAAGCAGGTTCGGCAGTGCAGGCAGCGGCCATGGTGGGACCCACAATCACCCCATAACTGTGACAGACTGGTGATTTTCTGGGTCACCCCATGCATGTTCAATGAGAAGTTAAGCAGCAGATTTCCACCCCTCCTGAAGCAGTTCTTGACTAGGTAGGGAATTTAATCAAAATCCTGCGCAGGTCTAGAAAACATTCAGATGTGGAGGGTCGTAAGTGTCTAGAAGAGAGGAGGGAGTGAGAGGCTCTGGGCTGCTCCCATCAATCCTCTTCCAGACCAGCAGCAGCAACAGCAAATTCAGGTGTTTCTGCTCTAGGTCAAAACAAAGATGTGGCCTTAATCTTCGTGTGTCTGCCCACCACCTCACCAGTCCACACTAGCTCTTTGCAGGGAATGATCAGCACAGCCCAGGGCTACCTTCTTACATGTCCCATGGAATATCTTCAATGCATAGACTCCATAAGCTAGCTTTTCAACTAACTTGCCTTTAGTATTCTTTGGCAATGCTAGGCTGAAACTGTGTTAGATAGAGCCACCCCCAAATCTTCTTTCCTTTGTGACTGAGACCGAAATTCAAGCAGCATCTTCAGAGAGAAGAAACTGTTGCACTTATGCTGGAGTAAAGAGCAAAAAAATAAGACTAAGAGCCATCCTAGTAGCCTGGCTGATATTCAGCTAGAGGCTGAATGAAAGTCTTCTGAGTTGTCAGTAGGAAAATTGCGTTTTCTCCTAGACTGCCTATTTGTCCCTCATTGAAGCTTTACTCCCATGGGAAAATTTGTATAAAGGTCTCTCATCAGCCTTCCCCTCTGTGAATCAATTCCTGTGCCCATTATGATCACTTTGATCCAATCCAAGTGAGATCTAAAACACCAGATTTGTATTTACGGAGAGTCAATTACCCATCTAACGGCGAGCATATGCATGCCACTTAAGATGAAGAGGTACTTCATCAGTTCCATTTTTGCATGTGTAAATTAGCAATAATAATATATTCACCTATCTCATGAGGCTGCTGAGCAGATTAAAGCATTAATGTTTGTACAGCTCTTGGAGTTTCTCCAATGGGAAATTCTGTAGAAGTGCAAAATATTGAGTTTTGTCTGTGATAAATTTATTATTAGCTTAATAGTATTCCACTCTCATAATGACAAGCATAATCATCTTGAGATTTTCCTGCTTGGCACCTGAAAACAGACATTGTATCTGGTGTGGAGATGCATTTTTCTCCTTCTAATTTCTTCCCAGTGTTCATACATACCCAAGTGTGGCAAGAATTACGAGGAATCCATGTCGCTGGTGAACGTCGTGATGGAAAACTTCAGAAAGTATCAACGCTTCTCCTGCTTCTATGACCCCGAAGGCATTCAGAAGAATGTGATATTAACCAAACTGTACAGCTCCAACGTGCTGTTCCACTCTCTCTTCTGGCCCACCTGCGTGATGATCGGCGGGGTCGCCATCGTCGCGATGGTAAAGCTGACTCAATACCTTTCCCTCCTCTGTGAGAGAATCCAAAGGATAAACAGATAAAACTGAAAACTTCTTGGAGATTTAATTACAGCGAAAATACTGTTTTCTCATTCTTCACCAAAGAACCTTAAGTTTGTAATGTGCAAGTCCGTTATAAGTTCCTTACTATATTCTTATAAGTAGAGCAATAATGCAAAAGCTGTTCTATATGCAAACATGATGTATTATTATGCAGACAACTGAAAAAAAAATGCTGTTTTGTGTTGACCGTCTAGATGATCTTGTTTTATGCTGAGACTAGTACTTCTTTGTTTTCTACAGCCAAAATAGGGCTCAGTGTGACCATTTGCCAAGCTTAGTCAATTGACATTTTCAGTGTAAAGGATTCTGGGGAAAACTCACTGCTGGGCAAAGGGCAGCCAGCCACTTGCGCATCACTGAGGTCTCACGTCTGCCCTGGTCTGTTCAACGGATTTGTGGTTTGGTTTTTTATAATTGGCTACAGGGGGGGAAGCATTGATAGGGCTTTTTTTACGGTAAGATGGCACAAAAGGGATGCATTTTGAGGCCAGGCTAAGCATACAGTATTTTCAGCCTCAGTAGGACTTGGTGATGCTTTGTGTTTGCTCCCCCAGTTCAGAAGTAAGTTTTACCCTGTGGTGTTTAAGGTCTTTTGGAAAATGCTTTGGAGTTTTATTTAGTGCTGTATTTTCCTTCTGTCTTAGCAACATCGTCTTTGTCACTTGCAGAAGCTGTAGCCAAAAAAACAACAATCACCTTGTTCCATTTTCTATTCTAGTCTGAGCCCTACTGATGGAGATGGGACCAGAACTCCTTCTGTAAAAGTTTATTATTCATTTGTCTTGTATTTGCTACCATATCACTGTAAAGAAAGAAAAAACACAATCAGCTATTTTTTCATTTTTTACTTCTAACTATTTTAGATTTTTTTACTTGATATATATACAGATATATATAAAGAAAAAGCTATATTATATCTAGTTGTGTATTGGAACTTGATTATGGGGGAGGGATGTTTGTTTTTACCCACTGGAAATTGAACAGTATAACTCATGTATTTATAACCTTCATCCTTGGATAATATCATAACATGGAGGAGCAGCACTGCAAGATCTTATCCAATATTCATGATGTTGTTTCAAAGGTCTCTGTTCCTGTGACATCGGAATTGACAAAAATCTCATCTAATTCTATTGCTCTATTAAGTGAGTTGTTACATAATCATCATAATACTTCTGGAAATCTCTCCTGACCTTAACTCAGTACGCAGTGCTGGCTGACGTGAATTATGATTTAAAAGGCCCAAGTGCAAGAATTTATTGGAAAAACTGAGATTCTGACTAAGTTGTTGTCCTATCTGTCAAATATTTACCATAGAGATCTTGCCAGTACAATTTCATGCACACTATAGTCACGACTTCTGCATAATTTATTTTTATTCCCCTGTAGAAGGTATTCCTTCTTATGTTTTAAAGACACCTCTCGCAGTTTCTCACTTTGCACCCAACCTGAAGGACAAATGCAAGGCAGCTCTTGTGAGCACCCTGTGAACTCACTCTCCAATAGCTCAAAGAAACCATTTACAGACCTACTTGAACCAGGAAACTAACTTTTTTTGCCCTCAAAAAGACTGTAAAGCAAGCATTCTGCCTAGTACATCTATATATAAGTACCCTTCTGCAATGTAGCACTAAAAATTTCAAGATGTTACAAAACTTCACAAGTCATGCAAATGTAATGTGAGCTGTAAAAAAATGAGTTCTCAGCAGTGAAAATGAACCTGCAGTCTTGTAATCAGTAGTATAATTTTCCTTAGGTAAATAAATTCCTAGAGGGTGGGGGTGTAATCAGGGCTCCAAAAATATGTAATAAAAATATTAAATTAAATCATCCAGATTTCATCATCTTCTGCCTTCAGATCTGGCTTGTTTCATCAGATTTTCTTTGTAGCTTCTAAAACCAAGAAATGAGGTGTGCTGATGCAACAGAGAATTCATAAATGTTTATTTGCAAAAATGTGGTTTTGATCAATCTGTGGGATTTGCAGACACCATCATCAGTGGATCTGGGCACCCCCAGCACCAGCGAGACTGGAGTCACAAAGTCTTTTTTGGACTGGCAGCAACCTTTTTTCGACCACCCATCTGCCAGCAGCAAGCACGACTCACCCCCTTTGCGAGCATGGATGGGGGGACAGGGATTTGGGACCAGCCCCACTGCCACCGCACCTCACTCCTCCGCTGCATGGGCACAGGTACCACCGCACCGGGACATGCGGATCCATCACCTGGTGCCCATGACAAGAGGGGATCCAGATGCTCATCGTTATTACAAAGCCAAAGGAGGTTCCCAGGGTGCATCTTCATCCTCTACAAAGTTGTTTTCCCTTCGAGCAGAGAGGTTTGATCCGTGTCCTGTGTTGCCATCCTCATGGATGTGCTTCATCCATGTCCCTGCCGTCAGCTCGGCCACCCGTGCCCAAGTAAGGACCAAGAAGGACCCTGCTGCCGATGACAATTCATTCCCACACCGTTACTGACACCATTCACACGACGATTTACATGGCCTGCGGTAAAGTAGCTCATTGGTTGTGCATGTGACATTTTCAGTGCCTGTATTTGTGCGTTTCAGTTCTGGTGACAGGGAAGCTGATTGTTCCTGACATTTCCACATCAAACACTGCTTTCAACATATTGCGCCATAAACATTTCACCAGTGCTCCTGTGGGTGAAACATCTTGACGCTGTTGCAGTCTATAATCATTTTGTTGACATTAACGGAGAGATCTGTGGGATAGCAAAACAACTTGAGTAATTGGATGGAGTGAGGTAAAACAATCATTTTAAAGTGAATTATCCATCTGATCACCGGCACAGTTAACCCCCTACTGAAGCGTCAGCATTGCAAAAGCAGTTTTGACAACTCCTGCTGCCCCCAAAGAGCGGTCATGTTGCAGAGAGGATATAACCCTCTGCTATTTCTTTCTTTGCTTCTGTTTTAATATCACCTTTATCCCCTGCAAAATGAACTGATGTTCCTGTAGGCAGCTCGGATGGTACTGAAATTCAGTGATGAGGCAAATCCACCATGTTTCCGAGACTGGTCTTGACTCTTCCCAGCACAAACATTTCGCCTCTTGATGTCCCAGCTGGACATTCGGGACAGCAGGGAGCAACCAATGCTGCAAAACCTCAGAATGGAAAAGCACGATGTGAAAACAGCAGCTTGGTATTCTGAGTATTATGAGCCTATGAGAGGCACCCTTGTGGGATTTTAAAGCATGAGTAAGTATTCCAGGTGCCAAATTCATATGGCCTTTTAATAGTTATTTTCTTAATTAGATTATTTATGTGAGATCTTCTTTCTATTCTGGAACATCTAAATCTGAAGCTGAAGTGTGATCATCCCTGCTGTAATACTCTGAAACTTGGCACCTTGCAGCAGACTTACTAAATGTCACCAGCTAGAACAACAGAGAGCTTATTTTGGTTCAGCTTTTCTAATTGAGAAGTCACTTTATCTCACAAAATGTACCCAGAGTGCAAGCGTACCCAACTCCAGTGCGAGTTTGAGGTGAATACAGAAAGGAGAGAGGGCTTAGGAAACACAAGTGCCTACAGGTCTCAAGAAGATGCAAATGATCTGATTTCAAACCTGACAGACAAAACCAGAATGAAGTCCCAAAGGCCCCAGGCAAGGGTAGGGGTGCTGCTGGCTTCACCCTCTCATCTGTGTCCTCATCACCAGCCACAGAAGAGGAGTTCAATGGAAGAGGCTGCCGAGCAAGGACAGGCTGGTGTGAGCCTGGTCCAAGAGAGTCCTGAACCTGTTTGACTACAAAAGCTGTGACCTTACAGCAATACAGCTGTATGGGTGTAACCTCTAGAGGGAATTGCAATTTCAGGGTAATAGCACCTCCAAAACTGGTCAGCTGATTTCCCTTCTCATACAGTCATGCCCTTATTAAAATAGCTGTAGCCAGTCAAGCGGGTTGAACCAATATCTTTGCAGCAATACAGCTTTTTGCATGGGCTCAAAATCTGAGTAGCATCAGCTTTCCATTAGCCGCTGTACTGCTCACCATCTATCAAAGATTTCAGGGAAAAAACCCTCACTTTTCTGCTTCACTGAACACTTGGCACTTCCCAGCACTCAAGTTTTCAGAAAGAAACCAGCACAGTTTGCTGTGTACCCAAACGTCTGGCAACTGGATACAAACTTGCCAAATTGGTTTTGTTGTGTAGGAAAAAGTGAAAAGTGTTTTGAAAACAAGATGTTTCCATTTTTCAGTCTGAACTGATTTTGCCTTCTAAAAGCTGGGGGAGGAGGGTGGCCTTGGGTTTTTTATCAGGAAACCCTGAAAAATAATTGGTCCTCTGACATGAAACAAAACTACCAGCAACTGCTCGGTTCACCGAATATTTTGAACATTTTATGTTTTTTTACTCTGACTGGGACAGATTTCCTTCCTTCCATTTTGCTCAATCACCAGCAAAGTGCAGAATCAGTCACAGAGATGCGACCACCATCAGTCTCAGCCAGGATCCGATGATCATCATCTCAGAGAACATCACTGATCATTATTATGAGTAAAGCAAAGCACCTCCCTCAAAGAGGATGAAAGCTACTAAATTAGGAGACACCGGGAAGGACGAAAGGAGCATTTATCCGTTATCGCTACCCGTGCGGGGCAGCGGCTGCTGGGCGTCAGCTCCTTGCCCAGGTGTAGATGTCCCTGCAGAAGATGCTGCTGTGCCAGGGAGCCATTTGTGTGCATGCATCCCATATACTTAAAACCAAATTAGCTTAATTCTTTTTCCTTTTTTTTTTTTTTTTCCCCTTTACACAAAATGGAGTGTCAGGCCATGTGATTCATTGTTTGAGCTGTTGCAGATCAGGGAGGACCCTGCAGGCAGAGCCCATGGCCGCTATACCTGGGTGGGTTTTAGGCTCTGGAGCACAGCCAGCACAGCACTTGAGCTCATTACGAGATGGCTGTCCCAGGCTGTGTTCCCTCGTATGTTTTGAGAAATCACAGTGACCCAGGATGCGTGGATACCTCACACGCTGCCTGGCACAGCCATGCTGCCTCCAGCCACGTGCCGGTCCCCCAACAAGCCATTTTTCAGCTCAGACCTGCAGTCGCTGAGTGTAAAACAAACCTCATTTCACACAAAGGACTTCTTTGTCCTTCAGAAATGATCTGAAAAAAAATTGGAAATGCTGCCAGGTGAAGTCACACCAGGCTTTTAAATGAAATTTCTCTGAACACTGACAAATGTGTTAACATTAGCAGCACCCTCCATACAAGCCCATCCACTACTTATCGTTCTCCATTTTCATACAGAAAGGCGGTAGCTGAATATTTAACTGAGCTACATTTATTCAGGTGACAATTTAATGTATTTCATTGCCTAGTGATTTTATTGTAATATAGAAAGTAAGAGATGCTCATTCTAAAATGCTTTGCAAATTCTATGTGTCCAGCAATACTAAACCACCGTCATTTCTAGGCAGAAGAGCAGCCAATGACTCAAAGAAAAGATAAGCAGAGATGGGGAATCAGTTTTCTCATCCAGAGCACAGAAAAGGTTTGTTTACCTTCGAAGTTCGAGAAAAAAAGAGGTGAGAAGTAGCAGCGTCTCCAGAAGGAGTCAGGCAGGTCAGGTTTCTGGGAGCAGGTACATGCACCCCCTCTGGTACAGCACAGCAGGAGCAGCCCCTGCTATACACTGCAAAAAAATGCATGGCTATTTTTTTCAGGGAAGTCCTCCGCTTCCAATGCATTTCAGGGAAAAAAAAGTTGGGAAACTGCTGAAACACTGTTTTTGCCATTCAGTTTACCCCAAACTAGCTTCATTTCTTGTAATTACAAGTCAGAAGTAGGAAGCTAAGTTTGATGACTAAGTGGCAACACCTTCATCACTCCCCTTACAAGCAAGAGTTCAAAGCCATTAATACAACCAGACAGCTGAATACAACGGGAGTTTGCTAAAACTGCTGAAGGCTGCAAAACCCAACATGGAGGGAGTCCTGGTGTAATTATTTGCCTCTTCCTCTGCACCACTTTACCATATGTGTAAAGATGGAAGGGAAAGCGAGTCAGTATCGGCAGCAGCATGTTTCCCACCGCCGGGCACTCTCTTTCCTCTCCAGCACATGCTGGGTCCCAGCCCTGCACAGAGGAGCTTCTGGGTCTCAGCCTCCGAGTATCTGATGTCATCTCCCACCCGACAGCGAAACACAGGCCAGGAAATCTGTTGCAGAATGTGTTATTTCATAGAATGTAAACTACCACGGGAAAGTACGATTAGTCCAAGGTTTCTGTTAAACAACCTCCAGGAAGGAGTGGGAAAGCAGGCAGGGAAAAAAAGACAAATAGCAAGAGTGAATAAATGAGATGCTCTGCATTGCCCAGGAGAAAGGAGGATCACCTGCTTCCACGCGAGAGTTTCCCAGGGCAGCACTGGGTGTTGTGCTCTGAGTGGCCAGGACACGCCAGACACAGCCCTCGGTCTGTCTCCCACCAACGGACCTGTCCCTGGAGGTACGGCCAAAGGCAATCCCGAGGCTACAGAACTCTTGTTCAGGTGGCATGTCTTGTTTGGAAATGACGTCCAGAACTTCATTTCTTGGCCCTGCACAAATCTCTGCTTCCCAAGGAGCAGCTGTTTGTTAGTTCCACTGAAACAGATGCTAAAATTTTTGAAAAATTCAGTGTCAAAACCAAAGAACAAAGAGAAATTTCCAAGGAAAGAGGACATCTAGTCTGGACATCTGACCTTGGTCCACTGAGATCTGCAGCCAAACCTCCACTGATTTCAAGTAAATCAGGATTCAAGAGCAGCCCAACAAGTGAATCAATGTGGAAAGCAAGTACTTTCTCCAGCGGCAAAGCTGTCTGCACTTGTGTTCTCCGTAGGTGCTCACCGGTCGCATTCGCTCACACCATCTCGTGGACAGCATCATTAAGTTACCAGCAACTTCTGTGTCAAAGGATTTTGTGTCAGCCAAACTTCAAAAAAATAAAAAAAAAGCTGTTGCAGAAAGCTGCAATGGAAGCTTTTCCAGGGTGACTCTACTGACCCGAAGATTCCACCTTCTCCCAAGTCACTGGTGATTTTTTCTCCTCTGTTTATCAAAAACAAGAATTTGAAGACAGACCTCCTCCTCCATGGCACAGAGTGGACATATGGGATCAGCTGCCTTTGAGACACGCTGTAGTACCAAGCACTGAGATATTCAGCTGCTCAGGTCCCCTCGCAGTACATCTCCACGGCAATCAACAGAGGACCATGATAAACCAGCAGACCTGGGTCCCACCTGCTGGGCATCAGGCAAGTAGGGACTGCAAATGCTGCAAAACCCATGTGGAGGGCAGCAGAAATGCTGGGCTGGGCACTGGGGACAGCAGCACCCGGTGGCATCAGGGAGAGGACATCCCTAACACCTGGTAGGCAAGTGCCCTAAGTACGGGGGTGGTCGAATGAACAGGAGCCGAGTCAGAAGCTGTGATAGAGTTGGCTGAGAGTGGAGATTGTGATCAACCTCATTTGAAAACCTGATATTCTGCTAAGACTCCACCACACTCCATTTTTCATTCTTTTAACTCAGTGTCCTATGGCAGACACTGGGCAAAGGTATCTGCAAGGCTTTCCCCATGCTAAGGAGCACCAAAATTAGAATCATCGTTAGAGGGAATTCAGATCCTCTCCTGTCAAAACCAGGAGGGCTTTACAATGATATCTCCAACCAGCAGGTTAATCTGAGCCAGGAGTGAGGAACTGCAGCCCATGTCGTAGAGGGGCACAGGGGAGCCTGGGCAGCTTCGAGCATCCCTGCCCCAACAGCAAATGGTGCCTGCTCCTGAGTCCCCCCAGGTCCGTGTGTAGGAATTTGGGAGGCACTCGCTGCTCCTGATTTTCCGGTGTCCTGCCATTAGCTCTGTGCTGCTGAGCAGTCACCTTAAGAAGAGAAAACATCTGCAGTCCCAGATTTCTGCTGCTGTCTCTGGCAGTCCTTCATCTCAAGCCAATAACATTCTGGCCGCAAATAGCAAATTAATGATCTAGGAAATCTGTTTTTCGCTTGTACCCTTTCAGAGTCCCCTCCCACGCCTTCTGGCCTGTCTCCAGATGAGAACCTGGCCATGCTGGTCAACACATGCAGGAAAGCTGTAGAAGCAAAGCCAAAAAACCATCCACTTCCCATCATTGGAGCCATTTACACAATCAGCACTTCACCAAATCTAGGTGCGTGGGCAAGGAGGTTTTGTTGTCACCAGCCCTTTGACTTTGGTGCTGGCCATCACCACAAATGACTCAAGGGTCCCCAAAGGGGACTGTGAGGAAGGAGCATCTAGGGCCCTCTCATGCAGCCTTTGGCCACAAAACCTTCTGCTGGGGTGAACCACATCCGTGGCCCCCAAATCCTGCTGCCCCATGCCTAAGATAATCCTCAAAGCTCTCACACCTCACACCAAGAGCAGGACAGGAGGCGGCAACCCACCCTGGGCACGCCATCAGGCATGCAACACTGAGTAAGTCCCAAATAGCCACTTCGTTTCTTCTGCATCTGTGCAGATATCTCAGTGGTAATCTTCATCTCTCATGTACAGTGGTTTGTGGGAGCTGCCTAGAGCATGGCAACACTCTAACCCTTGCCCCGAGCTCACATCCCATCCTGCCCACTGCAGAGGCTGTGCATGCACACTCATGGGTGGGCTTGTCCTCTTCTCCATTACGTGACTGGAAATACACACTTCTGTCCTTCCCTCGCGTCGCCTCAGCTGTTTAACAAGCTAGCCCCACAATTACTTCCAGCCTTGAATAAAAATCTCCTGCCCCGATGTTGTTAAATCATGTACAACAGGATTATAATTACATCCTAAAAAAAAACAAAACCCAAACTCTACACTTAAAAGAACATTATTCAGTTTGCAAAAGCAACCACTCAGAAGTTACAAAATGCCAGAAATAGAGCTGCCTGGTTAGCCTCTGTGCAGCGCTGCTTGCATATACGCATCATGATACAGGCTCTAACTATACAGGGACACACCATTTTCCACAGGACTCCTGGCCCTGCCCCAGAAAAATGATGGTTACTTAATGAGTTATTCTTCAACATCTTTTTTTAACCCTCATTGTTCAGTGTGTGCCCTCAACGCCTTATTGTGCCGCTGCCAAATGCTGCTCTTCCAGCAGAACTGTTTGGCTCCCTCTCCACAGCACAAAGCGGCTCTGTCCAGAAGTAGCCACACAACCCCAGAGCAGCCCAGCGCAGGGATGGACACCAGCAGACACTCAGATTAAGCCAGTTTTACACAGCAGAGCATTGTGCAAAGTTAGCTATGAGGCTCTGGTACCCAGGGTAGGGTTGCAGCCAAGGTACCATACAGTCAGAGCAAGGCTGGAAGAGGGAGACATGCCTGACGTCCTTCAGAGGGGGACACTGCTTTGATGCCTGTGAGGGTGGTGACGATGAAGTTAAGGGAGGCGGATGGAGAGCCTTTTTTTCCCCAAAATTCTGTCAATCCTTTTTCTGCTTGATTCTGCCAAACATTGGTGAAACTGCTGGGCTGGTGCAATGCAACCACTGGGCTCTGCTCCTGTCTCTGGCCATTCCCCAAATAAAATAAAAATCTATTGACACAGAGACTTTACAGCCACCAGATACCATGTTCCTCCAGTTCATCCTGGCCTTACCTGTATGCCAGGCCAAAGATCAGGGTATTTGTGCTCTTGAAAAATCAACAACTGGTCTAAAACAGCCACCAGCCCCACAGACAGGTGAAGTCCTCTCCCCCTCACAGAGGATTCTTCCCAGATGATCCTCACAAGAAGCCATGAGGGCCCACGTGGATTTACCATCAGTCGTCAACCGGCAGCAGCCGTGGCGCACGTCACCATATTTTAGCAAAATGTGGTGAAACAAGATAAGGCAAAGCAACAATCAGGAAGAAATGAAGCAAAACTAATTGATTTACCTGAATTGTTTCAAAACTTTTTTTCCCCTGGTGGCTGCTGCTTCACAGACAGCGGAAACAGCGTTAACAGACTCTTTTCTCACTGGTCTTTGCCTGCAGTGTCTCCACCTTTTCTTTTTTTAAACATTTAGTTTGAATCTTGCAGAGTTCTTGTTCAGCGACTCCAGGGTATCTCCAGCATACGAAATATTAGGAATTAATGCAATTTCAGTGCGTAACACATTCGCACTGTGTGGCATCTCCTGTTTCTTGAGAAGTAAATAAGCACACGCAAGTTGCAAAACATTAAGCTTTTTGAATTGAAAAAAATAATAAATTACATTTACGTGCTCAATATTACACGGTTCTGTAGCAGATGAGACAGTCTAGCAGTGCACCAAGACAAGGACCACGTAGCAGTTCAAGACTTTTCTATGTGTCCTCCTGACTGCGGGCTTCAAGCTGCACCTGAGCCTCACCTTCCACACATAACTGCAGTTGGGCTTGGGATGCCTCAGAAGTACAAACCCTGCTGAGAGCTTCATAGTTTAGGGGATGTTGCAAAGAGAAGGAAACAGGAGACTGAAAAGGCTAAAACCAGCAAAACTTCATGGCAGCCTAGGACCTCCCTTCCACAGAACAGGCCAATGATACAGAAAATTCTACAGGAAAATTTTTGTGTCTCCCACACTGACCAGTATCAGCTGTTTGCTCCCCATGCCTAGTGGTGTCCATCTGGGATCTCACACTGCAGATGGCAAGTTCTTTGTGCACAAAGGCATCTTCTGCTCTGGTTTTACAGTGCCGAGTACAGCTGAGTCTTGATATACGCAGCTGAAACCACCTTACAGCTACCAACATAAGCACAAACCCCAGACACAACTTTATGGCTGATTTTCTAGTGAAAAAACCCTTCTTCAGCCTGAAGCATAGGGCTGGTTGGGTCTCTGAACACTTTTTCCCAGGGATGAACCCCTGCAGGGTGTGAATTGCACAGGGTACAACCACAAAACCTCTTTATGATCCACCAGCCACACGAAAGAGATTTTAACCCATCAGGCAAGGACACATCCAGGGTACACCAGGCCGTGCTGTTGTGCCACGCTTGGTTGGGGTAACATGTAGAGAAGAGGTAGACAGTTGCTTGGGAAATTTTTCCTTTCCTTTTTATTCTTGGGGTCTATTTTCAATGCTGTTTGTCATTATCTCTGCAATCTGTTTGTACAGCATTCATCTTCTCAGATGAAAGGCAGCACCCTTAAGGACTTCTGGCTAGCCTTTTAATTGAGCTGTTCAAACTGCTAAGTTCAGCTAGGGAAAAATACCTTGGAAAGAGCGATGATTTTATTAAATAGAGCAGATTTCTCAGGCCACAACCAATCTGAAGGAGTGAGCACTGGAACGCAGAGACGCTCTCCTCTCTGACTGCATTTCTGCAGTGCTAAGGGTGGTGAGCAAAAGTAATGAGGGCACCAGTGATGCCTTGAACCAGTGCTCTGAAGAGACAGGGCACCACATCTGCATGTTCAGATGGTCTTTTATAAGACAGGCTGGCACAAGGACAGCCTTTAAAAATTATAGTGAATTTCATTGCATAAATATAGCCTATAAATGCATATGCTTGTGCTTATGGTTGGGATGTCATTCTAGCACAAGTTTGGGGACTCACTTTTGATTCTGGAGGGGGGTTTGCCACTAATCATGATGCAGCTAAAAAAAAGTTCCTTCTACAGGGTGTTTTCGGGAAAAATGAATAATGAGAAGCTCCAAGTTCAACGCATCCATGGTTTGGGCCAAGTTTTGCTTTTAAAGCCTGCTACCACATCCATCAAAGTCCAGCCACTCTCCTGCTGCCAGTGGGTGCACCCCAGCGCTGGGTCCCCGAGGGGTTCACCAGGCAGCATCCATTACTTCATATGTTATCTTTGGCAGTGAATATCTGAAATCCAGGATTTTCCAGCCTGCTCTGCCAACCAAGCCTGCTCTGTGCATGTGCGACAGACCCTAACACTCTCCAACTTAGTTTGAGTTTTACTATGTGGGTAGACTGGGGCCCGTGGGACCAGCTGACAGCGCAACACAACAAGCCTCCAGGATTCTACAAAACCCCACTTTGAATCATTTTTTTCTCTCTGCTACTTTAGTTCACTCGGTGCTTTTCCCTGTAGCTTTTGATCCCTTCTCTTCATTTCCCTGTATTTCCTTAAGTGGTATTAAGCACCCAGCAGCTGCCAGCCCAGATCAGATTTGCAGGGAGATAGGAGCTTCCACAGAGCAATTCTGCCTTGTTCTGGTGGAGCAAAAATTGCTGCTGCTCCAGCCAGACCCAATACTCGCAGGAGGGAAATGCTAAAATATTGAAGTACATGAATCTCAATCAACCTGAAGTAAAAAATGAATTCCCTAGAGGAGCAGTACAGTTCCTCCCTTGGAGAGCTGCTGATTAGCAAGGTTAATTGCATACCTGCCAACAGCAGTCAGCATGAGGTTGCCTATGCCTTGTAAGGGACAAGCACTGATAACAGCATCCTCACTCTCCTTGGGTATCTAAGCACATGCCAGCAGCTATAGCTCCAGCTCTGCCACTGGACTGGGAATTTGTGAACAAGCAGATCTGGAGTTGAGTTCAGGCAACTCGGTTCATAGCTGAGCCACACCAGTGCCTCCCACAGCTGCTGCCAGCATGTTTCTTCTGCCCTGGGCACCAGTGAGGACAGTGCTGCTGAGCGTGAAGGGGTTGAGTGGTTTATACTAGGTGAAGCCAAGTTTCTGCATATTGATACATACATGTTTCTTGCACGGTTACAAAAAAAAAAATCTGCCAAAATTTAGTGTTCTGAGCAGGGATTTGGCAGGGGGAGTTTTCCTGTATCAAATCACAGGGTTATAAAACCTCAGGCCCAGAGAAAGGTTTGATTGCATCCAAAGAATGAGCAAGATGACAGCAGCTGCTGCCAGAGCATGGCAGCAAGAGACCCAGAGATGCTGGCCTCTGTCTCCTCCAGGTGCCACAGGCTGCTTGTGCAGGATCGCACCCTTCCCCCTGGCCTGGACCATTCGGGGCAGGTCAGAAGGAGCTGTGTCCTCCTCGTGCACCCACTGAAAGTCTTCCCCCTTAGCCTGCCTTTCCACAGGTATCTGAGATTTTACTCACAGAAGCAGGATAACTGATTTTTCAGCAAAGTATTTTTCTATCAGAGAACAGTATTTCTTATCCTAAAATTTCCAAAGGGGATTGTGACAGTATCAATAACATTTTACCTTAAAACATACAAAAAAGGGCATTTGACCTCTTCAGATGAGGATTTTCTGTTTGTAGTTCAAAGTAACGTATTTCTGACTTTCCTTTATTTTCTATTATAGACAAATCAAATGTCATTTTGGTATCTAAACAAGACATCACCCAAGTGTGGAGTTACACTAACCTGAATTGTCATGTTGAGAGAAACCACAAACCAGACTGTTGCACAGAGCAATCGATTCCAGGCTCCAGCTACTACACTCAGAGCAGGTATTTCATGCTCTGAACACTCCACCACACAAAACTCTGCTATCAGGCACAAGGGAAGAATTTGGAAAGTTGTAGCCTATGTGGATGTGGGAATTACAGAGCAAAAACACAGTGGAGAGACCAGGGAAATGCCCTCTGTATTCAGCCCAGGGGACTTGGAGACCTGAAAACTTGTACTGGGCTTTGTCAAGGGCAATCAGTTCTGGCATGGAGCAAAGCCTGCAGCAACAGCAGCTCAGCAGGGAATGTGCGAGAAGGCTGGGTGATGTTTTGGGTTTGAAAGTCAAAGCTGAGATGGGCTGTTTCTGCTGCTTGTGGGTCCCAGGGAGCCAACAAAGGTCTGGAGCTGGGTGCTGTGAGGATGCAGGGGGGCTGAGCAGCCTGTCCCAGGGCCTTCCAGAGGGCTGAGGTGGCCCATGCAAGAGGGGAAACCGAGGCACACCATCCTCAGTCAGTGGGTAACAGGCCTTTCTTAGAGGCCCATTTTCAAAGCCAGATGCTGAGCTTGTGTCCTTGGAGCCACATTTTGCCCGTGTCTTTTTGAAGATGCAACTTTTGTGAATATTTCAAAGCACAGGCTGCCATGCCCAGCTCATACTACAGTGTAGACTTAGGTAACTGGACAGCTGTGGGCCCATTCTGCCCTACTGAACTGCCTTTGAAATAACATACACATGCAAAACTCGATTTTTATGAGGAGTCCAGAAGAGCAGGGACACGATACAGCTAGCGTTTTTAGAAGCTGTGCTAAAGCCTTTTTGCAAATTCGGGCCCCGAATGGCCGACAGCCCTTGAGAAGCAGAGAAACATTTGCTAAACAGCCGAGTTGTTTGGGCTGCACCTGCCAGCCTGCACCTAGGCGCTGTGCTGGGCTGATACCCCTCAGCAGCAGCCTCTCCCCCCAGCCTCTGGATTCCAGCTGTGCCTGCAGCTGCCACGTTGCTGCCAGGGAGACACCGAGCAGAGCAGGGCAGGCTGTGAGGGACCTGTAAAGGAGATTTCCACTTGGCCAACCTGGCCAGTGCAGCACCAAGACCTGTTCAAGAATTCCTCTTTCAGTTCTGATCAACAACCAGTGCAAGGCAGCACCCAACGCAGCTGCTGGAGGAAAAGCAGGGTTTCAAAACATCATCCTCTAACAGCAATGTACTAGATAGTGAAAGGTTTGTGTGAAAATATAAATGCTTAAAATTTTCTTATAAATAATGAAACTACTGCTTTTTTTTTTAAAAAAAAAAAAAAAAAAAA